>OOBY01000049.1_pt1 | contig 153299 bp, 133 predicted proteins | sample 1671751 | NCBI WGS metagenome assembly OOBY01 (sample SAMN06348189, study PRJEB24527) | human gut metagenome | biome: human gut; feature: ankylosing spondylitis patient; material: feces | host: Homo sapiens | place: China | collected 2015-10
GCTGTAAGCAACGCCATTGACGGTAATATTGTAGTACTTCATGGAAGGATCCTCCAAATCAAAATCGTATCAAAAAGATTTATACAGACGATTACAGAGCCATGTTGCCGTGCTTCTTGGGCAGGCGGGCAGCACGCTTGGTGCTCAGCAGTTCCAGTGCGGCAACAACGCTTGCACGCACATTGGCTGCATCGCAGGTCAGGTCAGCAGCGCCGCAGGCAACTGCATTTGCTGCGCTGCACACCTCGGCGGTGTAAGCAGCAGCCTTTGCGTTGGTGGCTGCAATGATGTTGTCGGAAGCATCGATCTCTTCCTTGTACAGGACGCTGACCGCTGCGCTGGGTTCCAGTGCGCTGACGGTGCAGCCAGCCACGGCAATGCGCAGATCGGCAGCAGCCAGAGCGGTGTAAACAGGGCCGACGGCCTTGCCAGCCAGCACAGCCACCTTTGCGGTGGTAGCGTCGGCATAGGTAGCAGCCAGACGGGCAGCCTCACGGATGCCGCCTGCAATGTCATCGGTCGCGCTGGGCACAAAGCCCTCGGTATCCACAATGGTGATCACCGGCACGCTGAAGGCATCGCACAGGCGCACAAAGCGGGAAGCCTTGGCCACGCAGTTGTGGCACAGGGTCTTGCCGGTGGCCACAACGCCCACGGCGTTGCCGCCCACGGTGGCAAATGCAGTGTAAACAGACTTGCCAAAGCCTGCATACAGCTCCACAGCGCTGTCCTTATCGACCACGGCAGCAGCAGCCTTTGCAGGCTCTGCACCGGCAGCCAGAGCAGCAGTGGGCTGCTCGAACTCAAAGATCGCAGGGCCGGTCAGGTTGTTGGCCGGCAGCAGGCCCACGATGTGAGCAGCTTTCTCGGCAGCTTCCTCAGCAGTGGGTGCCACAATGGCAGCCACGCCAGCCTTTGCAGCGGCGGCTGCGGTGCCGGCATCGGCCACCTTGTCGCCCTTGGCAGCAGAGGTGAACGGAGCGGTGAAGAACAGCTCTGCGCCCTCAGCCATGATGCAGACATCTGCATTGGCAGCGCTCAGTGCGCTGGTGCCGCCGCAGACACCCAGAACAACAGCCACCTGCGGGATCACGCCGGAAACCTTTGCGATCTGCGCATTCAGCTTTGCGCTGGCGGTCAGCACGTCCAGACCCTCAGCCAGCTTTGCGCCGACGGAGTTGTAGAAGGTGACGACCGGGCAGCCAGTCTGAGCTGCCATCTCCAGAACTTTGATGTTCTTTTCAACATCCTTTACGGTAACAGCTTCGCCGTTCTGGTAAACAGCGTAAGCCTGCTGACCTGCCGCATAGCCGCAGGCAGCGCTCACTGCACCGTCAGCAAACAGTGCAGTGTATTCCCCGTCATCAAAAAACTTGGCGAGGATTTCTCCCTTATTGATCTTTGAAGCCATGGTAAGACCTCCTGGTTGTCTGTGTGAGCTTTCAAAATTAGTCTTATTATACTGAATTTTCCATAAAAATGCAAGAGATTCTATAAAAGTCCATGCGAATCAACATCTGTCGCGCAAAGTTCTACAATTTTTTAACGATTCATCGTTTCTCCGCTTTCTCGCCTTTTTGCGGGCATTTTGCGCCACACACTCAGCTGCCAGAAATTCTCTTTTAATTTTGTGGATTCTGTCTACCCCTGCTGCATTTTATTTTATAAGAAGTTATGTTACACTATATTTAATATGTAAATTTTTTTCGCAGAACAGCCCGCCGGGAAGCTTCGGGGCGGGTCATTTTGCAGAATATAAAAGGAAGGCCATGTCAAATTGAAAGATCTGCTCACTTCACTCCGCGCCTCCAACGAAACCTACAACTCCATGAAGCACTCCGCCCGGGCTATCATCCGCCGCGCCGAGATCCCCCTGCTCGCGGTCATCGTCCTGTATAAGGCTGCAACGAACCTACTGTTCGTCCCCCTGATGCAGCAGCTCTGGTCGCTCACGCTGCGGTTCGCACCCATGCACTACCTGAGCAACAACAATGCTTCCGATATCTTTTCCTCCCCTGCGATCATCCTGTGCATCACGCTCATTGCCATCCTGACCGCGTTCTGGGCGCTGTATGAGTTTTCCGTCCTGCTGCATGGGCTGGATCTTGCCCGCAAGGGCGAAACGATCCGCCTGCCTGCCCTGCTGCGCACCTCTCTTGCAGATATCCGCCACGCATTCCTGCCGCAGAACTGGCTCGTTCTGGTCTACAGTGCCGTGCTGATCCCGTTCACCAATTTTTTCCTCGCCTATAACTATATCACGCAGCTTGCCGTGCCGGAATACATCATGGGTGTCATCCGGGCAAACAGCCGGTATTACCTGCTCTATCTGGCTGCCGGTGCTGCCCTGCTGTTCCTCTATGTCAGCTGGGTGCTGGTGCTGCCGCTGTTCGTGCTGGAGCGCAAAAGCCTGTGGCAGTCGATAAAGGAAAGCTTTTGCTGCATCCGCAGGCGCGTCTTCCGTGCTTTTCTTTTGCTGCTGCGCTGGAACCTCTCGGTCGTCCTGCGTTCCCTGCTGCTGACGGCAGCGGTTGCCGTGCCGCTGTACGGCATCATCATCGCGGTCGGGCTGCAGAGCACACAGGCCATGTTTGCACTGTCCCGCGCGGCGCTGGCCATTGAGATGCCTTTCTTCCAGTTCCTGATCGACTGCGCCATCACCATGGCGCAGTGCACGATCCTCGCCATGCTGCACTGCCGCCTGCGGGAGTCTCTCCCCTCTGAGCCGGAGCCGGTCCAGAGCGGAAAGCATCACCGTTCCACCGGCAGGCTGCTTCTGGGTGCATCGGTTGCGGGTGCTACTCTGCTCACCTTTGCGCTGGCATTCTGTTACCTTGCCCTGCCCAGAGACGACGAGCTGCTCTCCATGCTGGGCGGCGTTGCGCCGGTAGTCACCGCGCACCGCGGCTACTCCGCTGCCGCACCGGAAAACACCCTGCCCGCTTTCCAGCTGGCCATCGATCAAGGCTGCGAGTGGGCCGAGCTGGATGTGCAGATGACCAGGGACGGCGTGGTCATGGTGACCCACGATACCAGCCTGCGCCGCTGCACCGGCCGCAACGAGAACATCTACGACCTGACCTGTAACGAGGTTCGCAAGCTGGATGCCGGGCGCTGGTTCGGCCAGAAGTACACTGGTGCCAAAGTTCCCACACTGGAAGAAGTGCTGGACCTGTGCAAAGGTAAGATCCAGCTGAACATTGAGATCAAGCCCAATGCCGCCACCCCGGAGCTGGAAGCGGAAACCATCCGCATCATCCGCGAAAAAGGCTTTGCGCAGGACTGCACCATCACCTCGCAGAGTTATGAAACCCTCTGCAAGGTCAAGGAGCTGGCACCGGAGATCCGGACCGGCTATATCCTTGCACTGGGCGTGGGCAGTTATTACGATCTGCCTGCCGCAGATTTCTTCAGCGTACAGTCCACCTTTATCACCTCCGGTATGGTGCAGCAGATCCATAAGCGCAGCAAGACGATCTCCGCATGGACCGTCAACCGCGAAGAGGATGCCAGCGAACTGCTGAGCATCGGCGTGGACGACCTGATCACCGATAAGCCGGATATGATCCAGCAGCTGCTGAGCGAGGATGCCGACCTTGACAACAGCCTCGTCCTCCTGCGCGACTTCATCCGTGACCTGTTCGCTCCGTCCGATGTCGATGAACCCACTCCTGAGGAAGAGACCATCGAAGAAGCCATCGAGGACCCGGACGAATTGCTGGATGCGTCGTAATCGCGGCTAACATCAAGTATTCTGTTAAACTACCCGTACACACATAAAAAGCCCCCTGCCAGTTCATCACCGGCAGGGGGCTTACAAGTTTACCTGATCCAGTTTTATCAAGAAAGATCATTCCGATTCGGTAAGCTTGGATCTTTACGAAGCAATTTATTTCATAAATCGGTGCTGTGAACAAATCACTTACATTCCTTCTTCATAGCAGAATAGCCGATGAGAACGGTCCACACATAGGCGCAGGTCTTGGGGATCATCAGCATACCGATCATGGGGACGGTATTGGCCCAAAGAACAACGGGAATGTAGAAACCGAAGCTCAGCACGATGGTCAGCCACATCCAGCGGAAAGCCGCGTCGTCATGCTCCTTGGCGCTGCGGTAGAACAGCACGATGATCAGCAGGCCCATCAGTGCAAAAGGAATATTACGGTAAATGCCCCAGGACAGCGGGGATTCGGCGCTCAGCCACTGGTTCTGCGGCATCATGCACAGGATAACACGCACGGCAGCCAGACCGTAGACGGCGGCAGTCAGGCCATTGTTGCCCTTGACCCGGTAGCGCTCACGCCATACATAGTACAGCAGCACATAAAAGACAGTCATTGTCACAGAGGTGATCCACTTACCCAGACCCAGGGGGACGGTAAAGTTTTCAAAGCCCGTGGTGCATAGAGCCAGAGCACGGGGAATCAGATGGAACGAGTCGCCGGCACCCAGAACGACAGCCATCAGACCGAACAGCTTGAACTGGTGGCTGCCCTTGCAGCCACAAATCATCAGGATACCGATGGTGATGACGGATACCAGATACACAGCATCAAAAACAGTTTCTACGATTGCTTGCATAGTTGATTGCTCCTTGTTGATAGATCAAATTTATTGTAACACTGCATTTTTTGCAGGGTCGGCTTAGTTTTTACGGTCATCAATGGCTTGCTTGGCAAAGTTGCATCCAAAGTGCAGGATGTTGAAGCTGGCAGCGCTCCACACAAGGCAGGCGAGCAGCAATAGGATACTGCGATGGACTTTCCTAGGAGTGTCCCTTTTAAGTGAACATTGTTCATTTTAGGCATTATAAAATTCCCACAGCAGTGTGGGAAGAAAATGCGGTCAATATAAGGTTCTGCGCACGATTTCCAGCACAGCAGCGGGGTCGTAGTCCTGCCGCAGCAAGGCAGACAGCATCAGCGAAAATAGAACATCGGCAAATTTTTCAACGGTGAATTGCGCGTTAAAAGCGCCCGGACGGATTTTGGCATCCTGTTGCAGCACCGTGCAAAGACCGTTTAAGATATGGTGCCAGATTTGCTGCATGTGCCGTTTGCCATCGGCCTTGTCCTCCTGCATAAAGCCGAGAGAGTGCAGTGTGAAGAATCCAGGATACTGCTCACAGCCGTAGGCCATGCGCTCGTACATCCATTTGACACAGGTCTGCACGTCCTGAAATACAGCCTCGTCCTGCGGGCGGTGGAAAATTTCGCACCAGACGCTCTCGACCGTGGCGCTGATAAGCTCAGCCTTGGAGTCATAATAGTTGTAGATCGAGCCGACCGAGACCCCGCATGCCGAGGCGACAGAACGGATACTGACTGCCGCCCAGCCCTTTTCCCGGATAAGCTCACGGCTGTTTTTTAAGATATCTTCCTTGGAGGTTACGATTGTATTCATGTGGTCACCCTCAATATGAACAATGTTCATTTTTATTATACTGCCCGTTCCCACTTTGTCAAGAGGATTTTATAAAAGGTTTATATTTTTGTGGTTATCCCTTTGAGCCATGTTCACGAATGGAAAATATGAATCAGCTGAAAGTTTACAAACCAAACACAGGTTTCTGCATTGGCTACGGGGGACAGATGGCCGACCACCCATGCGCTGACCTCGTCTCCTTCCATCGACTTCAAAACCTCGCTCAAAAATTCCAAATTAAAGCCGATTCGCAGGTGCTCTTCCAGCTTTCCGTTGAAGGAAAATTCCTCATTCATCTGTGCAATCGTGCTACACATTGATGCTCTGCCCGTGCCGCCGGATTCAAGATCCATTATCACCCCACTGTCAGGCAACAGCGCCTTATTTTCGATAATGTCACGGTCATTTCTTAATGTCAATAATGTCAAAAAGCCCCCTGAAAGTTTCGATTTCTCGTCACTTTCAGGGGGCTTTCAAATTATTCTCAAATGTTAAACCGCGAAGGCTCGTTGAATTATAATTCTGTGTGCTTTTTCGCAGCTTAATGTCAAACTAATGCCACAGCGCGATTTTTCTTTCGATTTTGATCATAGCAACGTTGAAAGTTCGCGTAATTCCATTACTCGAGCTCAATGGTTGCCGGCGGCTTACCGGTGCAATCATAGAACACGCGGTTCACATGCTTGACCTCATTGACGATGCGGCTGGTGACAGTGCCCAGAACATCCCAGGGCATATTATAGCTCTCTGCAGTCATGAAGTCGGTGGTGGTCACAGCACGCAGCGCCACAGCGTAATCATAGGTGCGCTCGTCGCCCATGACGCCCACACTGTGCATGTTGGTCAAGGCTGCATAGTACTGGCTGATCTCCTTATCCAGACCCGCCTTTGCGATCTCCTCACGCCAGATCGCGTCGGCATCCTGCACGATTGCCACCTTCTCCGGGGTCACCTCGCCGATGATGCGGATGCCAAGACCCGGGCCGGGGAACGGCTGACGACTGACCAGATATTCGGGCAGGCCCAGCTCACGGCCAGCCTGACGCACCTCGTCTTTGAACAGGTTGCGCAGCGGCTCCACCAACTCCTTGAAGTCCACGGTGTCGGGCAGACCGCCGACGTTGTGGTGGCTCTTGATAACAGTGGACTCACCGCCCAGACCGCTCTCAACGACATCCGGGTAAATGGTACCCTGTGCCAGGAAATCCACCTTGCCGATCTTCTTGGCCTGCTCTTCAAACACACGGATGAACTCTTCGCCGATGATCTTGCGCTTGCGCTCCGGCTCGGTAACACCAGCCAGCTTTGCAAAGTAGCGTTCGCGGGCATCCACACAGATAAAGTTGATATCAAAGCCGTTGGCATTGCCCGGGCCGAATACAGAGCAGACCTCTTCCTTCTCGTTCTTACGCAGCAGACCGTGATCCACGAACACGCAGGTCAGCTGCTTGCCGATGGCCTTAGCCAGCATAGCTGCCAGAACGGAGGAATCCACGCCGCCGGACAAGGCGCACAGCACCTTGCCATCGCCGATGCGCTCACGCAGGGCCTTGACGTTGTTTTCCACAAAGGAGTCCATCTTCCAGTCACCGGTGCAGCCGCAGACGTTGTACACGAAGTTGCGCAGCATCTTCTTGCCTTCCGCAGTGTGCAGCACTTCCGGATGGAACTGGACCGCGTACAGGCCCTTCTCAGCGTTCTCTGCCGCAGCTACCGGGCAGTTGACCGTGTGAGCAGTGATCTTAAAGCCGGGCGCTGCCTGCTCAATATAGTCGTTGTGGCTCATCCAGCAAATGGTGGAGGGCTGCACATCGGTGAACATCTTGCTGTTCGTGTCCACGAACACCTCAGTCTTGCCGTACTCGCGCTCCGGTGCGCGGCAGACATGGCCGCCCAGCAGATGCATCATCAGCTGGCTGCCGTAGCAGATGCCCAGCACAGGCACACCCCAGTTGAAGATCTCAGGGTCGATCGTGGGGGAATCTTCCAGATAAACGCTGTTGGGGCCACCGGTAAAGATGATACCCTTGGGGTTCTTTGCCTTGATAACCGACAGATCGGTTTTATAGGAATAGATTTCACAGTAGACATTGTTCTCGCGGACGCGGCGCGCGATCAGCTGATTGTACTGGCCGCCAAAGTCCAGCACGATGACAGTTTCATGCTGCATGAAGTTCTCTCCTCCCTTATCCATTCAATGTGTTTCTACAGATAAAATCAGTATAGCACATCTGCCAAATAAAAGCGACATCATTTGTGAATTTTCCTGTTTTTATTTTTCACGTATGGGATGCCGCAGAACTGTTTTCAGTGTTCCCGGTGCAGCGCGGCGAGGATCACTCAGATAAATCTCGTGGTGGAAGCGTGTCTCTGAAAAATCCGGCATACACCCCTGCCCTACGGCAAAGGCATCCATCTGCGCCAGCGTTTTCGGTTCTTCATCATAAGGGCCGATATGCAGGCACTGAACGCAAAGTCCCTCGTCATAGGTCAGGAATTCCGCCTTGGAAAAATCCTTTTTCTTTTTTGCCGTTGCTTCCTGTACGGCCCAATCAAACGCTTCCGGCGTCACGAATTCTGGCAGTCGGATCATGGATGTCCACTCAAATGTTTCTTTATGTGCATAGTCAACGCCATCCACGCCCTTCTGATGCCACAAGCCCTCCAACGGTGGAACCACATATTCAAAATAGCCGTCCATCTTGTGGCTACCCTTATAGCTCATTTTGATGGTGAAAGCAATGCCGTACAGCACTCCCATAGCCTCCTGATAGGCTCCACCCGGAGCATTCGGGTCGCCCTTGCCGTGCACTGCCACAAAATTCATACGCGGTATCGTAATCAGATGCGGTTTTTTCGGCGGGAGATAAAATTCCCTGTACTCTTTCTTATAATCAAACGGCATTACTCTTCACCCCATCCAGAAGTTCACGCTGCTTCTTTTTTGCTGAATCCCCTCAGCACCAGCCGATAGGACTTTTCCAGCATTTCCTTTTTCAGTATACCAGAACAACCTTGTTTTGTAAACAAAGAGTTGTGACATGCCGCAAAAAAATCCCCTGCCCTTACAGACAGAGGATCTAAAACAAAAAGAGACCTTCCCACTCTCCGGAATGGGAAGGTCTCTCGTAAGTTTAACCTTTAGCCTTAGGAAAGGCGCGAAGGGTCAAAATCACTCAATGATCTTGCCAACAACGCCAGAACCAACGGTACGGCCACCCTCACGGATAGCGAAACGCAGGCCCTCTTCCATAGCAACAGGGGTCAGCAGCTCAACGTGCATCATGACGTTATCGCCGGGCATGCACATCTCAGTGCCTTCGGGCAGAGTGATGATACCGGTCACGTCGGTGGTGCGGAAGTAGAACTGAGGACGATAGTTGGAGAAGAACGGGGTGTGACGGCCGCCTTCGTCCTTGGTCAGAACGTACACCTGAGACTCGAAGGTCTTGTGGGGGTGCACGGAACCGGGCTTAGCCAGAACCTGACCACGCTCGATCTGGGTACGATCAACACCACGCAGCAGAGCGCCGATGTTATCGCCAGCCTCAGCGAAGTCCAGAGACTTACGGAACATCTCCAGACCGGTGATGGTGGTGCTCAGACGATCGGGCTTGATGCCGACGATCTCCATAGCATCGCCAACCTTAGCAATACCACGCTCAACACGACCGGTTGCAACGGTACCACGGCCAGAAATGGTCATGACATCCTCGATGGGCATCAGGAAGGGCTTGTCTTCCTCACGATCGGGGTTGGGGATATAGGTGTCAACAGCGTCCATCAGCTCCTTGATGCAAGCATACTCGGGAGCATTGGGATCAGTGGAGGTAGACTCCAGAGCCTTCAGAGCGGAACCACGAATGATCGGGGTGTCGTCGCCGGGGAAGTCGTACTCGGTCAGCAGCTCACGGATCTCCATCTCAACCAGATCCAGCAGCTCTTCGTCGTCGACCATATCGCACTTGTTCATGAACACGACGATATAGGGCACGCCGACCTGACGAGCCAGCAGGATGTGCTCACGGGTCTGGGGCATGGGACCATCGGTAGCAGCAACGACCAGGATAGCGCCGTCCATCTGAGCAGCACCAGTGATCATGTTCTTGACGTAGTCAGCATGGCCCGGGCAGTCAACGTGAGCATAGTGACGAGCGTCGGTCTGATACTCAACGTGAGCGGAGTTGATCGTGATACCACGAGCACGCTCCTCAGGAGCCTTATCGATGTTAGCGTAGTCCATGAACTCTGCATCACCCTTCAGAGCCAGGTACTTGGTGATAGCAGCGGTCAGAGTGGTCTTGCCGTGGTCAACGTGACCGATGGTGCCGATGTTAACATGCGGCTTAGAACGGTCGAACTTTGCCTTTTCAGCCATTGGAATATCCTCCCTTAATTTAGGTTTTGATATTTGGTTACAACAACCCTGCAAGATGCAGACATTGCATTGCAAGGCTATTCTACTAAATTTGCCCTGTAAAATCAAGTGCTTTTACAGGAAATTTTGCCGAGGTTACACTACCCCGGCAAAATCTTTATCCATTTTTCAGGAATCAGCCCTTGGTGCGGCCAGCAATGATCTGGTCAGCAATGTTCTTGGGCACCGGCTCGTAGTGAGACGGCTCCATGACATACTGGCCACGGCCCTGAGTCTTGGAGCGCAGGTCGGTAGCGTAGCCGAACATCTGAGCCAGAGGCACAAATGCATTGACGCGCTGAGTACCAGCCATAGCTTCCATGCCCTGGATCTGACCACGGCGTGCATTCAGGTCGCCGATAACATCGCCCAGATACTCATCGGGAACGATAACTGCAACCTTCATGATAGGCTCAGTGATGATAGGATCAGCCTTGCGCATAGCATCCTTGAACGCCATAGAACCAGCAATGGAGAAGGCCATTTCAGAGGAGTCGACCTCATGATAAGAACCATCCCACAGGGTAACCTTGACATCAACAACAGGATAGCCAGCCAGAACACCGGACTTCATAGCACCCTGGATACCGTTGTCGATAGCCGGGATGTATTCCTTCGGGATGGCACCGCCAACGATGGCGTTGACGAACTCGTAACCCTTGCCGGGCTCGTTGGGCTCGATCTTGATCTTAACGTGACCGTACTGGCCCTTACCACCGGACTGACGTGCGTACTTGGTCTCCTGGTTGGCCTCTTTGCGGATGGTCTCACGGTAAGCAACCTGAGGTGCACCCACGTTTGCTTCAACCTTGAACTCACGCAGCAGACGGTCAACGATGATCTCCAGGTGCAGCTCGCCCATACCGGCGATGATGGTCTGACCGGTCTCTTCGTCGGTGTAGGTCTTGAAGGTCGGATCCTCTTCGGCCAGCTTTGCCAGCGCGATGCCCATCTTCTCGTTGCCGGCCTTGGTCTTGGGCTCGATGGCAACGCGGATAACAGGCTCGGGGAACTTCATGGACTCCAAAATGATGGGATGATTCTCATCACACAGAGTGTCACCGGTAGTGGTGTTCTTCAGACCGACAACAGCAGCGATATCACCTGCGTAGCAGCAGTCGATATCCTTGCGGTGGTTAGAATGCATCTGCAGGATGCGGCCCATACGCTCCTTGCTGTCCTTCACGGAGTTGTAGACAGTGGTACCTGCCTCAACCTTACCGGAGTAAACACGGAAGTATGCCAGCTTACCAACGAACGGGTCGGTAGCGATCTTGAAGGCCAGAGCTGCGAAGGGAGCGTCGTCAGAAGACGGACGGGTCTCCTCTTCCTCAGTCTCGGGATTCACGCCCTTGATGTCAGGGACATCGGTAGGAGCGGGCATATAGTCAACGATAGCGTCCAGCAGCTTCTGGACACCACGGTTCTTGTAAGAAGAACCGCAGACAACGGGAACCAGCGTGTTAGCGATGGTCTCCTTGCGGATCGCAGCCTTCAGCTCGGCACGGGTGATCTCCTCGCCCTCGAGGTACTTTTCCATGAGCTCTTCGTCGTTCTCAGCAACAGCCTCGATCAGGATGTTGTGATACTCCTCAGCCTGCTCACGCATATCCTCAGGAATGGGCTCGGTACGCATGTCGTTGCCCATGTCGTCATAGTAGACCTCAGCGTTCATATCGACCAGGTCAACGATACCGCGGAAGGTATCTTCCTGACCGATAGGCAGCTGGATTGCCACGCCGTTTGCGTGCAGACGATCGTGCAGCATCTTGATGCAGCGGAAGAAGTCGGCACCCATGGTGTCCATCTTGTTAACGTACACCATACGGGGAACCTTGTACTCGTCAGCCTGACGCCAAACGGTCTCAGACTGCGGCTCAACACCGCCCTTTGCAGCCAGAACGGTCACAGAACCGTCCAGCACGCGCAGGGAACGCTGGACCTCAACAGTGAAGTCCACGTGGCCCGGGGTGTCGATGATGTTGATGCGGTGACGGTTCTTCTTGAATGCAACCGGATCCTTCTGGGTCTCAGAGTGGCTCCAGTAGCAGGTGGTAGCAGCGGAAGTGATGGTGATACCACGCTCCTGCTCCTGAACCATCCAGTCCATGGTAGCGCCGCCATCATGAACTTCGCCGATCTTGTGGTTGATACCGGTGTAGTACAGAATACGCTCGGTAGTAGTAGTTTTACCAGCATCAATGTGGGCCATAATGCCGATATTTCTCGTCATCTGAAGAGAAACTTCTCTGGGTGTAGCCATGAAATTAACCTCCTACAGAACAGATCAATAACGGAAATGAGCGAAAGCCTTGTTAGCCTCTGCCATCTTGTGAGTATCCTCACGCTTCTTCACGGCGTTACCAGTGTTGTTGGCAGCATCCATGATTTCAGCAGCCAGACGCTGAGCCATGGTCTTCTCACCACGGCTGCGGCTGTAGGCAGTCAGCCAGCGCAGACCCAGGGTCTCGCGGCGAGCCGGGCTGACTTCCAGAGGAACCTGGTAGTTAGCACCGCCAACGCGGCGGGTCTTGCACTCGAGGCTGGGCATGATGTTCTCCATCGCCTTCTCGAAAGTCTCCAGAGGATCGTTGCCGGTCTTCTCCTGAATCATGGAGAAAGCTTCGTAAACGATCTTCTGAGCGACGCCCTTCTTGCCATCCAGCATAACGCTGTTGACCAGACGAGTGACCATCTTGGAATTGTAAATAGGATCAGCTAAGACATCGCGCTTAGCAATGTTACCTCTTCTAGGCATCTTTCTTCCCTCCTTCACAGAATGATATCATCGGTACTCGAAAGTAATAAAACTCCCGTTGTGTCACAAAGAGCTGACCTTTACATAAACTGTTGCCCTCCGCTTTGCAAGCGGACTTGTTATTTATATAATGGAAAGCCGTTTATGGCGGTTGTCCTCAATTACTTCTTTGCAGCACCGGCCTTAGGACGCTTTGCGCCGTACTTGGAGCGGGCCTGATTACGGCCTGCCACACCCTGAGTATCCAGGGTACCACGGATGATGTGGTAACGCACACCGGGCAGGTCCTTAACACGACCGCCACGGATCAGCACGACGGAGTGCTCCTGCAGGTTATGGCCGATACCGGGAATGTAAGAGGTGACCTCGATACCATTCGTGAGGCGGACACGAGCAACCTTACGCAGAGCAGAGTTGGGCTTCTTGGGGGTCATGGTACGAACAGCAGTGCAGACACCACGCTTCTGGGGGCTGTTCAGATCAGAATACTGTTTCTTCTGAGAATTGTAGCTCTTCAGCAGTGCGGGAGCGGTGCTCTTGGTAGCCAGAACCTGACGGCCCTTGCGTACAAGCTGGTTAAAAGTAGGCATTTTGTTTCTCCTTTCTTAATAATGCACATCGGACTTTTTCCGACTTTTTTTGCCGCACTATCCCCATGAGGGATGCGCAACAGTTATATAATACTCGCTTTACAGGCGGATGTCAACAGTTTTTGCAAAGTTTTTTGCATTTATTCCAGATTTTTTCTTTCAGCATTTTTTCGACGCAAAACGCACAGTTTTCTCCCCTGTTTCCGCTTTTCCGGGCATATAAAAACCGCCCTGCAGGCGGATGCCCACAGAGCGGTCCATTGTTTTATTTCAGAAGAAGGAGCTTTGCTTACTGTACAGCAGCTGCCTGTTCGGCAGCGATCTCAGCATCGCGCTCAGCCTCACGGTTCTTCAGATCCTCACGGACTTCCGGCAGACCGGTACCTGCGGGGATCAGTTTACCAATGATGACGTTCTCCTTCAGGCCGGCCAGCGGGTCGACCTTGCCCTTGATGGCAGCTTCGGTCAGCACGCGGGTGGTCTCCTGGAAGGATGCAGCGGACAGGAAGGAGTCGTTTGCCAGAGCAGCCTTGGTGATGCCCAGCAGCACCTGCTGGTACTCAACCAGCTTCAGGCCCTCTTCACCAGCGTCGATGCGCTGCTGCAGATTGGCGTTGATGCTCTCCACTTCCAGACGGCTTGCCAGTGCACCGCCGATCAGGTTGGAAGAACCGGAATCAGTCACGCGCACCTTGCGGCACATCTGACGGACGATGACTTCGATATGCTTATCGTTGATCTCAACGCCCTGCAGACGGTAGACCTTCTGAACTTCGTTGATCAGGTAGTTCTGGACATCCTCCAGACCCTTGATTGCCAGAATATCCTGCGGATACAGAACACCTTCACGGGTGATGATGTCGCCCTTCTCCACACGGTCACCCGGCATCACGCGGGAATGCTGGGTGAACGGGATGGAGTAGCTCTTTACGACCTCGGCACCGTTCTCGTCCTTGCCGGTCACCTTGATAACGACATTCTTCTTGGTATCGTCCTGAGAAACGACACCAGAGATCTCGCTCATGATGGCCATGCTCTTGGGACGGCGGCTCTCGAACAGCTCTTCAACACGGGGAAGACCCTGCGTGATATCTTCAGCAGATGCGATACCGCCGGTATGGAAGGTACGCATGGTCAGCTGAGTACCAGGCTCGCCGATGGACTCTGCGGCGATAACGCCGACAGACTCGCCCAGACGGACCGGCTCGCCGTTTGCCATATCGGAACCGTAGCAGCGTGCGCAGACACCGGTCTTTGCACGGCAGGTCAGCAGGCTGCGGATCTTCAGCTTGGTAATGCCAGCAGCCTCGATCTCGTTTGCATCGTACAGGTCGATCATCTTGCCTTCCGGCACGATCACCTTGCCGGTGACGGGGTTGACCACATCGCCCACAGCAAAACGGCCGATCAAGCGCTCGCGGAAGCTCTCGATCTTCTCCTTGCCCTCGTGGATCTCAGACACCCACAGGCCGTCGGTGGTGCCGCAGTCGATCTCGCGCACAATGACATCCTGAGAGACATCGACCATGCGGCGGGTCAGGTAACCGGAGTCAGCGGTACGCAGAGCGGTATCGGCCAGACCCTTACGGGCACCACGGGCAGAAACGAAATATTCCAGAATATTCAGACCTTCACGGTAGTTGGCACGAATGGGCATCTCGATGGTGTGGCCGGCGGTGTTTGCCAGCAGGCCGCGCATGCCGGCCAGCTGCTTGATCTGGTTCATAGAACCACGAGCACCGGAGTCTGCCATCATATAGATCTCGTTGTCCTTGGGCAGGTTGTCTGCCAGAGCCTTGGAGACCTTATCGGTGGTAGCCTGCCAGATGGCGATGGTCTGGTTGTAACGCTCGTTGTCGGAGATCAGGCCGCGGTTGAACAGCTTGCCGACCTTTGCGATCTGCTGGTCAGCCTCAGCGATCAGTTCCTGCTTCTGCGGCGGGATCACAGCGTCGCACACAGCGACGGAGATTGCAGACAGAGTGGAGTACTTGTAGCCCTGCGCCTTGATGGCATCCAGCATCTTTGCACACTTGCGGGTGCCGTTGCGGGTCATGCAGCGGGAAATGATGTCGGGCAGAGTCTTCTTGGTCACGCGGAAGCTGACCTCGTACTCCAGCCAGTGCTCGGGATCAGTGCGGTCGATATAACCCAGATTCTGAGGAACAGGGTTATTGAAGATGATGCGGCCGACGGTGGCTTCCACCAGACCGGTGCGCTCCACGCCGTCAATGGTCATGGTGCGGCGCACCTTGATGGGTGCGTGCAGGGTAACGATGTGCTCTGCATAAGCCATCAGGGCTTCGTTCTCATCGCGGAACACCTTGCCTGCGCCCTCGTCATTTTCACGAACGGTGGTCAGGTAGTAGCTGCCCAGGATCATATCCTGCGTAGGCACGGTAACAGGTGCGCCGTCAGAGGGCTTCAGCAGGTTGCCGGAAGCCAGCATCAGCATCTTGGCCTCACGGCAGGCATCCTCGCCCAGAGGCAGATGCACTGCCATCTGGTCACCGTCGAAGTCGGCGTTGAATGCAGTACATGCCAGCGGGTGCAGCTTGATTGCACGGCCCTCCACCAGCACCGGGTTGAAAGCCTGAATGCCCAGACGGTGCAGGGTAGGTGCACGGTTCAGCAGAACGGGGTGGCCCTTGATCACAGTCTCCAGGCTGTCCCACACTTCGGGCTTAGCGCGCTCCACCATCTTGCGGGCGGACTTGATGTTGTTGGCAATGCCCTTCTCCACCAGATCCTTCATGACAAAGGGCTTGAACAGCTCCAGAGCCATTTCCTTGGGCAGACCGCACTGATCCATCTTCAGCTCAGGGCCGACGACGATAACAGAACGACCGGAGTAGTCAACACGCTTGCCCAGCAGGTTCTGACGGAAGCGGCCCTGCTTGCCCTTCAGCATATCGGAAAGGCTCTTCAGTGCGCGGTTGTTGGGGCCGGTGACCGGACGGCCGCGGCGGCCGTTGTCGATCAGGCTGTCCACTGCTTCCTGCAGCATACGCTTCTCGTTGCGCACGATGATGTCGGGAGCGCCCAGCTCCAGCAGACGGCGCAGACGGTTGTTGCGGTTGATCACGCGGCGGTACAGGTCGTTCAGGTCGGAGGTGGCAAAACGGCCGCCGTCCAGCTGGACCATGGGGCGCAGGTCAGGCGGCAGAACAGGCAGCACATCCATGACCATCCATTCAGGACGGTTGCCGGAAATGCGGAATGCCTCAACTACTTCCAGACGCTTGAGGATGCGCACGCGCTTCTGGCCGGAGGACTTTTCCACCTCGGCAGTCAGCTCTTCACTCAGCTGATCCAGATCGATCTCCTTCAGCAGATCCTGAATGGCCTCAGCGCCCATAGCAGCCTCGAACTCATCACCGTAGTGGTCGCGCATCTCACGATACTCGCTCTCGGTGAGCAGCTGCTTCTTTTCCAGACGGGTAGCGCCCGGATCAGTGACGATATAGCTTGCAAAGTACAGCACCTTCTCCAGCAGGCGGGGGCTGATGTCCAGCATCAGGCCGATGCGGCTGGGGATGCCCTTGAAGTACCAGATGTGGCTGACGGGAGCGGCCAGCTCAATGTGGCCCATGCGCTCACGGCGGACCTTAGCCTTGGTCACTTCAACGCCGCAGCGGTCGCAGATCTTGCCCTTATAGCGGATGCGCTTATACTTACCGCAGTGGCACTCCCAGTCCTTGGTAGGTCCAAAAATGCGCTCACAGTACAAGCCGTCGCGCTCCGGCTTCAGGGTACGGTAGTTGATGGTCTCAGGCTTTTTGACCTCGCCGTAGCTCCAGTTGCGGATCTGCTCCGGGGAGGCAAGGCCGATCTTGATGGAATCGAAAACGTTGTTTTCCATGAAACGAACCCTTTCTTAATCTCTAGTTGTCTCGATGATACAGGCGGCTTTCTTGTTCAGGCCACAGGCCCCTCTCCCCTGCCGCAGCACGCGGAACAGGGGGCTTGAGGCTTGTGTTCTTTGTCTGATCAGAAATCTACTTCGTCAGAAGAAGCGGGAGCTTCGGCACCGGAGTTATTGTCCTCCAGCACAGAAGGATCATCGAAACCGGCATCGGCATCCTTAATATTATAATCGTTGAGCAGTTCGCTCTCCTGCACGACGTTCTCAGTGCCGGCAACATCGCGCATATCAAAGCCGGTCTCTTCGTCGTCGAAGTTCTGACGCATGTCGATCTCGTTGCCGTCCTTGTCCTGAACAACAACGTCCAGACCCAGAGACTGCAGTTCCTTCAGCATAACACGGAAGGACTCGGGAATGCCGGGCTGCGGGATCGGCTCACCCTTAACGATGGCCTCGTAGGTCTTCACACGGCCCTCCACGTCGTCGGACTTGACGGTCAGGATCTCCTGCAGAGTGTAAGCAGCGCCGTAAGCTTCCAGTGCCCAGACTTCCATTTCGCCGAAGCGCTGGCCGCCGAACTGGGCCTTGCCGCCCAGAGGCTGCTGAGTGACCAGAGAGTAGGGGCCGGTAGAACGTGCATGGATCTTATCATCGACCAGGTGATGCAGCTTCAGGTAGTACATATAACCGACGGTAACGCGGTTATCGAACTTTTCGCCGGTGCGGCCATCGTAAACGGTGGTCTTGCCATCGCGGTCCAGCTCGATCTTGGAGAAGTCGATGATGTGTCCCTTCTCGCCCATGATCTTGGGGAGCTTCGTGGGATATGCAGGAGCATTCTCACCATGCCACATCTCGCGGGCGGTATCAAAGGTATCGCCGATGTCGTTCTCACGAGCAGAGTCGAAGACGGGAGTCATGACCTTGATGCCGCATGCCTTGGCAGCGTAGCCCAGGTTGACTTCCAGCACCTGACCGATGTTCATACGGGAAGGCACGCCCAGAGGGTTCAGCACGATGTCCAGCGGGGTGCCGTCGGGCAGGTAGGGCATGTCCTCCTGCGGCAGAATGCGGGAAACGACACCCTTGTTGCCGTGACGGCCTGCCATCTTATCGCCAACGCTGATCTTGCGCTTCTGGGCAATATAGCAGCGGACGACCTCGCGCACGCCGGGCTGCAGTTCGTCGCTGTTCTCCGGGGTGAACACCTTGACATCCACGATGATGCCGTATGCACCATGGGGCACGCGCAGAGAAGTATCACGCACTTCGCGTGCCTTCTCGCCGAAGATGGCGCGCAGCAGGCGCTCTTCAGCGGTCAGCTCGGTCTCGCCCTTCGGGGTGACCTTACCGACCAGAATGTCGCCGCTCTTGACCTCGGCACCGATGCGGATGATGCCGCGCTCGTCCAGATCCTTCAGTGCATCCTCAGAAACGTTGGGGATATCACGGGTGATTTCTTCGGGTCCCAGCTTGGTGTCGCGGCTCTCGGTCTCGTACTCTTCAATATGAATGGAGGTGTACACGTCCTCGCGCACGATCTTCTCGTTCAGCAGAACGGCATCCTCGTAGTTGTAGCCTTCCCAGGTCATGAAGCCGATCAGAGCGTTCTTACCCAGAGAAATTTCGCCGTTGCGCATTGCAGGGCCGTCGGCCAGCACCTGACCGGCCTTGACGCTCTCGCCGACCTCCACGATGGGACGCTGGTTGATGCAGGTGCCTGCGTTGGAGCGTGCGAACTTGACCAGAGGATAATCCTCCAGCTCGCCCTTGTTGTTGCGCACAACAACATGGTCGGCATCCATCTTCTCAACGATACCGTCATTCTTTGCCAGAACAGCGGTGCCGGAGTCGGTAGCAGCCTTGTACTCCATACCGGTAGCAACGATGGGCTGCTGGGTGACCATCAGAGGCACTGCCTGACGCTGCATGTTGGAACCCATCAGAGCACGGTTACAGTCATCGTTCTCCAGGAAGGGGATGCAGGCGGTAGCAACAGAGACCATCATTCGCGGAGAAACGTCCATGTAATCGACTTTCTCTGCATCAATTTCAAGGATCTCGTCGCGGCGGCGGGCAGACACACGGGGACGGATGAAGTGCTTGCCCTCATCCAGCGGCTCGTTGGCCTGTGCCACAACGTACTCGTCCTCGACGTCAGCGGTCATATACTCGACCTCGTCGGTGACGACCTGTTCCTTCAGGTTGCCGTTCTCGTCATAGATCTTCTTGACCTTGCGGTACGGAGCTTCCACGAAGCCGTACTCGTTGATCTTGGCGTAAGATGCCAGATAGGAGATCAGACCGATGTTGGGGCCTTCAGGAGTCTCGATGGGGCACATACGGCCGTAGTGGCTGTAGTGAACGTCGCGGACCTCGAAACCTGCGCGGTCACGGCTCAGACCGCCGGGGCCCAGAGCAGACAGGCGGCGCTTGTGGGTCAGCTCAGCCAGCGGGTTGTTCTGATCCATGAACTGGGACAGCGGAGAAGAACCGAAGAACTCCTTGATGGCTGCCACCACCGGACGGATGTTGATGAGGGCCTGCGGAGTGATGACGCTCTGATCCTGGCTCTGCAGGGTCATGCGCTCACGGATGACGCGCTCCATGCGGGAGAAGCCGATGCGGAACTGGTTCTGCAGCAGCTCGCCCACGCTGCGGATGCGGCGGTTGCCCAGATGGTCGATATCATCGGTGGTACCAATATTGTGGCCCAGACCGTTCAGGTAGTTGATGGAAGCCAGAATATCGGCGACCGTAACGGTGCGGCCGATCAGCTGGTCGTGGTTGCGGCGCAGCATCTCCTTCTGCTCTTCCACATCAGAGGTGGTGTCGAGGATCTTCTTGATCTCATCGAAGGAGCAGCGCTCGTTGATGCCGCACTCCTTCACGTCGAAGGAGAAGAAGCCCTGTGCATCCACACAGCCGTTGGTGATGACCTTGATCTTCCGGCTCTCTTCCTTCATGGGATCGTCGAGCTTCAGCACGACCAGATTCACACCGGCATTGTCAGCCTTCTCAGCCAGCTCGCGGGTGATCTTGGCACCAGCCTCGATCAGGATCTCGCCGGTGAGCGGAGCGACCACATTCTCAGCAGCCACCTGACCGGTGATGCGGCGTGCCAGAGACAGCTTCTTGTTCATCTTATAACGGCCGAAACGAGACAGGTCATAACGGCGCGGGTCGAAGAACAGCATGTTGATCTGGCTGGTAGCAGACTCCACCGTGGGAGGCTCGCCGGGGCGCAGCTTGCGGTAGACTTCCAGCAGGCCCTCTTCCTGATTCTTGGTGGTATCCTTTTCCAGAGTAGCGAGGATGCGCTCATCGTCGCCAAAGAAGTTCAGGATGTCCTCGTTGGTGGACAGGCCCAGTGCACGGCACAGCACGGTGACAGGCAGCTTGCGGTTCTTATCGATACGGACATAGAACACATCGGAAGCATCGGTCTCGTACTCCAGCCATGCACCGCGGTTGGGGTTCATGGTGGCGCTGTACAGGTCGTTGCCCACCTTATCCTTGGCATCGCCGTAGAACACGCCGGGAGAACGCACCAGCTGGCTGACGATCGCACGCTCTGCACCGTTGATCACAAAGGTGCCGGCATCGGTCATCAGCGGGAAATCGCCCATGAAGATCTCCTGATCCTTCACTTCGCCGGTCTCCTTGTTCAGCAGACGGGCGGTGACGCGCAGGGGTGCTGCATAGGTCACGTCGCGCTCCTTGCACTCCTTGATGCTGTACTTCGGCTCCTTATCCAGGCGGAAGTCCACAAAGCTCAGTGCCAGATTGCCGGTGTAGTCCTCAATGGTGCCGATATCGTGGAAGACCTCTTTCAGGCCCTCGTCCAGGAACCACTGATAAGAGTTCTTCTGGACCTCGATCAGGTTCGGCATACTGATGACTTCGTCGATGTGGGAGAAGCTCATGCGCTCGGTTTTGCCGAGCTTTACGGGCTTGACTTTCATCATAAAATCAACCACTCCTTACTTTTATACTCTACGGGATGTCGTATACACGGGTCAAATTTGAGCAGACACACATAATTCGACCCGCGTCGAAGGGAACCTTTCGGCGTTTTTCACAAACTTTTCGGTTTGACCCGTCCAGCCGCCGCCTGCGTATTCCCCTTTTTGGCGCACTAGTCCATTATGTGATACTAATGCAGTATACACCCTAAAAGCCTTGCTGTCAAGCCATTTTTCAGATTTTTGCCAAAACAAATTTATTTTTTCTTTCATTTTCGCACGCCCGGCAGCGTGTTGTGTTTTGCTGTTTTAGGGCTTGATTTTTTTATTTTGCACGTTCCTGTTCATAATCCCCTTGTGCAATTTGTCTATCTTTGCCCTTGTGTTTTGGCGTATTACTTTTACAGTCGGATATGCCCGTTTTCCCTTGCGGCCCTTTTTTGTGAAAAAGCAGCTCAGAAAAGCTCGCAGGCTTTTCTGAGCTGCAAATATAAAAATAATGTTTCCTCTAATATTGCCAGAGTGCAAGCGGCGGCAATTATAATCGTTCACTCATCCAGATAATCCCGCAGGCGTTTTGCACGGCTGGGATGCCGCAGCTTGCGCAGGGCCTTGGCTTCGATCTGCCGCACCCGCTCCCGGGTCACATTGAACTCCTTACCCAGCTCTTCCAGCGTGTGCGCCCGGCCATCCTCCAGCCCGAAGCGCAGTGCGATCACCCGCTCTTCCCTCGGTGTCAGGCTTTTGAGCACGCTGAACAGTTCCCGCCGCAGCAGCTGCCGCCCGGCTTCATCCACCGGGACGCCTGCATCCTCGTCCTGAATAAAATCTTCAAGGTGGGCATCCTCTTCCTCGCCCACCGGCGTTTCCAGGCTGATGGGGTCCTGCGCCAGCTGCAGCAATTCCCGCACACGGTCCGGCTCCATGTCCAGCTGAACAGCGATCTCTTCCGCGGTAGGCTCCCGGCCATTTTTCCGCAACAGGTCACCCGTCGTCTTTTTGACCCGGTTGATGCTCTCCACAAGGTGCACCGGGATGCGGATGGTCCTCCCCTGATCTGCAATGGCGCGGGTGATGGACTGACGGATCCACCACGTGGCATAGGTGGAAAATTTGAAGCCGCGCTCCGGCTCAAACTTTTCCGCCGCCTTCATCAGACCGAGATTGCCTTCCTGAATGAGATCCAGAAACGGCAGGCCCCGCCCTGCATAGCGCTTTGCCACCGACACCACCAGCCGCAGGTTCGCTTCGCTGAGCTTCCGCCGGGCATCCTCGTCCCCGGCCTGCGCGGCACGGGCAAGCTCCGTTTCCTGTTCTGCCGTCAGCAGCGGCACCCGGCCGATCTCCTTCAAATAGGCCTTTACCGGGTCGTCCAGCGCCACCCCCTCTGCCGAAAGCTCATGTTCCAGCCTGCCGATCTGCGTTTCATCCAACGCAGGCAGGTCCGCTTCCTCTTCGGTCAGGTGCACGCCGCGGTCCTCCAGTGCCGTATACAGCTCGTCCAGCTGCGCCACATCATAATCCTGTTCGTCCATGGCACGGCTGATCTGCTCCGGTGTCAGGGCATGGTGGCGTGCCCGCGCGGCCAGTGTTCTGGCCAATTCCTCCGTTTGCGACAATTTCTGCATGGTTCCTGCTCCTTTCCTCTCCTGCTCCAGCCGGAGGGGAAAGCGGGGGATCATTCTTCTACAGGCACATTTCCCTGCTTCTTTTCGCGCATCGACTGGAGGTAATCACTCAGTTCCTCATTGGACATATGCGCCGCCTTGCCTGCCATGGGCATCCCCCGGGCAATGCGGTCCAGATACAGCCGGATATCATCCGGCGTACAATTCACATCGCTGTATTGTGCCGCAAGATGGCTCAGTTCATTCAGCGCTTCTTCGCTTACAAAAGCGCGCAGCGTGGTCAGGCTGATCTCAATGCCCTCCTGTCGGCAGCGCAGCATGGCTTCAAACAGCTCCTTCTGCTGCGGCAGCACGAACTGTTCTGCGGTCAGCTGCCCCTGCACCAGATCGATATAGTGCGGCTCCCGCAGGATCGCCGCCAGCAGCCGCTGCTGTGCGCTGGCAATGCCCAGCGCCTGACTGCCTCCTGCACTGTACGGCACGTTGATCTGATTCATCTCACCGGACTTGAGCGCCTGCTGCTTTTTCTCCCAGCGGTGCTTGCTGCCCGCCCTCTTCACGGCGGTCTCCAGCTGGGTCATGATAGCTGTTTTGGAGATGTTGGTCTCCTCAGCCAGACGCCCCGCATACACTTCCTGCTCGGTAGGGTTGGAGCGCTCTGCTAGCATATTCACAGCTTCCTTCACGTATTCCAGCCGCTGGGCATCCTGTGCCAGATCGTACTGGCTGCGCAGACGGCCCAGCCGGAAGTCCAGTGCATTGCCCACACCGTCCAGCAGGGCTTTGAATCGCTCTGCGCCATACTTTTTGATGTACTCGTCCGGGTCCTTTGCACCGGGGATCTGCAGCACGCCCACCTTTACCGGGCTGTTGCGGAACAGTTCCAGCGAGCGCAGCGTGGCCTTCTGGCCTGCTTCGTCCGAATCGTAGCTCAGGATCACCTCGTCAGCATACTCGCTGATGAGCCGCACCTGCTCCGGGGTCAGGGCCGTGCCGCAGGCGCACACTGCTGTGTCGATGCCTGCCTGATGCATACTGATCACGTCCATGTAGCCCTCGCACAGCACGAACCGGCGCACCGCGCTGCGCTTTGCGATCTGCAGCGCAAACACCGTCTCTGATTTGTGGTACACCAGCGTTTCCGGGCTGTTGACATATTTCGGTTTGGAATCGTCCAGCACGCGCCCACCAAACGCAATAATGTTGCCGCGCAGGTCAAAGATGGGGGTCATCACCCGCTTCCAGAACAGGCAGTAGATGCGGCCGGACGCACTGCGCTTGAACAGGCCGCTGGCATCCAGCTCCTGCTGATTGTAGCCCTTATCACGCAGGAACTGATACAGCGCCTGTCCGTCGTTGGGCGCATAGCCCAGCCCGAACCGGACGATAGTCTTGTCGTCCAGACCGCGCCGCCGCCAGTAGGCACGGGCCTGCCGGGCTTCCTCCACGGTGGAGTTCAGGCAGGCGTGGAAAAACCGTGCCGCCTCCTTGTTCATGGAGAGGATGCGGCTGCGCATCCGGCCTGTTTTGTCGTCCTCCTGCGGCTCCGGCATACCGGCCCGCGCTGCCAGCAGCTTAACGGCCTCCGGGTAATCGATGCTGTTGATCTTTTTCGTAAAGGTAATGGCATCGCCGCCTGCGCCGCAACCAAAGCAGTAAAAGCTCTGGGTGTCCGGGTAGACGTAGAATGAGGGCGTTTTTTCGCTGTGAAAGGGGCACAGGCCGCCATACAAACGTCCCTTGCGCTTGAGCTGCACATAGCTGCCCACCAGCTCCACAATGTCGGTGCGGCGGGTCAGTTCTTCAATGTATTCGTGTGGGATCATGGATCTTTCAAACGACCTTTCGGATTTATAGGACATGCCACTTCCGGGGCACAAACAATTCCTCAAAAGTGCGGATGGCAAATTCATCGCTCATGCCACTGATGTAATCGGTCACTGCGCGTTCTCCGCCTTCCTGATAAGCCAGCTGGATGTAGAAGTTGGACATCCGGTCCACATGGTTCAGGTAGTAATCGTACAGTTCCCCGATCACCTTGTCCACCTTCTGCTCTTCCCGCTTGGCGGTCTTGTCCACATACACGGTGGCGTACATGAAATCCCGCAGCGCAAGGAAGGCTTCGTTTTCCTCTGCGCCCACCTTCACATCCCCATCGCTGTTGGCAAGGATACTGTTGATCATGGTGGTGATGCGGGCAGATTTTGTCTGGCCCAGCACGGCGGTGCATTCCTTCGGCAGGGTGTCTGGGTCCAGCACACCGGCGCGCACCGCGTCCTCAATGTCATGGTTCACATAGGCGATCTGATCCGCCATGCGCACGATGCGCCCTTCCGGCGTTGCCGCCCAGGTGCCCTTTGTGTGGGTCACGATGCCGTTGCGCACCTCCCACGTCAGGTTCAGGCCCCGGCCGTCCTTTTCCAGCTTGTCCACCACACGCAGGCTCTGCATGTAGTGCTTGAAGCCGTCCGGGCACAGCTCATTCAGCGCGCGCTCCCCGGCATGGCCAAACGGCGTGTGGCCCAGATCATGGGCAAGGCTGATCGCTTCGGTCAGATCTTCGTTCAGCCGCAGGGCGCGGGCAATGGTTCGCGCGATCTGCGAGACCTCCAGCGTATGGGTCAGTCGGGTGCGGTACAGGTCTCCCTCCGGCGAGAGGAACACCTGCGTCTTTTGTTTGAGCCGTCGGAACGCCTTGCAGTGCAGCACCCGGTCACGGTCACGCTGGAACACCGGCCGGATCGGGTCCTGCTCTTCCGGCAGCATGCGGCCGCGGCTCTGGTCGCTGAAGGTAGCCCACGGCGCGAAGGTCATATGTTCGATCTCTTCTGTGCGCTGACGTACATCCATACAAAGTCGCCCTCCCTTTTTGTCGCCATTCCCCCTCTCTGTTTCGGCACAGCCGATCCCAATTGCTGCGTCTGCGGCAATTGTAGCACACCCGCTTTGTCGAAGGGGGAAAAAGCCTGTCGGTTCGCAAAATAATGCTTGCTTTTTTATTTTTGCCGCTGCCGGGTTCAGAACGGTGCGTAGAACGGGTCGGATACCGTCACCTGCGCGCTGCCGCGCGTCAGCTCCCGCAGCTGTTCCAGCAGCGGGCCTTCAGTGTGTTCCGGCATCTGCCAGCACAGGGTCACGCGATCCGTGAACTGCGGCGCGGCCTGTTTTGCTCCCGCCGCATCGATCAGCAGCGATGCACGCTCATAAAGGGAGTAATCCACCGTCACGCTCAGCTCCACCACGCTGCGCACCGTGACCACCTCGGCATTTTCCAGTGCACGGGCCGTAGCCGTGGTGTATGCACGCACCAAGCCGCCGGTGCCCAGCAGCACACCGCCAAAGTAACGGGTCACCACCACGATCAGATCCGTCAGGCCGCTGTGCTGCAGCACCTCCAGCGCTGGTGTGCCCGCCGTCTTGGCCGGTTCACCATCATCTGAATAGCGTTCCCGGTTGCCTTCCCTCAGGCGGTAGGCATACACATTGTGGCGGGCGGTGCGGTTGGCCGCACGCACCTGTTCCAGAAATGCAACGGCAGCTTCCTCGCTGTCCGCAAATGACAGCGCCGCAATGAAGCGGCTCTTCTTTTCTTCGTATTCTCCTGTGGCCGTGCCATGGATGGTGCGGTAATCCTCCACTGTGGTTCCTCCTGCATGTTATTCAAATCAAGTATAACATAAATCGTCCGTTGTGCAACCACTGCCGCATACGTTTTTGTGTCAAGGCCAGCTCCCTGTACTGCTGCCCGCATGTCCTCTGCCAGAAAAAAGCGCAACAAAAAATCGGCCAAGCCTTGCAGCTCAGCCGATCTTTTGTTAGAAGAAAGCAGATGATCACTTTGTAAAGAGCTGGATCCACTGATGGCCCCAAGTGCTGGAGCTGTTGTAGTAGTAGCCAACACCCATTGCACGAGCTTCGGGATCCAGAATGTTTGCGCGATGGCCTTCGGAGTTCATCCAGGCATTCACGACTTCTTCAGGAGAAACGTTGCCCCATGCGGCATTCTCGCCAGCAGCGGCATCCGTCACGCCGTACTCGCTGAGAACAGTGTACCACTTGGTACCATTGGGACGAACGTGAGAATTGACGGTTGCGATCTCTTCGGCGCGCTGCTGAGCAGCTGCGGTGAGCTTTGCATCGCCCATGACCAGGGGCTGCAGGCCGTACTTTGCACGCTCGGCATTGACCAGATTCAGAACTTCCTGACGGTAGTTGCTGGTGTAAGAGTTTTCGGGGCAAGAGAAGATCAGCACCCAGTAGTTGTTGTAAACACCGCCTTCATAGTGGCCCACGCTCATGGTGGTCACATCCGCATTCAGCATGCGCTCACGTGCGAAATCAATGTTCATCCACTGATCCACCGCTGCATCGGGGGTGGAAACGCCCGCCATGTAGTCCTCGCCAATCGACACATCTTCGATGCCATTCTCGGCGAAGATGGTGAAATCGCGCTGGCCATTGGGACGAACGTAGGAATAAGAAGAGGCCAGTTCCTTAGCGCGCTCCTGAGCGGCACTGTTGTGGTTGCTGTCGCCCAGCTGAACGGGCTTCAGGCCAGCCTTTGCGCGCTCGTTGTTTACGCGGCGCAGGAACTCGTTCTGATAAGCTTCGTCCTGAAAGCTGATGTAGGAATTTTCTTCTTCGATGGAGTCAGAAACCGAAGCCTCAGCTGCGTTTGCAGTAACGGGCTTGAGAGATGCAGCACCAAAAACCACAGCCAGAGTCATAGCTGCTGCTGCGATATTTTTCAGGGTGCGCATCTCGAGTTTCATAAGACATCCTCCGCAAGCTTTTGTATATAAAAGCTTTTTTGCATTCATATGAATGCGTACTGTAACACATTTGCAACTCTTTCGTTTCAAATGTGTTACTATTATGCAACAAGAGTATCACAATAGCATCTCATCGTCAAGGGGTTTCTGTCGATTTTTTGAGAGAAAATGCAAAAAAATCAAAATTTCCCGTTCTGAAATCGTTTCACAAGCGCAACAAATTCATCCAAGATACCGTGAATTTGTTACGCCCGTGTTGCGCTTCACCGTTTTCAGGATTGTTTTGTCACACTTAACGTGTTGCCTTTTATTTTTTCTACACTTTTTCTGTAATGTTTTTCATGCATTTCTCTGTATGCCTATTCGCTTATATGCATATTTCAAAGTGTAACAGACTTTTGTGTGCGCTTTTCCGTTCCACTCCCCTCCCATCCCGCAGCCCTTTTCTGGGCTGCAGCCGGCCTTTGGCTGTACTTTCTGCAACAAAAAACAGCACAGGCAGCCTTTTCAGGGCCATCTGTGCTGTGCCGTATTCCTTACATAAAAAGAAGAGCGGCTCCGAAGAGCCGCCCTCCCACAATTCAGGCTATGCTATAAAAAGATCTCGCGTCAGTCGATCACTGAGCAGCCTTTGCTGCCTCGATCTGCTTGATCAGTTCGGGAACTACCTTGAACAGGTCGCCCACGATGCCGTAGTCGGCAACACCGAAGATGGGTGCGCCCTCATTCTTGTTGACAGCGATGATGCACTCGGAGTCCTGCATACCAGCGGTGTGCTGGATAGCGCCGGAGATGCCCAGAGCAACATAGATCTTGGGATGCACGGTCTTGCCGGTCTGGCCAACCTGATGGTCAGCAGTCATCCAGCCTGCATCGGTGACGGCACGGGAAGCGCCCACAACGCCGCCGCCCAGAGCAGCTGCCAGCTGCTCAGCCAGCTCAATGCCCTTCTGGACATCCTTGCTGATGCCGCGGCCGACAGAGACGATCACGTCTGCGCCGATCAGATCGACCAGCTTTTCAGCTGCCTTCTCAACGCTCAGGACCTCGGTCTTGATGTCCTCAGCAGCCAGAGCGAATGCGGGCTTCACGATCTGGCAGGCATCAGCCTTGGCCTGATCGAAGGGAGCCTTCTTCATAACGCCGGGACGCACGGTGGACATCTGCGGACGGAAGCGGGGGCAGATGATGGTAGCCATCAGATGGCCGCCGAATGCGGGACGGGTCATCTTCAGGTTGCGGTCTTCCATATCGAACTTCTGCTTGGACAGGTCGATGGTGGAGCTCTCCTTCAGGAAATCGATGTACTTTGCAGTGTCGATGTCCAGATGGGTAGCATCAGCGGTCAGGCCGGTGTGCAGACGAGCTGCGCAGCGGGGGCCCAGATCGCGGCCGATGTTGGTTGCACCGATCAGCAGGACTTCGGGCTTGTACTCGTTGACCATGTCGCACACGACCTTAGCGTATGCATCGGTGGTGTAGTCCTTCAGCAGGGGGCTGTCGCAGACCATGACCTTATCGGCACCATAGCCGCCCAGCTCCTTGGCAATGCCTTCCACGTTGTCGCCCAGCAGCAGACCGGTGACCTCGCAGCCCAGCTCATCAGCCAGCTTGCGGGCCTCGCTCACCAGCTCGAAATCAGTGGGCATCAATGCGCCCTGGCGCTGCTCGCAGAAGACCCATACGCCCTTGTATTCGTTAAAATCAGCCATTGTAATCCTATGCTCCTTTCATCAGATCAGGTGCTTCTTGGCCAGGATACCAGCCAGCTGTGCGGCAGTATCGTCGCCCTTGAGCATGGTGCCTGCGCCCTTCTGCGGAGGAGTGAAGGACTTAAAGACGTTCGTCGGAGAACCCTTCAGACCGATGGTATCAACCTCGATCAGCGGATCGTCCTTCAGTGCGTTGTAATCGAACACTTCCATCGGCTTGTCGTAGCAGGTGAAGATGCCGTTCACGCTCATGTAACGGGGCTGGTTCAGCTCCTTGATGCAGGTCAGCAGGCAGGGAGTCTGTACCTTGACCATCATGTAGCCGTCCTCCAGCATACGCTTCACGGTCAGGGTGTTGCCATCCTTCTGGATGTCAGCCACATAGGTGACCTGAGGCAGGTGCAGCTTCTCAGCGATCTGAGGACCGACCTGAGCGGTATCACCATCAATTGCCTGACGGCCGCAGAACACAACGTCCTCGGGGCCAACGCCGATCTTGTTGACAGCAGCAGCCAGGATCTGGCTGGTTGCGAAGGTATCGGAACCGCCGAACTCACGGCCGGAGACCAGAACAGCCTTATCTGCACCGCGGGCCAGCAGCTCACGCAGCATGCCTTCTGCCGGCGGGGGACCCATGGTAACAACAACGACTTCGCAGCCGGTAGCGTCCTTGAGCTTCAGAGCAGCCTCCAGAGCGTTCAGGTCATCAGGGTTGGTGATGGTAGCCATCGAAGCACGGTCCAGAGTGCCATCGGGCTTGACGGACACCTTGCCGGAGGTATCAGGAACCTGCTTTACACAAACAATTGCTTTCATTGTAACTCTTGCCTCCCTTACTTCAGCAGCGCGCCGGAAATGACCATCATCTGCACTTCGCTGGTGCCCTCGTAGATCTCAGTGATCTTGGCATCACGCATCATGCGCTCGATGGGATAGTCACGGGTGTAGCCGTAACCGCCGAACAGCTGCAGGCAGCGGCGGGTCACATCGCTTGCGGTGCGGGCTGCGATCAGCTTTGCCTGAGCAGCCTCAACGCTGTAACGGACCTTCTTGCCATCCATTGCTTCCTGCTTCTTCAGAGCAGCAGCGTAGACCAGATACTTTGCAGCCTCAACGCGTGCCTTCATCTCAGCCAGCTCGAACTGGGTGTTCTGGAATGCGGAAATGCTGCGGCCGAACTGCTTGCGCTCCTTGACGTAAGCAACGGTCTCTTCCAGAGCGCCCTCGGCGATGCCCAGAGCCTGAGAAGCAATGCCGATACGGCCACCGTCCAGAGTAGCCATAGCCAGCTGGAAGCCGCGGCCACGCACACCCAGCATACGGTCAGCAGGGATGCGGCAGTCCTCAAAGATCAGCTCGCAGGTGGAAGAACCGCGGATGCCCATCTTGTCCTCAGCCTTACCGACGGAGAAGCCCGGGTCGGTGCGCTCCACGATAAAGGCGGAGCACTGCTTGGTGGGACGGCCCTTCTTGTCGGGCACGATATCGGTGACAGCAATAACGATAAAGACGTTTGCGTAGCCGGCGTTGGTGATGAAGATCTTGGAACCGTTCAGGATCCAATCACCGGTCTCGGGGTCCTGCTTTGCAAAGGTCTGCTGACCCTGTGCATCGGTGCCGGCACCCGGCTCAGTCAGGCCGAAAGCACCCAGCCACTCACCGCTGCACAGCTTGGGCAGATACTTTGCCTTCTGCTCGGGAGTACCATTTTCATAAATAGGAGCAGCACACAGGCTGGTGTGAGCAGAGACGATGACACCGGTGGTGCCGCAGACCTTGCTCAGCTCTTCCACTGCCATGACGTAGGACAGCACATCGCCGCCTGCACCGCCGACCTCAGTCGGGAAATAAATGCCCATCATGCCGAGCTTGCCCATCTTTTCGACGGTCTCTTTGGGGAAGTACTCTTCCGCATCAACCTTCTTTGCCAGGGGCTTGACTTCGTTCTCAGCAAACTCGCGGTACATTTTCTGTACCATCTGCTGCTGCTTGGACAGAGTAAAATCCATCGCTATATCCTCCTAACGGGTCTTTTTCATTTACCGGAATTGCCCGGTGCAAACAAATTCCTCCCGGCCGCGTTTCCACGGTCGGGAGAAACGTTTATCAGAATTTACAGCTGGTCAACAGGGGTCTTGGTGCGGTCTGCGTTGTAAACGTAGAAGCCCTTGCCGCTCTTGCAGCCCAGGTTGCCGCCGCGGACCATCTTACGGATCAGCGGGCAGGCACGGTACTTGCTGTCGCCGGTCTCCTTGTACAGCACATCCATGATGGCCAGGCAGATATCCAGGCCGATGAAGTCGCCCAGCTCCAGGGGACCCATGGGGTGGTTGGCACCCAGCTTCATAGCGGTGTCGATGCCGGCGATATCGGAAACGCCTTCCATCTTGATGAAAGCAGCTTCGTTGATCATGGGGATCAGGATGCGGTTGACGACGAAGCCTGCAGCCTCATTGACCTGAACCGGCTGCTTGCCGATGGCAACAGAGATCTCCTTGATCTTCTCAACGGTCTCAGCGGGAGTGTTGCAGCCTGCGATGACCTCGATCAGCTTCATGCGGTCTGCGGGGTTAAAGAAGTGCATGCCGACCAGCGGACGGCTAACGCCCTTGCCGATCTCGGTGATGGACAGAGAAGAAGTGTTGGAAGCGAAGATGCACTCGGGCTTGCAGATCTTATCCAGTTCGCCGAAGGTGGTCTGCTTGACCTTCATATCCTCAAAAGCAGCCTCAACGACCAGATCGCAGTCAGCGCACAGGTCTTCCTTCAGGCCCGGGGTGATGGCAGCAACGATAGCGTCTGCCTTTTCCTGCGTCATCTTTCCCTTAGCAACCAGCTTCTCGTAGCCCTTCTTGATCTTTGCCAGACCATTCTCGGCCCACTCCTGCTTGATGTCGCACAGAGCAACGGTGTTGCCCTCAACCTGTGCAAATGCCTTTGCGATGCCCTGGCCCATGGTGCCAGCGCCGATAACACCGATCTTCATAGGTAACCTCTCCTTTAATATCAAAAATTATGTAGTAATGGATTAGTTGTTGGTGAACACTGCCTTGGGCTTCGGCTTCTCACGGCTCAGGAAGCAGGCCATGCCTTCCTTCTGGTCGTGGGTCTCGAAGCAGCTGCCGAACAGCTTTTCCTCGACCTCAACAGCCTTCTCGATGGGCAGGCTGATGCCGCCGTTGATTGCCTTCTTGCAGTTGCGTACAGCGATGGGTGCATTCTTTGCGATCTTGCCGGCCAGCTTCAGCACGTTCTCCATCAGTTCAGCCTGAGGATACACAGCGTTCACCAGACCAATGCGCAGAGCCTCGTCCGCCTTGATGTTCAGTGCAGAGTAGACCAGCTGCTTTGCCATACCCATGCCGACCAGACGTGCCAGACGCTGGGTGCCGCCGAAGCCCGGGGTGATGCCCAGACCCACTTCCGGCTGGCCGAACACAGCGTTGTCAGAGCAGATGCGGATGTCGCAGCTCATAGCCAGCTCGTTGCCGCCGCCCAGTGCAAAGCCGTTCACGGCTGCAATAACGGGGATGGGGAAGCTCTCAATCATCAGGAACACATCATTGCCCAGCTTGCCGAAGGCCTCACCCTCTGCCTTGGTCATGGTGCTCATGGAACCGATATCTGCACCTGCCACGAAGCTCTTGTCGCCTTCGCCGGTCAGAACGATGCAGCGGACAGTCTCCTGATCCACAGCCTCAAAAGCTGCCTTCAGGTCTGCCAGAACTTCGGGATTCAGGGCATTCAGTGCCTTGGGGCGGTCGATGGTAATGATCTCAACTGCACCCTGCACCTCGGTTTTTACAAATGCCATTGTGAAAACCTCCTATTCAAATCTTATCAATTATCACAAACAGCCCCCGGACGGAGGAAAGGCTCTCCGGTTTCCTTCCCCGTCCGGGTCTGTCATTCAGTCAGGATTCCAAGAGGTGGAGCTTAGTCCATCTCAACGATGGTAGCGCAGCCCATGCCGCCGCCGATGCACAGGGTAGCCAGGCCCTTGTGTGCACCGCGATGCTTCATAGCATACAGCAGGGTGACCAGGATACGAGCGCCGGAAGCGCCGACCGGGTGGCCCAGAGCAATTGCGCCGCCGTTGACGTTCACCTTGCTCATATCAAAGTTCAGAGCCTGGCTGACAGCCACAGACTGAGCAGCAAATGCCTCGTTGGCCTCGATCAGATCCATGTCAGCAACAGTCAGGCCGGTCTTTGCCATGACCTTCTTGGTAGCGGCGATGGGGCCCAGGCCCATGACTTCGGGCTCAACGCCAGCCAAAGCACCTGCGACCCAGGTAGCCAGAGGCTTCACGCCCAGCTCCTTAGCCTTCTCCTCGCTCATGATGACCAGAGCAGCAGCGCCGTCATTGATGGCGGAAGAGTTGCCGGCGGTCACGATGCCGTCCTTGGTGAAAGCGGGCTTCAGCTTTGCCAGCACTTCAGGAGCGCTCAGACGGGGGCCTTCATCAGTATCGAACACGGTGTCGCCCTTCTTGCCCTTGATCACAACGGGAACGATCTCGTCCTTGAAAGCGCCGTCCTTGATGGCCTTGTCAGCCTTCAGCTGGCTGTTGTATGAGAACTCGTCCAGCATCTCACGGGTGATGGGGCTGTAGCCGTACTTCTTCTGATAGGTCTCGTTGGTGCAGACGTTCTCAGCGGTCATGCCCATGTGCTTGTTGAAGCCGCAGGCATCCCACAGAGCATCGTTGACCATGGTATCCACGATCTCGCTCTTGCCCATAGGAGCGCCCATGCGGTAGCCGTAACGAGCCTTCTGCAGTGCGAAGGGAGCCATGTCCATGTTCTCCATGCCGCCTGCGACCACGATATCAGCATCGCCAGCCTCGATCATCTGAGCAGCCATATTGACGCAGTTCAGACCGGAGCCGCACACCACGTTGACAGTGACAGCCGGGGTCTCGATGGGCAGGCCAGCCTTCAGAGCAGCCTGACGAGCGACGTTCTGGCCCAGACCGGCCTGAATGACGCAGCCCATGTAGACATGATCGACCTGCTCGGGAGCGACGTTTGCACGGTTCAGAGCTTCCTTGATGACGATGGAGCCCAGCTCAACTGCGGGAACGTTTGCCAGAGTGCCGCCGAACTTGCCAATAGCGGTACGGCATGCAGATGCGATAACGATCTTTTTCATGTGAATAGCCTCCTGAATTGTGTATGTGTTACTTTTCGTAAGCCATTTTTATCAAAACGCCCGTAAGCGCTTTTACAAATTAGGTCTCGGGGTCTTTTTTCTGCCGGATCAGCGCATACTTTTCGTTGACCGCCTTTTCCACATTGGGTGTGACGAACTTACCGATGTCGCTGCCGTAGTAAGCTGCCTCTTTTACAATGGTGGAAGAAAGGTAGCTCCACTTGATGCTCGTTGCCAGAAACATGGTCTCGATGCCGGGCATCAGTGCGTGATTGGTCTGCGCAAGCTGGATCTCGTTTTCAAAATCCGTCACCGCCCGCAGGCCCCGCACCATCACCGAAGCGTGCCGTTTCTTGGCGAACTCCACGGTCAGGCCGTCGAAGCTCTCCACCGAAACATTCTGGATGCCCTTGCAGCATTCCTTTAGAAGCTCCACGCGTTCCTCCACGGTGAACAGCGGATTCTTTGCGCTGTTGTTGAGCACCGCCACGATCAGATGATCGTTGATCTTTGCTGCGCGCTTGATGATATCGAGATGCCCTTTTGTGACCGGATCGAACGAACCGGGATAAACTGCTGTTGCCATCGTCTGGTGTCCTCCTTGAGCGCTGTGAAAAGCGCGTTTTGGTTCTGCCATGATAGCACTTTCCAGTCTTGGGTGCAAGATTTTTGTGCAAGCTGTACGTTTTATCGTTAAAATTTAAACAATCAATGTCATGCTGCATCGCAGCTGCTTGCTACGCTATAAGTAAACCATATCGTCAAAATTTTATCAAGTCCTTTTGCAAAGATTTTGGTTTTTCAGCACCAAACAATCGTCCAAAAACTCCGCGAATTTTGTCCATATTGCCAGTCGGTCAAAATTTTCTCGATAAACTATTGATTCTACACATTGTTAATGTTATAACTAAGTTGTGCAGATCTGCTGCCCTGTCCGACAGCTGCCTTCTGCTGGTTATCAGGATATCATCCGCCTGTGTCAGAGCTGTGTTCAAATTGCCAACAGGTGGTAAACATCCTGCAAAGATTTGTCCGTGCAGGAAGAGTAAATGATAAATTTACAATTCCTTTATGTTATTATAGGAGAGGATGGTTTATAATGGATTTTACGGAACTGTATGCTCAGAAGAAAATGACCGCCGCTCAGGCTGCCGCACTGGTCAAAAGCGGTGACTGGGTGGATTACGGCTGGGCTGTGAACACCCCTGTGGCGGTGGATGCCGAGATCGCAAAGCGTCTGCCTGAGCTGGAAGGTGTCAACTTCCGCGGCGGCATCCTGATGTGGGTGCCCGCGATCTTCCAGATCGACGATCCCGCTGCACACATGACATGGAACAGCTGGCATATGGGCGGCATTGAGCGCAAGGCCATTGCACAGGGCTTCTCCTTCTACTCCCCCATCCGTTATTCCGAGCTGCCCCGCTACTACCGCGAAAGCCCGGATCCGCTGGATGTGGCGGTGTTCCAGGTGACCCCCATGGACGAGCACGGCTACTTCAACTTCGGCCCCAGTGCATCTCATCTGGGTGCTGTGTGCGAAAAAGCCAAGAAGATCATCGTTGAGGTCAACAAGAACATGCCCCGCTGCCTTGGCGGCATGGAGAACTGCATCCACATTTCTCAGGTCACCGGCATCGTGGAAGGCGAGAACCCGCCCATCGGCCAGATGGCCGCTCCCGGTGCTGCTACCGAAGTGGATCTGAAGGTTGCCAACCTGATCGTTCCGCAGATCCCCAACGGTGCCTGCCTGCAGCTGGGCATCGGCGGTATGCCCAATGCCATCGGCAGCCTGATCGCACAGAGCGATTTGAAGGATCTGGGCGTGCACACCGAAATGTATGTGGACGCCTTTGTGGATATCGCCAAGGCCGGCAAGATCACCGGTGCATGCAAGCAGCTGGACAAGGGCCGTCAGGTCTACGCCTTCGGTGCCGGCACCCAGAAAATGTACGATTACCTGAACGATAACCCGGAGTGCATGTCTGCACCCGTGGACTACACCAACGATATCCGCAGCATCTCCGCACTGGATAACTTTATTTCCATCAACAACGCTGTGGACATCGACCTGTTCGGTCAGGTGAACGCCGAGACTGCAGGCCTCAAGCACATCTCCGGTGCCGGCGGTCAGCTGGACTTCGTTCTGGGCGCATACCTTTCCAAGGGCGGCAAGAGCTTTATCTGCCTGTCCTCTACCTTCTTTAATAAGAAGACCGGCCAGCTGGAGAGCCGCATCCGTCCCACTCTGGAAAACGGCAGCATCGTCACCGATACCCGTGCCAACATCCACTACCTGTGCACCGAGTACGGCTGCGTGAACCTGAAGGGCCTGACCACCTGGGAAAAGGCCGAAGCTCTGATCAGCGTAGCACATCCCGACTTCCGTGAAGACCTGATCAAGGAAGCCGAAAAAATGCACATCTGGCGCAGGAGCAACAAAATCTGATAAGTGCCGCGGGGATTCCTGCTGTCCGCGGCTGAAATGGAGTCTATCATGATGGACAAAAAGCCGCACATCAAACCCTATCTCTACGGGATGTTGGCAGGATTTGGAGCGATCTCCCTGAGCATCATCTTCTTTTTCCTGATCTACCGCTTCGATGGTTTTGGCGATGCCATCTCCACGCTGACCGGCATTCTGATGCCGTTCATCTACGGTGCCGTCATCGCCTACCTGCTCAAGCCTGTGTGCAACACCATCGAGAGCTTTCTGCGCCGGTTCATCCCGGAAAAGATGCATGGTCTGGTCAATGTGCTGTCCGTTACGCTGACCATCCTGTTCGGTCTGCTCCTCATCTACGCTTTGTGCATGATGATCATTCCGCAGCTCATTACCAGCGTGACCACCCTGTACTACACTGCGCAGCGCAACCTTGCAAAGTTCGTGCAGTGGGCGAATCATGTGGAGTTCATTGAGAACAACCAGCAGATCATGGACATGCTCAACTCTGCTTATGCCACCATCAGCACCAATATCGACGATCTGATCAAGACCCGGCTCCTGCCCTCCATGCAGAACATCGTCAGCGGTGCCGCAGTGGGTGTGCTGAACGTAGTGACCATGGCCAAGAACCTGATCATCGGCATCATCGTGGCCGTGTATATGCTGGCCAGCCGCAAGCGCTTTGTGCAGCAGGCCAAGCTGGTGCTCTACAGCATCTTCAAGCCCCGCTGGGCAGAGCTGATCAAGGAAGAAGTGAAGTACGCCGATAAGATGTTCGGCGGCTTCATCAACGGCAAGATCATGGATTCCGCCATCATCGGCGTGCTGTGCTATATCGGCTGCCTGATCTTCAAGTTCCCCAGTGCCCTTCTGGTTTCCGTGATCATCGGCGTGACCAATGTGATTCCCTTCTTCGGCCCGTTCATCGGTGCCGTGCCCGCCACCCTGCTGATCCTCATTCAGAACCCCATCAAGGCGCTGTGGTTCGTCCTGTTCGTTCTGGTGCTGCAGCAGCTGGACGGAAACGTGATCGGCCCCAAGATCCTGGGCAACACCACCGGTCTTTCCAGTTTCTGGGTACTGTTCGCCATCCTGCTGTTCGGCGGTCTGTGGGGTTTTGTGGGCATGATCGTAGGTGTGCCGCTGTTTGCAGTCATCTATGATGTGATCAAAAAGCTGGTCGTCCACGGCCTGAAGCGCAACAAGGAGATCGACCTGCTGCAGACTTACCACGACAACTTCGGTGACCCGGAGGACGATGTTCCGGTAGAAACGTCTGCATCGGAAGCACCTCCTGTCGAAACAAATAATCTATAAATCACAATGCCCCGGCATTCCATGTGATACGCTACCCCTAGAGTAGACAGAGACAAAAGCTCTGAGTACTCTGGGGGTATTTTCATGTCAAGAAAGAACAATCACTATTCACTGTTGACTACTGCAACAACCGCCGTTACCAGCACCGTCTGTTCATCCAGATGTCGATGCAGGCTCATGTCGGTGCTATGAACCGAGCTGCCTGATACCGATTTTGCACAAAAAATTCGCCGTCTCCTTGTGGAAACGGCGAACAAAAACCTTATATTATTTTTTCTACTTGACAGAATGCACTTCAGTGATTCAGAGCGGGTCCTGTTTTGTTATTTCTGTTTCGTGCAGGGCTTTCTGGCTGCGTTTTGTGCCGTCACTCCACGGTCACGCTCTTGGCCAGATTACGCGGCTTATCCACGTCACAGCCGCGCAGAACAGCCATATAATAGGCAAACAGCTGTAACGGCACAATGAGCTGCAGCGGCATCAGGATATCCTCATACTCATCCAGCCGGATCACGGCATCTGCCACGCCTTCCGGCACCACAGCATCCTTTGTGGTAAACAGCAGCACCCTTGCTCCGCGGCTGCGGGTCTCCTTGGCATTGGAAATGGTCTTTTCGTACACCTGTTTCTGGGTGGCCAGTGCGATCACCGGCACGCCATCGGTGATCAGGCTGATGGTACCATGTTTCAGTTCACCGGCTGCATAGGCATCCGAGTGCACATAGCTGATCTCCTTGAGTTTCAGGCTGCCCTCCAGCGAGAGCGCATAGTCGAACCCGCGCCCAATGAAGAAGCAGCTCTGGGTGTTCACATAGCGGCTGGCAAGGTACTTGATCTGCTCACAATCTGCAAGGCGCGGCTTGATGACCTCCGGTGCGCGCAGCAGCTGGGCCGTATAGCGGCGGGTCTCTGCCTCGCTCAGCCGTCCGCGCGCGTAGGCCAGCCGCAGTGCAAACAGATACAGCACGCACATCTGCACCATATACGCCTTGGTGGATGCTACCGCGATCTCCGGCCCGGCGTAGGTATACATTACATAATCTGCGGCACGTGCAATGGAGCTGCCCACCACATTCACGATGGCCAGCACCGGCACGCCGCGGCTCTTGGCCAGCTTGAGCGCTGCCAACGTGTCGCTGGTCTCGCCGGACTGGCTGATGATGATGACCAGATCGTTTTTTTCCAGAATGGGGTCCCGGTAACGGAACTCGCTGGCAATGTCCACCTCGGCGGGCACACGGGCCAACGTTTCGATGGCAGATTTGCCCACCATACCGGCATGCATAGCCGTACCGCAGCCCACCAGATGCACCCGGCCAATACCGCGCAGCACTTCATCGGTCAGCTCCGGGATGCGCAGCACCGGCAGTCCGTCCTCTACACGGGGGCTGACCGTGGCCATAATGGCCGCAGGCTGCTCGTTGATCTCCTTGAGCATAAAGTGGGGATAGCCGCCCTTTTCGGCAGCTTCCATATCCCAGTCCGCCGTCAGCTGCTGGCGCTCCACCGGCTCACCAAATTCGTTGTAAAAGCGGATGCCCTCTGTGGTGCAGACGGCCATATCCCCTTCTTCCAGCACGCTGTATTTCCGGGTATACTTGAGCAGTGCCGGAATATCCGAAGCCACAAAGTTTTCGCCCTCGCCCCAGCCGACGATCAGCGGGCTTTCCCGCTTGACTGCAAAAATGGTGTCCGGGTAATCCCGGAACAGCACGGCCAGCGCATAGCTGCCGCGCACCTTGGCAAGCGCCTGCTGCAGTGCACGCAGCGGGTCACCGGTATAGCAGCTGTCGATCAACTTTACCAGCACTTCGGTGTCCGTCTCACTCTGGAAGGTATAGCCTTTTGCGGCCAAGCGCTCCTTGAGCAGGCCGTAATTTTCAATGATGCCATTGTGCACAATGCTCACGCGCGGGGTCGAATGCGGGTGGCTGTTCACATCGCTGGGCTCGCCATGGGTAGCCCAGCGGGTGTGGCCGATGCCGCAGAAGCTTTGTGCCAGCTGCTGCGCCGCCAGCTTTTCCCGCAGGGCGGTGAGCCGTCCTTTGCTTTTTACCACGCGGATGCCGCCGTCCAGCGCAAGCGCCACACCGGCGGAGTCGTACCCGCGATACTCCAGCTTTTCCAGACCATCCAGCAGCACGTCCTGCGCACTGCGCTTACCGACATAACCAACAATGCCGCACATACAAAACACCTCCATACCGACCGTTCCCGCGCAAAAAGGCGCAGTGATATCCAGTCAGCTTCCTAGTACAGTTTATGTTCTTGTATGGCTTTCTTTGAAGGGATCTGTTGCGGTATTGCTGCCGTTTTTTGCCCTTCTCTGCGGCTGGTCTAGCCCTCAGCCGGAGAAACATCCGCCGAATCTTTCGATGATTCCTCTCCTCGTCACCCTCGCGGCTGTCACCCGCGTGGCCCGGCGCTTTGCGTTACCTGTGTGCTGCGCTCTCCCCTTTCTGATGCCCCATTATAGCACAAAGGCTGGCTCAGCGCCAGCCCAAAGTTTTATGAAGTTTCGGCCGCCAGACCAGCCGGTACATCATGAGCATGTTATGCAATGCCCGGTCGTACAGCACAAAGGCAACATTGCCCATGACCAGCGTTGCCAGCGAGACAGCCAGCGCGGTGGTGCGCAGCTCCTGCGAAATGCTGCCTGCCGGCACCAGCAGAAATACCAGCCCGTACATGGCCAGCACTGCGCCGTTGCACAGCAGCAGCTTGCAGACAATGCGCAGAACCGCAGGGCGGATGCGCTCAAACTTCGGCTTTGCCAGCGGGTAATACCCCAGCAGGAACACAAAGATCAGCGCTACTTCCTTATCCGGCACGAACAGCAGTGCCAGCAGGCTGACTGCCGCATAGGCCGTCAAGGCCAGCTGCATCCCGCACTCCACGCACACCGTGGCAACAAGGAAGCCTGCCACTGCAGGCGCAATGAACATGGCAATGGGGATCACAGCTCCCAGCAGCATCAGTGCGACGCACAGCGCCGCCACAATGCCGCAGTAAGCCATGGCCCAGCTTTTTTGATGGTTTTGCTTCATGGGATCTCCCAGTTTTCGCGCTCAGCACCGGCTTCCAGCGGATCCACCGCATGGTGCAGACCAAGCAGCATGATGTTATCCAGCAGGCCGCGGTTCAATTTGATGTCCAGCATACTGTACACGCGGATCAGATCGTTGGCGGCAGCCAGTGCCTGACGGCGGGCATTCTCCACCGCCGCAGCCTGTCCCCGCAGGTCGTTGACTACGAACACGTTGTAGCGGCCGCTGCTCTTGTCCATCTCAAAGCGCTCAGCCTTATCCAGCAGGTAAAAAATGCGGCCGATGCTGCTGCCGATGTAGCGCATGCTCTTGCGCTGGCTGGGGTCGTCGGTGGCAAGGGTGGAATACAGTGCACCGTAAATGTTGCTCATGGGTTCAGCGGCAAGAGAGTAGTTCTTGGCGCTCAGGTTCATCTGCACCACGGCCTGATCCCGCTCCTGCACGAACAGCCGTTCCAGCGCCGGGTTCTCCTGCACGGCACGCTCATAGGCGCGGCGCAGCAGCAGACGGTCCACCGCACAGCGCAGGCGCTTGAGCGGCCGCAGCTCGCTGTATTTGCGGTCCTGCAGGTTGTGCCAGCCCAGCAGCACCTCCACCTGTGCGGCCAGCCGGATGCCTTGGGTCTGGCACATGAGCCTGCGCCAGGCCAGTGTGCCCGGGACCCGCTTGCGCTGGCAAGTGGCCTGCCGCCCGGCCAGACTGTCCGAAAGGATGGCAAACAGCACGCCGTTGCTCCGCAGCAGATGGCAGGAATATAATCCGTACGCCTCGTACAGCTGACGTCGCACCCCGCGCAGATAGCGCAGGTAGATATTGTAATCCCGGATGGTGAGCTCCGGCAGATATGGCCGCATCCTACCCTTCATACGCACCTTTTCCTCCTCGGAAGAACCGCAGAATAATAAGGTAAGTATAATCCATTTTCAGCCCGGGTTCAACCATCCTTTGTAAAAAGAGTATGAATTTGTCTCATCTTTGCCGCACGTGGCGCGGAACACAGCGTAAAACTTCCTGTATTTGCGTCCATTTCCATCTCCTGCCAATTCAGGCCCCGCTTTGTTTTTTTCCGGTAATTACCGGCTGCAATGTAAAAAGCCGCACTGGACAGCTCCGGTGCGGCAGGTAACATTTTTCAATTACTTCTTGTTAAAGCGGTTCGGTGCAGTGCGCTTGCCGTCAAAGCCGGACTTCGGCATCGGCTTTGCAGTGTGCTCAAACTTGGGCGCGCTGTAGTACATATACAGCTGGCAGGGGATCATGCCGTTGTACATCTTGCGGCGCTTGTTGGCACGCTTGCCGTAGTGGGTCTCAAAATCCATATCGGCAGTGATCGCATACACGCCTGCACAGGGGTGTGCTTCCATCTGCCGGCCCAGCGTGCGGGCCAGCTTTGCAGCACCTTCAATGGTGCTCATGCGCTCGCCATACGGGGGATTCGTCAGCACGATGGCCTCCTGCTTTGCGGCAAAGTCGGCCACATCAGCCACTTCAAAGTGGCAGCGCTTTTCCACACCGGCCAGCTTTGCGTTGGCGTTGGCCAGAGCCACAGCGGCAGGGTCGATATCATAGCCAAAGGCTTCAAAGCCCACATCCAGCTTGGCCTCGGCCAGTGCCTTCTGACGCTGCTCTGCCCAGATGGCTGCCGGCACAAAGCCATAGCGCTCGGCGGCAAAGCGGCGCTTCAGGCCGGGGGCAATATTCATGGCTTTCTGAGCAGCTTCGATCAGCAGCGTGCCGCTGCCGCAGAAGGGGTCCTCCACCAGACTGTCGCGGCGCACACGGCCAAGGTCTGCAATGGTAGCCGCCAAAGTCTCGCGGATGGGTGCCTCCATGGCGTTGCGGCGGTAGCCGCGCTTGTGCAGGCCGTCGCCGGTGGTGTCCAGCATGATCTCACACTGATCCTTGCGCAGCATGAAGCGGATCTTGTACTCCGCGCCGGTCTCCGGCAGCACAGAGGTGTGGTGCTTTGCCATCAGGCGCTTGACCACAGCTTTTTTGATGATGCTCTGGCAGGCAGGCACACTGGACAGCTGGCTGTTCAGCGAAGAGCCGGTGACCGGAAAGGCTGCGTCTGCGGGCAGCAGCTCTTCCCACGGGATATCGTACACGCCGTCGAACAGGTCATCAAAGGTGGCGGCCCTGTAGCGGGCCAGCAGCAGCATCACGCGCTCCACCGTGCGCAGATTGAGGTTTGCAGCAGCGATCATCTCTGCGCCGCCGGCAAAGCTCAGACGGCCATCGTCCACGCGGATATTCTCTGCGCCGATGCGGGTCAGCTCAAATTTTGCAGTGGATTCACACCCAAAAAAGCAGGGCGCGATCAGTTCAAATTTTGCAGGCATTGTGGTTCCTTTCTTTTATTACGGAAAAAACAGACCTGCCCGATCAAATGAGACAGGTCTGTTTCCGTTATTTTGATCAGGCTTGAAAAGCGCAGGCCTTTCCGCTCAGCGGCGGCCACCGCGGCCGCGAGGCGCATAACCACCGCCGCGGCGGTTATTGGTCTCGTGATCAAGATCGGCCATCTTCTCTTCGCTCTGGCTCTTGAAGCGGCTCATCATGTCCTCAAAACTCATGTTATCGGAACGGACGGGAGCCTTGGGCTGCCATACACGGGGTGCGCTGTCGCGGGCAGGGCCTCTGCCGCCCTCACGCGGGGGGCGGCCAGCGCCGCCGCGGCCTGCACCAAAATGACCACCCTCGCGGGGGCCGCCCGGACGGGGACCACCAGAGCGCGGACCGCCTGCAGGGCCTCTGCCCTCACGCGCCGGGCGCGGAGGCGGCGGCAGCAGGCGCTTGATGGACAGCGCGATCTTGCCATCCGGTGCAATGTTGATCACCTGCACCTTGACGATATCACCATCGTGCAGAACAGCTGCAATGTCCTGCACGAACTCGTTGGACACCTCGGAAATATGGACCATGCCTACACGGCCCTCCGGCAGTGCGACAAAAGCGCCAAACGGCTTTACACCGGTGACGCGGCCCTCGAATACGTTCCCTACCTCAATTGCCAAAACTCAATACTCCTTGTTTTCCATAGAATGGGCAGCAATTCAGCTGCCGGTCACATCCACAAAGATGCGCTCGTTGGGTGCAGCGTAATTGTAAGAATCCCGCGCGACCCACTCGGTGATCTGGTCTGCATCGCCGCTGAGAATGCGCTGCATCTCCTCGTTTTCAGTCTTTTGCTGGGCGATCTGCTCGTTCAGCGTGTCCAGCTCCGCACGTTTGGAGCTGATGGTGACCTGATTGGAAATGTATGCTGCCAGCATACTCAGCAGCAGCAGGACAAAAAACACCCGTACAAGCGTTTTAACGACCACTTTCTTCTTGCGTTTTCTGCGGTCCGGTGCTGCCATGATCTCTTCTGCCCCCGTTGCATTTGACTCTTACTTTGACACATATGAATTATACATCATGCGGCGCTGGTTTGGCAAGTTCTTTTTGCGCTTTTTTGCAGTTCTTTTTGCGCTGCGGCGTAGTTTGCGCGCCTTTCTCCGCCGGGCGCGCCGCCGCTCTGCCGGCCGGAGCACCCGGCGCTGTAAAACGCCTCCCGCTGCACGCAGCGGTGCACCCAGCACAAAGGCTGCTGCACCAGCACCGGCAAAGGCTGCCGCAGCCATGTACCAGCGCAGAACACCGGCACTGCTCTGCCCTGCTGCGTAGCTCTGCACAGCGGCCAGCACAGCACCCATCCACACCAGATCCGGCACAAAAGCTGCACGCCCTCTGGCCGGGAATACAGCCCGCAGTGCGCCGATACTGGCTCCCAGCACCGTGCAGGCAGCGATCTCCTGCCCAAGGGCTGCAGGCGGCAGTACCGGGATCATCGCAGCAGGCGGCGCAGAAAACCGCCCGCCGGTGCGATGGCCGTATATTCCAGCGTGTCGATGCGGCCGGTGAACTTCGCCTCCCCGGTCTCCAGATCCAGCGCCGCCATGTTCAGCTGCGCCCCGGTCAGGTGCAGCGTGCCCTTGCCCGTTTCCATGGCAGCGCTGTCGGCATTGCAGTGCAGTACCTTCTGCACACCGGTCACCGTCAGGCGGGCGCGGCTTTCCAAGATCAGATCGTGCGGCGCAGGCTGCGGGTCTCTGGGTGTTTTTTCCGGCATGGTTCGTCTCCCCTTTTCTGGTGCATCCTATGCACCGGACCGGGGCTTTTATGCCTGCTCGCCCTCCGCAATGATCTCGTACATCTCGCGGGCCACATCCTTGGTGCGCGGCTCCACATCCGAGAGCACCTTTACCTTGATGGGCCGGTTGCCGAAGGTCACCTCGATGATGTCGCCCGCCTTGACGGCCTGACTGGCCTTGGCGATCTTGCCGTTGATGAGGATGCGGCCTGCATCGGCCACCTCGTTTGCCACGGTGCGGCGCTTGATCAGACGCGAAACTTTCAAATATTTATCCAGACGCATGGTTCTTCCTCCTGTCACAAAAAAAGCCGCCGCACCCTCTTGCAGGCAGCGGCGGCAAAGCAGATACAGCTTACAGGGTGTCCTTCAGGGACTTGCCGGGCTTGAACACGATGCTGCGGGAAGCGGCAATGGTGATCGGCTCACGGGTGCGGGGGTTGATGCCCTGACGCTCGGCGCGCTCACGCATCTCAAAGGTGCCAAAGCCGGAAATGGTGATCTTTTCGCCCTCAGACATGGCCTTGCTCAGTGCTTCAAACACAGCATTGACAGCCTGCTCAGCGCTCTTCTTGCTCATCTCAGTGTTCGCAGCAACCTGTGCGATCAGATCGGTCTTCGTCATAAAAATACCCTCCAGATTTGTTACTTGGTGTTCTTTTTTCTCTATCGGAGCAGGTCACTCGACCTGAGTACCGCTTTGTTCTTTCTGCGCCAGCAGTTCTGCACAATAGCGCTTGGATGCAAAGGTCAGCGCTTCCTCCGCGTCCACACCAGCCAGCCGCATGGCATTGGCCGCAGCAAACAGCAGTTCTCCCGCCGCCTGTGCGTCCTGTTCCCGGTTCCAGCCGTCCAGTGCTGCCTGCAAAGCCTGCCGTGCCGTTTCCGGCGCAGACTGCTCTGCCCCGCAGCGGTCGGCACGCTTCTGCAGCTTCTGGGCACGCATCAAAGCAGGCAGCGTAACCGGCACTGTGCCCAGCTCATCGGCCAGAGTGGTGCGGCCCTTTTCCTTATTTTTGAGCGCATCCCAGCCGTTTATACCCGCATTTTGTGCCGCCGAGGACGCAAAGATGTTCGGATGCCGGAACACCAGCTTCTCGCACACCTCACGGCAGACATCCTCAAAAGTAAAGCGCCCGCGCTCTTCTTCGATCACCGCGTGGAACGCCACCTGCATCAGCACATCGCCCAGCTCTTCCTGCATCAACTGCGGATCGTCAGCATCAATGGCCTCCAGCGCTTCGCAGGTCTCTTCCAGAAAGTTCTTCCGGATGGAAGCATGGGTCTGTACCTTATCCCACGGACAGCCGTTCTCCGGGTCCCGCAGGATACGCAGAATTTCCAGCAGCTGCTCTGCCGTATAGGGTGCCTTTGGCTGCCAGTCCAGCACAGCGCTCACCTGCCTTGTAAAAGATACTGTATATTGTATCGCATCTCATGCAGTTTTGCAAGACAAAGTGCGCAAATTTCCCGCATTTCGCCTGCATTTTCCGCTCGCAAAAACAGGACGGTGCCCTGTGGGGAGCGCCGCCCTGTTGCTGAACCGTTTTATTACAGCTGTGCACCGCACTTGTTGCAGAACAGTGCATCGTCCGAGACGGGAGCACCGCACTGCGGGCAGGCTTTGTGCTCTTCCGGCTGGTCAGCAGGAACTTCCTCGTGCACCACATATTCCGCCTCGGCAGCTTCCGCCGGGGTCAGGGATGCTTTCAGGCGGGCGATCTCCTGCTCGATGTTATCGATCATCTCGATATACTTATCCACCAGCGGCTGGTTTTCTTCCTTGCCCTTGGCCAGACTGTACACCAGTGCGCCCAACTGGCGCTGTGCCTTGAGCAGCTTGCCCTGCTCATTTACGATCAAAGCCTGAGTCTTGCCCTTTTCGGCCAGGTCCAGCGCAGCGTTCTTGCCTTTTTCGGCATATTCCAGACCCATTTCCTTGATCTTGTTGAAATCCATAAAAGACACCTCTCTTACTATCGGCCTGTTTATCGTGGGCCATGTGCGGATGTTATCTCCATTATAGCGCACAGGCCGCTCGTTTGCAATGAACGGACCGCATTTTTTACAGTTTGGTGCCGGTTTGGAAACAATTTTTTCGCATTCGGCCTAAATTTACACGATAATTTCACACATCGGCATTCTGTGCCCTGCGGTCGGCTGCGCCGCCATAGAATTCCCGCAGCATGCTGTCCTCCGGCAGCAGCTCCAGCTCCAGCGGTGCCACATGCTCAAAGCGGCGGGCCGTCTCGTCCCACAGCTCGGCATTGTGGCCTTCCAGCGTGAACTGACGGCGCACCACGCCCAGCAGCTTGGAGATCAGGCCCAGCTCGTAGGTAAAGGAGGTATCCAGCAAAAAGTCTGCCGTGGTTTTGAAGCCCTTGATATACCGCGTCTCACCGTCCAGCACGCGGTCCCACATGGCAAGAGTCTTTTCCGGGCTGCGGCCGCGCGCTGCGGCGTCCCGCAGGGTGCGGCGGCACAGGCGGATATCCTGCGTGTTGATGACGCGGCGGCCATCGATGCAGTATTCCTCCCGCAGGCCTGCATACACGCGGTAGATGTCGTCGCCCTTTACAAGGCCGGTCAGCTCCGGGTTCAGCGCATGGATGCCCTCCACGATGCATACACCGCCCTGCAAGTCGATGGGCTCCACCTCTGCCGAGCGCTTTTCGGCAGAGAAATCGTAGATGGGCAGCACGGTCTTGCCCGTCTCGCTCAGCTCCCGCAGGCACTGCTTGATGAGAGGCAGATCCAGCGTATCGGGGTTTTCGTAATCCAGCGTGCCGTCCGGCAGCCGGGGGTAGAACTCTGCGCCTTTGAAGAAATTATCCAGACTGACCACCTGCGCCGGAGTCCCGCGCTTTTGCAAAGCTTTCGCCAGACAGTGGGCGCTGGTGGTCTTGCCGCTGGCCGACGGGCCGGTGAGCATGACGATCTTTGCGCCGGAGAGCTGCACCTTCTGGGCGGCGTAATCTATCCTTTGGGCATAGCTCTGCTCACTCAGGTCGGCAAGTGCCTGCGGGCTGCGAGCTGCCACATTGTACAGATCGATCTCAACCAGACGTTTGGGTACCCAAATCGTGATCATAAAAATCAGCCACTCCTTTTTTGCGTTCCAGCACCTCCGCAAAACGCTGGATATATTCGTTCGGATACTTAAAATTGAAAATGCGCTGCATCCGTTTTCCGCCGTCGGCCACCAGCTTGGTGCTGCCGCCTGCACCGGCGGAGAGGATGGTCTGGACTTCCTCCATGATATAGATGTTGTAATATCCCTCGTGGCCCGGCTTGCACCAGCCCACGTTTTCCAGGTTCTGCAGAGTATTCTTCTGGCGGTAGAGGTAGTAGGGCCGGTAGCCCGCCTCGGCCAGCAGACGGCACTTTTCCAGCATGGCGGCGACGTCGGCGTAGTCGTTCTCCTTCTGGTCCTCAATGACGATGCGGGAAGCGCGCTTGAGGGTGAGGGTGTGCACGGTGATGTTCTCCGGGTCCAGCGCGATGGCCTGCCGCAGGCTGCGCTCAAAACTTTCCACCGTGTCGCCGGGCAGACCGGCGATCAGGTCCATGTTGATATCATCATGACCGGCCTTGCGCGCTTCGGCATAGCAGTCCAGAATGTCCTGCGCCGAGTGCTTGCGCCCAATGCCCGCCAGCACCTCGTCCGAGAAGGTCTGCGGGTTGATGGAGATGCGGGTAGCGCCGTATTCCTTGATGACCGCCAGCTTTTCGGCATCCGTGCAGTCCGGACGGCCTGCCTCCACCGTATATTCCACGACCTTCGAGAGGTCAAAATTCGCCCGGACCGTTCCCATCAGCTGCCGCAGCTGGTCGGCAGACAGGCTGGTGGGCGTGCCGCCGCCGATGTAGATGCTGCACAGTTTCAGGCCCGCCTTGTCGGCCTGAATGCGGATTTCTTCCACCTCTCGGCACAGACAGTCCACATAAGGCTGCACCATCTTGCGGTCGCGGTCCAGATTGCAGCTGACAAAGCTGCAGTAGCTGCACCGGGACGGGCAGAACGGGATGCCGATGTACAGGCTGTAGGTCCCGGGTTCATTGCCCACTTTCAAAATCGGCTCCTGCAGGTCGGCAATGGCCTTGGCCATCTGGTATTTCTGCTGGGAGCAGTCGAACCGGTCAAGGAAAAAGTGGTCGATCTCCGCTTCCGTCCAGCCTGCGGCGCGCTTGTCGTGGATGAGCCGCACCGGGCGCACACCGGTCATTTTGCCCCATGGCGGGCGGATGCCGGTCCAATCCCGCAGCAGATCATAGGTCAGGCTGGCAAGGCTGAACTCCGGGGTCTCGCCGCCCTGTTCCACAGGCGCGGGCAGCGGTGCGTGTCGTTCAGCACTTCTGCCGTCCTGACGCACCAGTGCATGCAGGCCGTCCGGCGTTTTTTCTGCCCAGACGCAGTCCTCGGCGTTCTCCGGCGGGGTGAGGGTGAGCGGTGCCATGGGGTAAAACAAACGCACCAGATGCTCCACTTCGTAGCCGGAAGGCAGGCCGGTAATATAAATCTTCATGTTGTTCACTCTTTAAAATAAATCATTGTTGCCGCGCACAGCGCTGCGGATGAAGTAATTGTTGTCCAGTTCATCGCCAAAGGTGGAGAACTCGCCATGGCCGGGCAGCACCTGCGTGCCGCGCGGAATGGGCAGCTTTGCCAGTTTACGCAGACTCTCGGCCATCTGTGCACTGCTGCCGCCCTCCAGATCGGTACGGCCGATGCTGCCTGCAAACAGGGTATCGCCGCAGAAGAGATACTCGCCGCACAGCAGCACCACGCCGCCGGGCGTATGGCCGGGCGTGTGCCAGACCGTGAACTGCAGCTCGTCTACCGAGACAGTCTCCCCTTCTGCGTAGCCGCAGTCCGCTGCGCTCAGCGGATACATGCGGTCGCCTGCAAGGTCGGCAGCCTCACAGTAGAGCTTTGCGTTCCACTCGGTACGCAAGGCTTCGGCGCTGCCCACATGGTCGTAGTGGCCGTGGGTGCACAGGATGGTGGTGAGCTGCGCATTGTTTTCCTTTAAAATTTTATCGTAGGTCTGCGCATCTGCCGCCGGATCAATGACCACGGCATGGCCTGCGTCGGAAATGAGCAGGAAGGTATTGGTATACAGCGGCGCAGCGCCCGGAATATGAAAAGCCTGCATGGCGGTCACTCCTTTTTCTTCCACTCGTCGGTATCGATGATAATGGTGCAGGGTCCTTCGTTCACAAGAGCCACCTGCATGTCCGCGCCAAACTCGCCGTGCTGAACATCCTTCAGGCCCTGTTTGTTCATCTCTGCAAGGAACAGCTCGTAAGCATCCATGGAGAGCGGCGGCTTTGCGGCCTTGATAAAGCTGGGCCGGTAGCCTTTTTTCGTGTCGCCGTAAAGGGTGAACTGGCTCACCACCAGAGCCGAATAGCCAAGGTCCTTTGCGCTGAGATTCAGCTTGCCCTCTGCGTCCGGAAAGATGCGCAGGCCCGCGCATTTATCGGCAAGCTTGGGCACGATGTCCAGACTGTCGGTATCCCTGACACCCAGCAGGATCATAAGGCCCGGCCCGATGGCCCGCGGCTCACCGCCGTTTACCCGCACACTGGCGGAAGACACCGCCTGAATGACTGCACGCATGTTTTAGCTCCTTGTCACCTTGAGCACGTCCTTCACCTTGGAAAGTCTTGCGACCACACGGTTGAGGTGCTCGGTATTGTTGATGCCGATGGTCAGACTGACCATGGCGCAGTTGTTTTCCACCTGACGGGCGTTCACCGCATAGATGGGCACCCGGATATCCGCCAGCGCAGCCAGCACATCCTGCAGCAGCTCGTTGCGGTTCAGCGCGATGATCTCAATGCCGGCCTTATAGCTGTCCTTGACGCTGTCGGCCCAGTACGCCTTGACCCAGCGGGGGGCGTTGGTGGGATCCTTCATGCTGGAAATGGCGTTCACGCAGCTCTGCTTGTGGATGGAAACGCCAAAGCCGCGGGTGATAAAGCCCACGATGGGGTCGCCCGGCAGCGGGCTGCAGCACTTGGCAAACTTGATGGGGGTGTTATCGAAGCCTTCCACCACCACGCCGTCGGTAGCGTGCACACGGCTCAGGTCCACCTTGGGCAGGTCTTCCCCGGCCTTTTCCTCCGAAGCTTTCAGCTTCTGCCACTCCTCCTTGAGCTTGGGCAGGCAGTTGGCAATGGTCATGCCGCCGTAGCCGATGGCGGCATAAAGCTCCTCGGCATTGTTCTGGCGCAGGCGGCGGGAACAGCTGTTGATAAAATCGTCCAGCTGGTCGTCCGGAAGGATGATCATTTCCCTGCGCAGCTCACGGGCCAGTGCATCACGTCCCTGCGTGATATTTTCCTCGCGGCGCATCTTTTTGAACCAGTTTCGGATCTTACTCTTCGCTTCGCTGGTGCGCACGATCTTGAGCCAGTCGCGACTGGGGCCTTTGTCCGCCGGGCCAAGGATCACTTCGATGATCTCGCCGGTGGAAACGATGTGGTCGATGGGCACCATGCGGTTGTTCACCTTGCAGCCCACCATGCGGTTGCCCACCGCCGAATGGATCGCATAGGCAAAATCGATGCAGGTAGCGCCGGTGGGCAGGTTGATGACATCGCCCTTGGGGGTAAAGGCAAACACTTCCTCCGGCAGCAGATCGCTCTTGAGGTCGTGCAGCAGATTGCCGGAATCCTCGCTGACGCGCTGGTTTTCCAACAGCTGGCTCACCCATGCCAGACGTTCGTCCAGCTTGTCGTGGCCATCCAGACCTTCTTTATACTTCCAGTGGGCCGCAACGCCGTACTCGGCCTGCTCGTCCATCTTGCGGGTGCGGATCTGCACCTCAAAGGGGATGCCCTCGTGGCCGATGACGGTGGTGTGCAGGCTCTGGTAGCCATTGGGCTTGGGAGTGGAGATATAGTCCTTGAAGCGGTTGGGCAGCGGATGGTACATATCGTGGATGAGGCCCAGAGTGCTGTAGCACTCGGCCAGCGTATCCAGAATGACACGCACCGCATAGATATCGTAGATCTCATCAAAGGACTTGTTCTGCATGATGGTCTTGCGGTAGATGCCGTAAATGCTCTTGACGCGGCGCTTGATGGTAGCGCCCTCAATGCCGCTTTCGGCCAGCCGCCGCTCGATCACACCGGACACCTTTGCAAGGAACTCCTCGCCTGCACGCTCACTGAGCATCCGGCTGATTTCCTCGTAGCCCACAGGGTCAAGGTAATGCAGGCTGCGGTCTTCCAGCTCTTCCTTCACGTTCAGGATGCCCAGACGGTTGGCGATGGGGGCATACACCTCCATGGTCTCGCGGGCTTTATCGCGGCGTTTCTGTTCCGGCCATGCATCACCGGTGCGCATGTTGTGCAGCCGGTCGCACAGCTTAATAATCATCACGCGCACATCGCGGCTCATGGCCAGCAGCATCTTGCGCAGGTTTTCAGCCTGCAGTTCCTCAATGTTAGAGAACTGGATCTTGGTCAGCTTGGTCACGCCGTCCACCAGCAGGGCAACTTCCTCGCCAAAGGCGGCTTTCAGGTCGTCCAGTGTAGTGGGAGTGTCCTCCACCACATCGTGCAGCAGGGCCGCAGCAATGCTCTCGGAGTCCATGCCAAGATCCAGCACCAGTCGTGCCACAGCCAGCGGATGGCAGATATACGGCTCGCCGCTGCGGCGGCACACCCCCTTGTGGGCAGTGTTGGCAAGGTTATATGCCTTTTCGATCATCTCCATATTGTAGGAGCGGCCACTGGCCTTGATGGCCTCGCACAGCTTTTCCCAGGTAACGATCTCCGGCCGCACCTCCGAAGGCAGCGCGCCTTCCGGGGCATCGGCCAGCTGTGCTGTTGCAGAAACGGTAGCCGTTTCCTGCACCGGTACCGGCTGATGCAGGTGGGTCTTTGCGGAGTAGAGATCCTCTTCCCGCACCGGCTTCGGTGCCGGGACAGCAGTTTTCTTTCCCTCTGGCATGTTACATTCCCTCCAAACATTTCAGGACCGGGGCATCCGCAAGGTTCTTTTTGCTCTGCGCAGGCACAAGCTCCAGATATTTTGCCCCACCCTTTTCCACCGTGGCGATCAGTCCCACCTGTTCCAAGGCCGTCACTGCCACCAGTGTTTTGCCTGTATTTTCCTCGCCCAGTTTTGCGCACAGCGGCTGCAGATCTTCTGCGTGCCAGCGGCGCGCCTGCAGCTCACGGTACACTGTGACGATATCACTACGCTCAGGCGTAATAAGCTTTTTCTGTTCCTCAGTCAGGGGTGTGCCGCGGCGCAGCGCCACCACAAAAGCAGCCTGCTCCGCAAGCGTTGTGCCCAGCCCTGCCGGATGCAGGTCCAGAATGCGGCCCGAAAGCTGTGCGCCCCGGGGCGAATCGTAGACCGAAAGGTTCAGCGCAGCATCCACCACATCGCCCATGGCATAGGGCAGCTGTTCCGGCGGCATACCGAACCACACGGCATACACGCTGGCATTGCCCTGCCGCAGGCGCAGGCGGCTGTGCCTGCCCTCCGATACCGGGTATACCCCATCCAGCACGGCGTTCTGCAAAAGGAACACCGGGGTCGGGTTCTCGGCCCCATAGGGAGCCAGCTGGTCGAGCTTCCGCACACTTTCCACGGTCACACGGTCCAGATGGATGGGCAGGTCGCACTCCAGCGGGGTGGTATGCAGCACCGGGCATTCCCGTGCTGCCCAGTCGTTCAGGCGGCGGCGCAGAGCGGGCAGATTTTCTTCCCGCACCGAAAGGCCCGCAGCCATGGCATGGCCGCCGTAGCGGATGAGCAGATCTGCGCAGGCACTAATGCAGGCATGCAAATTGAAGCCCTGCACGCTGCGTCCGCTGCCCTTGCATTCGCCGTGCTCGTCGATCGTCACCACGATCACAGGCCGGCCGGTGCGTTCCACCAGCCGGGATGCCACGATGCCAATGACACCGGGGTGCCAATCGCGGCCCCACAGCAGCATCACGCGGTCTTCCAGCCGCTCCGGTTCCTGTTCCAGCAGTTCCTGCGCGGCCTTGAAGATCTGCAGCTCTGTCTCCTGACGCTTTGTATTGATCTCGTTCAGTTTATGGGCCAGCTCTGCGGCGCGGTCCGGGTCCTCACACATCACCAGCTGCAAAGCCGTAACAGCGTTGTCCATGCGGCCAGCCGCATTGATGCGGGGCGCAATGGCGTAGCTGACATTTTCTGCGGTGACCGGTTTGCCCGCAAGGCCCACCTCTTCCAGCAACGCTTCCAGACCCGGACGGTCCGTGTTCTGCAGCTGGCGCAGGCCCGCCTTGACAAGGGTGCGGTTTTCGCCGGTAAGCGGCATCACGTCCGCCACAGTACCCACAGCGGCAAGGTCGCCGCAGTAGTCCAGCATTTCTTCCGGCGGGCAGCCATCCAGTGCGGCACACAGCTTGAACGCCACGCCCGCACCGCACAGGCCCTTGAAGGGACTGGTATCGTCCTCACGACGGGGGTCTACCACGGCAATGGCCTTGGGCAGAGTTTCCGGCGGCAGATGATGGTCGGTAATGATCAGGTCAATGCCCAGTTCAGCGGCATAATCGGCTTCTTCCACAGCAGAAATGCCGTTATCCACCGTCACGATCAGCTTGCAGCCCTTATCGTGGATGGAACGGATGGCATTGCGCGAAAGGCCGTAGCCGTCGCCCTCGCGGCTGGGCAGCATACATTTTACGGTAGCCCCCATGCCCTTGAGATGCTGGTACAGCAGGGCCGTGGCCGTCACGCCGTCCACGTCATAATCGCCGAACACCACAATGGTCTCGCCCTCGTCAATGGCCCGCCAGATGCGCTCGCAGGCCTTGTCCATATCGGTGAGCAGCGAAGGGTCGCTCAACTCTTCCTCACCGGCAAGCAGGGTCAGTGCTTCGGTAGGGTCGGTAATGCCGCGTGCCGTCAGCACGCCCGCCAACAGGGCATTTTCCTTCTGCTGGGCGGCAAGGGCGGCCGCATATTTTTGCTCGCTCCACGGCTCGTCGTTCTGTGCGTTATATTCCAGTTCTTCGGTGGCCTGCTCCGCAATCGCCTGCGTCAGCTCCCGCAGCGCGGCACGGTCCAGCGGTTTCAGATTCCATGCACGGTAGGTCATTCAAAATTTCCTCCCGTCAGGCCGTCGTTGGCCAGCATTCCCTGCAGGGCAGCGATCTCAGAAGAGACATCCATCGCTACATCCGAGAGCAGCGTATCATACAGGGTGTCGTAGGCCTGATTCAGCGTGTGAAGGATGCCCGCGATATCGCGGCGGATGGTCTCGGCGTTTTCGCCCTGCTGGCCCTGCACATCGTTGTAGGTGTGCAGCAGCTTGAGGGTGGTGGGGATATAGTATTCCGCAAAGCGGCGGGCCTTGGGCAGGCTTTCCGGGTGTGCTTCCAGCCAGTCACAGATGGCAGTGGTGGTGGTCTGCATATGGTCCAGCTCTTCGCGGCCCTGCGCATCCTGTATCAGCTGTTTTTCCTGCTGCAGCACGGCGGCAAAGCGGCGCGCTGTCTCAAGATTGAGTGGCACATCGTCTGTTTTTTCTGTCGCCGGTTCCGGCTGCGGCGGTGCCTTGGAGGCTGCGGCAGCTTCCTGCGCGGCACGGTAATCCTCAGCAGTCAGGTAAAGCTTTTCCGCTTTTTCGTCCACCCATGCACTCAGCCAGCCATTGCGGATGAATCTGCGCACCCGCTTGAGGGCACGGGCCTTTTTCTCGTCCACGGCTTCCAGCGGCAGGCCCTTTTTGCAGTCAAAGCCCTCTGCTGCCTCGGCCAGACGGAGCAGCGTCTTGCTGGCCTTCAGGCGGGATGCACCGGCAGTGATCATCCACACGAACACGGCGGTGACAGCCGCAAAGCACCAGCCGGTGATCCGCACCGCCCCCAGCGCAAAGCTGCCCATGGCTGCAGCATTTTCAGCCATAAAGCTGTCCTGCAGAAGAGCCTGCAGAACAGCCGCATTGGGCGTAAACAGGCCCGCCGCACCCAGACAGGAAACCGCCGTGATGCCAAAGATCACCGTAAACGTGATGCCGACTGCCAGCAATGCGCAGCCTGCGCTGTAGCGCTTTTTGGCACTGGCGCGGATCTCGTCTGCCGGGGTCGTCTCTGCCTTGCCGAACATCTGCCGGAACCAGCCGGAAACACCTGCGGTCTGCGCGTTGATACAGTCCTCATTCAAGCCCTGCTTTTTCGTATTCTGCGCATTCTGGCGGCTGCGGTAGTATTCCTCCCGGCTGCTGCGGAACGCCTTTGCCGCTTCGCCAAGGCCAAAGTTTGCAGCATTCACCGCCGCACGGCCCACACCATAGGCGCGGTCGCCAATGTCCTCCCCTTTGCCCTCAAAGCCATGGGCAAAGGCATCCGACACGGTATCGCCAAAGGCGCGCAGCTGGTTTTCCAGCTCCTGCTGCACCTGACGGCCCTCATTTTCTCTCATTGTATCGTTTTCACGATCGTTCATCAAATTCTTCTCACCCTTCTGCCGGTGCATACCGGCTGATGATGGCGCGGGCCACCCGCAGGCCATCCACGGCGGCGCTCATGATGCCGCCCGCATATCCGGCGCCCTCGCCGCAGGGATACAGACCTGCCAGCTGGGTGCATTCAAAATTTTCTTCCCGCTTCAGCCGCACCGGGCTGCTGGTGCGGGTCTCAAGACCCGTAAGGATCGCTTCCGGCGTGGTATAACCCGCAATTTTGCGCTCGTAGGCGCGCAGGCCCGCCCGCAGCGTTTCGGCCAGCTCCTGCGGCAGCAGTGCGCCGAGGTCTGCCGCAGCAACGCCGCGGTCATAGGTAGGCTGCACGCGTCCAATGTTCAGCTGGCCGCGCCCTTCCAGAAAGCTCTGGATGTTCTCTGCCGGAGCGGCATACTCCCCTGCACTGCGCCCAGCGGCGTAGGCTCTGGCTTCCAGCTCCCGCTGGAACGCGATGGCCCGGCGCGGATCGTCTGCAAAGTCCTTGCCGCCCACACTCACCACCACGGCCGCGTTGGCATTTTTGCCATTGCGGGCGTGGAAGCTCATGCCGTTGGTCACTACACGGCCTTCCTCGCTGGCCGATGCCACCACCTGCCCGCCGGGGCACATGCAGAAGGTGTAAACGCACCGCTCCCCCACATGCTGGGAGAGCTGATACTCGCCCCGCGGCAGAGCCGGATGCCCGGCAGCCTCGTGATATAAGCTCTTTTCGATCTCACTCTGCAGATGCTCGGCGCGGAAGCCCACACTGAACGGCTTGCATTCCAGCTGCAGGCCGCCGTCCATCAGCATCCCGAAGGTATCGCGGGCCGAGTGGCCCACCGCGAACACTAAAGCTTCGCAGGCAAAGGTACCATTTGTGGTAAAAATGCCGGTGAGCCGACCATTTTTCTGTTCAAAGCCGGTCAAGGCCGTGTTGAAATGCACCTCACCGCCCAAAGCTTCGATCTCCTTGCGGATAGAGGTGATCACACCGCGCAGCAGGTCGGTGCCCACATGGGGCTTCTGCTTCCAGGCGATCTCCTCCGGCGCACCGTGCTGCAGGAACACCTCGGTAACAAAGCCGCACAGCTCATCGCCGATGCGGGTGGTCAGCTTGCCGTCCGAAAAGGTACCGGCACCGCCCTCGCCAAATTGAATGTTCGCATTCACATCCAGTTCGCCGGTAGCAGAAAAATGTTCCACCGCCTTTACGCGCTCGTCCAGCGCCGGGCCGCGCTCCAGCACAATGGGCTGATAGCCCTGCCGGGCCAGCAGCAGCGCTGCAAACAGGCCCGCCGGGCCAAGGCCGCACACCACAGGCCGATGTGCCAGTGGCTGGATGCCATTCTGCACCGAAAAATCCACCTTCTGCTGCAGAGAAGCATCACCACAGCGGGCTGCAAAAGCCGCTTCCTCGGCAGGTTCTTTCAGGGTGACAGCCACGGTATACACCAGCTTGGGCTGGCCGTGGCGGGCATCCACCGAGAGCTTTGCCACGCCCAGATGCTGCACCTTTCCGCGCGGGATGCGGGCGGCGTGCAGGGCTTTTTCAAATGCCTGCGGCTCTCCGGCAGAGAGCGGCAGACGGATGTTGCGAACCAGAATCATGTTATCGTGTGTTCCTTTTTGTTTCAGTTGCTTTCGATGCGGCACTGCAGCACATAGCTGCCCAGTGCAAAGATCTTGCCGTTGGAGGGCACATACAGGCGGCAGGCGATGTTCTGCTCGCCCGTTGCCACCGAGAAATCCTCGGCATCGATCTCAATGACCACCTGCTCCGGGGTCAGCGTTTCGATTGCGCCCTTGGGGCCGCAGAGCGTTACATTCATCAGGCGTTCGGTCTGCACCGTCAGCTGGTAGGTAGAGGGCAGGTTGACCACCTGCACGCAGGTATTGGGCAGGTTCATGGTCTTGGTTCCCAGATTGGAGCAGTCAAAGCTGACCGTTATGGTGGAAATGTTATCCAGCAGATAGATGTCTGCGGGCAGGTCGATGGGCAGCTCATAGCTCTTGTTCAGTGCAAAGGTGGAAAGGTCGATATTGCCGATGGGCAGCGTGGACAGCATATCGATCTTATCTGCCGGACCTGCCACCTTGAGCTGCTTGCGGCTGAGTGCATATACCAGCATCGAATCATCAAAATCACGCGGTGCATTGATGAAATTCACGTCCACCGGCAGCGTTGCCATCTTGTACACCTGCAAGGTCACATCCACGCTGTTCTCTTCCAGCTCCGTGTACTCAAACTTGACTTCCTTGCCGCCGGAGGTATAGAAGCGCAGCGGCGTGTTCAGCGTGATGGACTCGGTCAGTTCGCCGCTGTAGGTCACCTCTGCAGTGCAGGTAGCAACTTTATTCAGCTCACTGCTGGGGCCGGAAAGGGTGATATTCTCCTTGGAAACATCCGTACTATAAAGGATATAACCGTCCGCGATGGTCAGGTAGTTGGTGGTAATGGTAACGGGCAGGGTCTTTTCCTCCACCACGTCAAACACCACATCCACCGTGTTGTCATTGCCTTCCATGGTCACGGTCACACCGTTCAGCAGGCCGTTGGCACCGCGTACCAGCAGGCGCAGGGTCTTTTCGCCGCTGTCGCGTACGCTGGAAAAATCCGGGTAGACCACAAAGTCGGAAGCCGTCAGCCCGCCGATGGTGTAGCCGTCGCCGGAGATTTTCAGGTTCACGGTCTTATCCTCGGCGCTGACGATGCTCAGGCCCCGGGAGGTGTAAGCAGCGGAATCGTAGGTATAATCCACCGGCACATTGTAGATGGTGTTGCTGGTGCCGGGCTGGACGATGATGGTGACCACCATCCATGCAACGATGGCACCCAGCACCGAAAGTGCCAGCCGGATGCGGCGGTCGTCCAGAATGTTTTTCTTATGGGCGACCGCAGGCTTTGCGCCATTTTTCTTGTTGGGTTCGTTGTTCATTGCGCATCGTCCTCCTTCTGGCTGACCCATTTCCACAGACGGTCCAGCTGACCGCGCCAGCCGCTGACCGTCGTCTTTTCGGTGGTGGTCTCCTTGGGGATCATCTCATCCACCAGACGGGTATACAGGGTCTGGCGGTCAAAGTGGCGGATCAGCACACCGTTCTTTGCCATGGAGATGATGCCGGTCTCCTCGCTGACCACGATGGCAATTGCATCGGAATTTTCGGCAATGCCAAGGCAGGCGCGGTGACGGGTGCCCATATCCTTGCCAAGATCCAGATTGTTGGAAAGCGGCAGCACACAGCCCGCGGCTTTGATGCGGCCATTCTCAATGATGGCAGCACCATCGTGCAGGGGCGTGCCCTCGTAGAAAATGGTGCCCAGCACTTCCAGATTGACCGCACTGTTCACCGGCGTGCCGGTGCGCACGATCTCCGAAAGGTTCGTGTGGCGTTCCAGCACAATCAGTGCACCGGTCTTGGTCTCAGAAAAGCGCTCTGCCGCATCGCAGATGGCAATGATGGCGCTGCGCCATGCGCCCTTCAGGCTGGGATCGTTGTAGCGGCCTTTGACATTGAACAGCTTGGCGGCCCACTGGTCGGTCTGGCCCATGCGCTCCAGCGCACGGCGGATCTCCGGCTGGAACAGCACCACCAGCGTCAGCAGGCCCACCTGCAGCAGTGAGTTCAGCAGCCATGTGACGGTACGCATATTCAGCGTTTCTGCCACCAGATAGACGGCCATCACCAGCAGCGCACCCTTGAACAGCTGGCCGGCGCGGGTGCGGTTGACAATGCCCAGCAGCTGGTAAATCAGGAAGGAAATGATGATGATATCCAGCAAATCGACCAGTTTGAAGGTCTGGAAATTTGCAATGATCGCGTTCAGAGTCATTGGTACACGCTCCCGTTTACAGTGTTTCGATCAGGGCAACAGCGTGGGCGGCAATGCCCAGCCCCTCACCGGTAAAGCCCAGATGTTCCTCGGTGGTGGCCTTTACACTCACGGCATCCACCGGCAGGCCGAAGGCATCGGCCAGATTCTGGCGCATGGCCGGAATGTACGGCGCAAGCTTGGGCCGCTGACACAACAGCGTCGCGTCGATATTTTCAATGCGGAAGCCGTGCTCCTTTAAAATTTCGGCCACACGGCGGGCCAGCTTCAGGCTGTCGGCACCAGAGTAGGCCGGGTCATTATCCGGGAAATGCTGGCCGATATCCCCCAGCGCAGCGGCACCCAGCACAGCATCCATCACCGCATGGGCCAGCACATCTGCATCCGAGTGGCCCAGCAGGCCTTTTTCAAAAGGCACTTCCACGCCGCCCAGAATCAACTTGCGGCCTTCCACCAGACGGTGCACGTCATAACCATGTCCAATGCGCATTTTGTGTTCCTCTTTCTGTTCCGGGCGGGGCAAGTCCTCGCGGGTCGTGATCTTATAATTGGCGTAATCGCCCTGCGTCAGCTGCACGGCGCGGCCGGTCAGCTCGAACAGGCTGCAGTCGTCGGTGACAAGGCGGGCTTTTTCGGCATCCAGCTCTTCCAGCGCAGCAAGGTACTCTGCGCGGTCAAAGCACTGAGGGGTCTGCACCGCATACAGGGTGCTGCGGTCGGGCGTTGTGTACACAAGGCAGGCATCCGGCACGATCTTTCCGTTGCCGCGCGCTGCAGCCTTGATGGTATCCTTTACCGGTACGGCAGGTGCAGCTGCGCCGCACCGGGCCGCTGCTTCCAGCGCTGCTGTGATGACGGCCTGACTGACGAAGGGTCTTGCCGCGTCGTGCACTGCCACAAGCTCCCCTGCTGCCGCCAGCACGCCGTTTTTTGCGCTCTCGGCGCGGGTGGTGCCGCCCGTTACGATCTGCACAGGCTTTGTGCAGTCTGCTGCCTGCTGCTCCACAAAGGCGCGGTTCTTACCGGCCACCAGCACGATCTCTGTGACAAGCGGGTCCTGTTCAAACGCGCGGATGCTGCGGTGCAGCACGGTCTCGCCGCCCAGATCAAAGCTGAGCTTGTCAAAGCCCATGCGTGTGGAAGACCCCGCCGCCACCAGTACTGCGGATACTCTCTTTTCCAATTTCTTCACCTGCCCGATTCCTATAGTAAGCCATATTTTATTATAGCGTATAACTTCCCAAACTGCAACCAATATTCTACAGCAAAAATGCCCCTCTGCACACAGCAGAGGGGCACAAACTTGTTCTTGATGGAGTTTACTTCAGGATCGGCTCGATGGCAGCAGCCAGGGCATCCTTCTGTGCCTGTGCTTCAGCCAGATCCTTGCCCAGAGTGGTGAAGTAGGTCTTGATCTTCGGCTCAGTGCCGGAGGGACGCACCACAACGGTAGCGCCGTTTTCCAGTGCGTAGATCAGCACGTTTGCAGCGGGCAGGCCGGTCTCCTCGGGCTTCTTGTAGTCGGTCACCTTGACCACCTTGTGGCCAGCCAGCTCGGCGGGCGGGTTATCACGCAGCTTCTGCATGATGGAAGCCATCTTCTCCATGCCGGTCAGGCCGGGGAACTCAAAGCTGTCCACCTTGTTCAGGTAGCGGCCGTACTGAGCGTAGATCTCTTCCAGACGCTGCTTGATGGAGGAACCGATGCTGCGGTAGTAAGCGGCCATTTCGCAGATCAGCATGGAACCGATGACGGCATCCTTATCGCGTACATAGGGGCCGGCCAGATAGCCATAGCTCTCCTCGAAGCCAAAGATGAAGCGGTCCACCTCACCGGCAGCTTCCAGATTTGCGATCTGGTCGCCGATCCACTTGAAGCCGGTCAGCACGCTGCGCATTTCCACGCCGTAGTGTGCGGCAATGGCATCGGCCAGAGGAGTGGATACGATGGACTTGACGGCCACCGGGTTTTTGGGCATGGTGCCCTTCTCGATGCGGCCTGCGCAGATGTAATCCAGCAGCAGAGCGCCCATCTCGTTGCCGGATACCAGCTCATAGCTGCCATCCGGGCACTTCATGGCAATGCCCACGCGGTCGGCATCGGGGTCGGTGGCCAGCATCAGATCGGCACCAGTCTTGGTTGCCAGCTCCAGACCCAGCTTCAGAGCCTCGAAAATTTCGGGGTTCGGGTAGGAGCAGGTGGTAAAGTAGCCGTTGGGGTACTCCTGCTCGGGCACGATGGTGATATCGGTGATGCCCATATCGTTCAGCACGTGGGTGACCGGCACCAGACCGGAACCATTCAGCGGGCTGTACACCAGCTTCAGGCCGGCAGTCTTGCACAGGCCCGGGCGCACCTGACGGGCCTCAATGGCATCATACAGTGCCTTCTTGCAGTCGTCGCCCACAAAGCGGATCAGGCCCTGCTCCACGCCCTCGGCAAAGGAGATGTACTTTGCACCGGTCAGCACATCCGTCTTCTGGATCTCATCGTACACGATGGCAGCAGCATCATCGGTCATCTGGCAGCCATCCGGGCCGTAGGCCTTGTAGCCGTTGTACTTGGCCGGGTTGTGAGAAGCCGTGACCATGATACCAGCATTGCACTGGTAGTAACGGGTAGCAAAGCTCAGTGCAGGCACAGGCATCAGAGCATCGTAAATGCGCACCTTGATACCGTTTGCCGCCAGAACGCCTGCGGCGGTCTTGGCAAAGATATCGCTCTTCAGGCGGCTGTCGTAGCTGATCGCCACAGTCTGGCTGCCGCCCTGAGTCTTGACCCAGTTTGCCAGACCCTGCGTGGCCTGACGCACAACATAGATATTCATACGGTTGGTGCCAGCGCCCAGAACGCCGCGCAGACCAGCGGTGCCAAACTTCAAAGCCACAGCAAAGCGGTCCTTGATCTCGTCATCATTTCCCTCGATCTTGGCCAGCTCCGGCTTCAGATCAGCGTCTTCCAGCTCTGCAGCCATCCAGCGCTTATATTCATCCAAATACATCTTGCACACCTTACCTTTTGTAAATTTTTCCGCAAAAAAGAACAGGTTTGGTTAAACCTACTTATAATATAAACTCTCCGCGTTCATGTGTCAATTGCGTAATCTGCAACAAGATTTGCAGTTCAAAACCGGCATATGGCACAAAATTCCAAGTTTTTCCCGGTAAAGTCGGGAACTATCCCGGCCTCGCCTGCATTTTCCAGCAGTTCATAACTCTGGCCTGCATCGTCCAGAACGTCCAGCCACTGCTCCAAACCGACGCTGTTTTCACACAGGTAGCGCAGCAGCTGCATTGCCCGGGCAAAACTGTCCTGCAGCAGCACCGCGCTGCGGCGCACCCGGCCATCCTGCTCCTGCCGCAGCTCCATTACAACGCCCTGCGCAGCGGCGGCACCGCAATATACAAGGGTGTGGGCATGCTGCAGCCCTTCCAGTTCTGAATATGTACGGATATAGCGGCAGTATTCTTTGCTCATCATGGAAAACTCTCTCCTCTCTATCGCATTGACATCTTTCCTGCCCTTTACTATAATGAATTCAGAAGTATTTTTGTGTCGAAGTATGACATAATCATCCAATATTTTCCACTTTTGCCAATTCTTTTCCGTCATATCATCCGCTGGGATAAGGGAGAACAACATGTATTCTGTTACCAGAAGCTTTGGTCTGAACGGCCTGAGCGGCTTTGCCGTGGCAGTGGAGGCCGACATTTCCGGCGGTCTGCCTGCCTTTTCCATCGTGGGCCTGCCGGATTCCGCTGTGCGTGAAAGCGCCGACCGTGTGCGCGCCGCCATCAAAAATCTGGGCTTCAAGTTCCCGGACCGGCGCATTACCATCAATCTTGCCCCGGCGGATGTGCGCAAGACCGGCCCGGTGTACGACCTGCCGCTTCTGCTGGCAGTGCTCACTGCCAGCGGCCAGCTGGAGGATGTGCCTGCCGACGCGGCATTTCTGGGCGAACTGGCACTGGACGGCACCTTGCGGCCGGTTTCCGGCGTGCTGCCCATGGCGCTGGCTGCAGCAGAAAATGGCATCCACGCCCTGTATGTACCTGCCGAGAATGCCGCCGAAGCAGCCGAGGCCTGTGCCGACAGCATGGCCGTCTACCCCGCCCACACGGCACGCGAAGTTGTAGATGCCCTGCGCGGCATCTCCCCGCTTGCCCCGGCGGCTGTTGTTCCCTTTGACCCTGCAGACGCATGGGCACAGGTGCCGGATTTTGCGGACGTGATGGGCCAGTCGCTGGCGCGGCGGGCTATGGTCATTGCTGCCGCAGGCGGACACAATGTATTGCTCATTGGCGCACCCGGCACCGGCAAATCCATGCTGGCAAAGCGTCTGCCCGGCATCCTGCCGCCGCTCACCCGCGAGGAAGCCGTGGAGACCACTAAAATTTATTCTATTGCAGGGCAGCTGCCGCAGGGTCGGGGCCTGATCTCTGCACGGCCTTTCCGCAGCCCGCACCACTCGGCCAGTGCCGCAGCTCTGGCTGGCGGCGGCGCACAGTTCCGGCCCGGCGAGTGCAGCCTTGCCAACTGCGGTGTGCTGTTTTTAGACGAATTGCCGGAGTTCTCCCGCGAGAGTCTGGAAGTGCTGCGCCAGCCGCTGGAGGACGGCCAGATCACCGTGAGCCGAGCGGCAGGCAGCGCCACCTATCCCAGCCATTTCCAGCTGGTGGCAGCCATGAACCCCTGCAAATGCGGCTACTACGGTCATCCCACCCGGCAGTGCACCTGCTCACCCAGTGCCGTGCGGCAGTACCGCAGCCGGGTGTCCGGTCCGCTGCTGGATCGTATCGACCTGTGCGTGGAGATGGATCCCATCGCCTTTGACGAGCTGCACGCCGTCGTCCCTTCCGAGAGCAGCGCCGATCTGCGCAAACAGGTGCTTGCCGCCCGGGCCATTCAGGCAAAGCGCTATGCCGCCCCGGGTTTTGAGGGTGTGCTCTGCAACGCCCAGCTCACCGCTGGGCAGGTGCGGCGCGTCTGCCGCATGACCCCCGCCGCCGAGCGGCTGCTGCGCGCCTCCTACGACGCTTTGGGCCTTTCCGCCCGCGCTCATGACCGTATCCTGCGGGTGGCCCGCACGGTGGCCGATCTGGCAGGCAAACAGCTGCTGGATGAGGACTGTGTGCTGGAAGCCCTGCAGTACCGGGCACAGGAAAAAGTGGAAGTATAAAAGTTTCTCCGTCTTTGCTTCGCAGATCCGCCTTCCCCGAAAAGGGAAGGGTTTGTGCAGCTTACCGTTACGCGCAAAAAAGCCATCTGTATCTTTCCAAATGCTCAATACGAGCAGGAGATCACAGATGGCTTTTTATAATTGCTTTTTAGAATCTGCGCCATGTATCCGGCAGGAACAGCACCAGCATCGGGAAGATCTCCAGACGGCCGGCCAGCATGTCAAAGATCATCACCAGCTTTGCAGGGTTCGTAAAACTGCCAAAGTTCATCATGGGGCCCACCTGCGCAAGGCCCGGGCCGATGTTGTTCAAAGTAGCTGCAATGGCTGTGAAGTTCGTCACCATATCAAAGCCATCCAGACTGATGAGCAGGAAGGAGACCACGAAGATGAAGAAATACGCGCCCATAAACACATTGGTGGTGCGGATGGTCTCGTGGTTGAGCAGCTTGCCGTCCATGCGGACGGGGGCCACCACCTGCGGGTGCAGTGCCTGCTTGAGCTCCTTGCGCAAGGTCTTGCCCAGAATGAGGAGGCGGCTCACCTTGATGCCGCCGCCGGTGCTGCCTGCGCAGGCACCAATGAACATGAGCACCACCAGAATTTCTTTGGAGAGGGTGGGCCACAGGTCAAAATCGCAGCTGGAAAAACCGGTAGTGGTGATGATGGAACCCACCTGAAAGGCTGCCTGACGCACCGCTTCGCCAAAGCTGTTATAAAGGCTGTAGATATTGGCCGTGATAATGCCAATTGCCACCAGAATAATGGCGAAGTAGCCGCGCACTTCCTCGCTGATGGCGCGGTTGAATTTGCGCAGCAGCAGCAGGAAGTAGGCATTGAAGTTGACACCAAACAGGATCATGAAGATGGTCACGACCCACTGGATGTAGGGAGAAAAGCTGGTAAAGCTGTCGTTCTTGAAACCGAAGCCGCCGGTGCCCGCCGTACCGAAGGCCGTGAGCATGGACTCAAACAGCGGCATGCCGCCCAGCAGCAGGAATACCACCTCCAGCACGGTGAGTGCAAAATAGATGCCGTACAGGATCTTTGCGGTAGACTGCACCTTGGGCACCAGCTTATCCACCTGAGGGCCGGGGCTTTCTGCCTTCATCAGGTTGACGTGGGAGCCGCCGGTCAGGGGCAGCAGCGAGAGCAGGAACACCAGAACGCCCATGCCGCCGATCCAGTGGGTGAAGCTGCGCCAGAACAGGATGCCTTTGGGCAGATCCTCCACCCCGGGCAGGATGCTGGCACCGGTGGTGGTAAAGCCGGACACCGTCTCAAACAGGGCGTCCACCGGGTTCGGGATGCAGCCCGTCACCACAAACGGAACGGCGCCCACGATGGAAATGACGATCCAGCTCAGCGAGGTAGCAGCAAAGCCCTCCCGCATATAGAACATCTTGCTTTTAGGCTTGATGCCGCGCAGGGCGTAGCCGATGGCGGCGCTGACTGCCGCCGTGATCAGAAACACGCCCAGCACGAACCATTCGCCGTAGATCCAGCTGGCCGCTGCGGGCAGCAGCAGCAGCGCACCCTCGATCAGCATGACATAGCCCAGCAGACGGAAAACGATCGCATAATTCATAGTCTGCCTCCGTCAACCCTCTGCGCCCTTGTCCAGAATATCGCGCAGGTCATGCAGACCATGCTCCAGCGTGACCACGATCACGTTGTCGCCTACCTGGATCTGGTCGCCGCCGCGCGGGATCAGGATCTGATGGCCGCGGGTGATGCAGCACAGCAGCAGATTCTTTTTCAGGTGCAGCTGGCTCAGGGGGACACCGGTGGCAGCGCTCTTCTCGTGGACGGTAAATTCCAGCGCTTCCACGCGGTCGTCCAGAATGCGGTACAGCGTCTTGATGTTGCTGCCCGCTTCGTTCTGCAGTGCACGCACATACTGCACGATGTAATCGCAGGTCATGTACTTGGGGTAGACCACGCTGCCCAGATCCAGACCGGCCAGAATATCATCAAATTCCAGACGGTTGACTTTGGTGACCAGCTTGCCCTTGGAGTGCTTTTTGGCAAACAGGGTCAGCAGCACATTCTCCTCGTCGATGTTGGTCAGGGCCACAAAAGCTTCGGTAGACTCCATGCCCTCGGACAGCAGGAATTCGCGGTTGGAGCCGTCCTCGTTCAGGATCTGTGCGCCGGGCAGCTGCTCGGCCAGCTCCATGCAGCGGGCAGGGTCGCGCTCCACGATGCGCACACGCACGTGGTTTTCCAGCAGCTCCTGGCTCAGATAGAAGGCGATGGCACCGCCGCCCACGATGAAGGCATTGCGCACCGGGCGCACCGGCAGGTGGATGCGCTGGAAGAACTCGTGGGCCTTTTCCTGTGTTGCAAGGAAGGTGACCTGATCGCCGTTCTGCAGTACAAAGTTACCGTTCGGAATGATCACGCCGCCGCTGCGCTCCACTGCACACACCAGAATGTCGCTCTTCAGACGGGTGGGGATCTCGCGGATGGCCACGCCATCCAGCCCCTGCTCTGCAGTGAGTGCAAACTTGATCAGCCGCACACGGCCGTCTGCAAAGGTGTCGATCTTGCTTGCACCCGGGAAGCGCAGCAAATGGGAGATCTCCTTTGCTGCAGCCATTTCCGGATTGATGATGGCCGAAATGCCGATCTGCTTTTTGATAAAGTCCAGCTCATGACTGTAGGACGGGTTGCGCACACGGGCAATTGCATGACAGTGGCCCGCCTTTTTGGCAAACATGCAGCACAGCAGGTTTAGCTCATCCGAACCGGTCACGGCAATGAACACATCCGCGTCTTCAATGCCGGCCTCTGCCAGCGTGGTGATCGAGGAACCGTTGCCCACGATGCCCAGCACATCGTAGCTTTCAGTCAGGTGCTCTACACGCGCTTTGTTGGTATCCACAATGGTCACATTATGGTCTTCCTCACTGAGCTGCCGCGCCAGCGCAGTACCAACCTTGCCGCCGCCCACCAGAATGATCTTCATAACAAGTCCTTTCTCTTTCCGCGTCCCTTCTGCCGGGACAGCACAAATCCATCATAGTATACCATATCTCCTGCCAAAGTTCCACTGTTTTCCACATTATGCAACAAAAACCTGCCAAATGACGCAAAAAAGCCCCGGGAGAAACCGTCCCGGAAGCTTTTATTTCATTTAATAGCGCTCCACGCCGTCCTTCGTTACAAGGGCATACACCAGCGGGGCTTCCTCCGGCTTCTCAGGGCCGTATCCAAGGCCGCTGCGGTACTCGGCGGCGGCAGCTTCAAACTTATCGGCTGCGCCGTAGAAGGTAGCCAGACTCTCGCCCTTCTTTACGTAGTCGCCGCGCTTTTTATGCAGGGTGATGCCGGCGGCAAAATCCAGCGGGTCGCCCTTTTTCTGTCGGCCCGCACCCAGCAGCACGCTGGCAGAGCCAATCTTCTCGGCATCGTTCGCCACAATGTAACCGTCCTGCTCTGCCAGCAGCTCAAAGCTTGCCGCGGGCTGCTCAAACAGGCTGTAATCGTCCAGCACGCGGGTATCGCCGCCCTGCGCCGCAAACATCTCCTTGCACTTAGCAAAGGCAGACCCATCGGCGATCACCGCCTCGGCCATGGCGCGGCACTCGGCAGGAGTGCCCTTATCGGCCAGCACCAGCATGTTCGCCGCCAGCTGCAGGCAGACCTCGGTCAGGTCGGCGGGGCCATGGCCCTTGAGCACATCCATGCTTTCCATGACTTCCAGACTGTTGCCAATGTTATGGCCCAGCGGGGTGTCCATATCGGTGATCATGGCAGCCACCCGGCGGCCGTGATGGGTGCCAATGGATACCATCAGCTTGGCCAGCTCAATGCTCTGGTCTACCGTTTTCATAAAAGCTCCGGTGCCGGTGGTCACATCCAGCAGGATGGCATCCGAGCCGGAAGCCAGTTTCTTGGACATGATGCTGGATGCGATGAGTGGGATGCAGCTGACGGTTGCGGTCACATCCCGCAGGGCATACATTTTTTTATCTGCAATGGCAATGCCCTCGCTCTGGCCAATGACCGACAGACCGATCCTGTTCACCTGCGCAAAGAACTCCTCCTGTGAGAGGGCAGTTCTGGTGCCGGGCACGCTCTCCATCTTATCGATGGTGCCGCCGGTATGGCCAAGGCCCCGGCCGCTCATCTTGGCGATCTTCACGCCGCAGGCCGCCACGATGGGGGCAATGACCAGCGTGGTCTTGTCGCCCACGCCGCCGGTGGAGTGCTTGTCCACCTTGATGCCCGGAATGGGCGAAAGATCCACCATCACACCGCTGTGAGCCATCACATCGGTCAGCTCTGCGGTCTCTTCATCGGTCATGCCGCGCAGATAGACAGCCATCATCCATGCAGCCATCTGGTAATCAGTCACTTCTCCGCTGACATAGCCATTGACGATCTGCTCCAGCTCCTCACGGCTGTGCGTACCGCCATCACGCTTTTTTGCGATCAGATCATAAACGCGCATCGTATCACGCTCCTCGTTTTTTCAATAGTACGACATTGTAAGATATAGTATAGCAAAATTCCAAACAAAAGCAAGTATCATTCTGTAAACTTTGCCCAATTTTAAGCCAAAAAGGGCGCAGCCGCCCGAAAAAGCAGCTGCGCCCTTGTTTTGGGAACACAAATCGTCGTTTTAGCGGGATCCCTTGTCGTAGGGGATGCCCTCTGCCTTGGGTGCCATGCTGTTCTTGGAGGTAAACGCAAGAATGATCATGGACGCCACGAACGGCATCATGTTGTAGATGTTGCTGGACCAGTGCAGCTGTGCCAGGAAGGTGGAGTCTGCAATGTTTGCCAGACTCTTGAACACAGCAAAGAACATGGCTGCGCCAAAGATGTTGAAGGGCTTCCACTGGCCAAAGATCATAACAGCCATGGCAAGGAAGCCTGCACCGGCCACGCCCACCTCAAAGTTCCAGGTCTGCACCGGGGGCACGATGTAGGCCATGCCGCCGATCGCGCCCAGTGCACCGGAAATGACAACACCGGCATAGCGCATCTTGTAGACATTGATGCCCACAGAGTCCGCTGCCTGCGGATGCTCGCCGCAGGCACGCAGGCGCAGGCCAAAGCGGGTCTTGTACAGCACCACATAGCTGATGATCAGCAGAATGATGCCCAGCGGCACAAAAATGCTCAGCTCCAGCCCGCCGATGCTGAACAGGAAGGGCCTGTTGGTGTAGTTCAGCTTTGCACTGCCGCTATCGCTGAAATTCTTGGCAAGGACCACCGCGATGGCCGTGGCCAGCAGGTTCAGGGCCGTGCCGCCGATAGTCTGATCCGCCTTCAGGTTGATGGAGGCAAAGGCCAGCAGCAGACTGTACACCATACCGGCCAGTGCCGCCACCAGAACAGAGATCAGCACCACGAGGAATACCGGCATTTCGGCAGGCAGCATGGTCAGGGTGAGAACACCCGCCACACCGCCAATGACCATGATGCCTTCCAGTGCGATGTTGATGATGCCGGAGTGCTCACTGAACATACCGCCCAGTGCCACCAGCATCAGAACGATGCCATACAGCAGCGTATATTTGATCAGAAGCAGCATATCACTTGCCCTCCTTTTCGGTTGCAGATTTTGCAGGAGCAGCAGGCTCTGCGTTCACATTGGTTTTATCGGCATTCTTGAACAGCAGTGCGTGGATCTTGCCGCGGAACAGCATGGAGAATGCACACAGGTAGATGATGATACCGCTGATCAAGTCCGAGATCTCAGTGGGGTAATACTTGGTGGAAAGGAAGGAGCCGCCCACCGAAATATGGGAAATGAAGATTGCCGAGAAAATGGTGCCAATGGGGTTGGAGCTTGCCAGCAGTGCAACGGAAATGCCGTTGAAGCCCATTGTCGGCAGGCTGGTGGAGTTCAGCGGGTTCCACTGGGACACATTGGACAGATAGTACAGGCCCGCACCAAAACCGGCCAGCGCACCGGCAATGGCCATGGAGAGGATGATGTTCTTCTTCTCGTTGATACCGGCGTAGCGGGCAGCGCTCTTGTTCAGGCCGACTGCCTTGAGCTCGTAGCCGAAGGTGGTCTTGTTCAGCACCACCCAGATCAGAACTGCCACTGCTGCCGCCAGGAAGATGGCAATGGTGGTGCTGTTGGTCTGGAACAGCTTGTTCAGGCCGAAATCCGGGATGATGGACTGAGCGTAATCGGCGTTCTTGCTGATGTTGATGGTACGGGTGTTGCGCACATCGTACATGGGGCCGGTGCCGTTCTGGTAAATGAGCTCATTGACCAGATACAGGCCGATCCAGTTGAACATGATGGAGGTAATGACCTCGTTGATGTTGAAGTAGGCCTTGAAGAAGCCGGGGATCGCACCCCAGATGCCGCCCAGAATGGTGGCTGCAATCAGACAGACGAACCACGGCAGCTTGAGCATGATGGCGCAGTACAGAGCGCCGTAAGCGCCCAGCGTGTACTGACCCGCCGCACCGATGTTGAACAGGCCGGTCTTGAAGGCAAACGCCACAGACAGACCGGTCATAATGAGGGGAGCCGCATTTGCCAGCTCCTTGCCGACACCGTAGGGTGCGTCATGGAAGCCGCCCTTCAGGATGCGCACAAAGCCGTCGCCCCATGCGTGAGCCGGGTTGATGGCCAGCAGCACCAGAAAACCAACCACAAGGCCGATCAGGATGCACAGCAGAGCAGCCAGCACACTGGTGATGGAGCTGTTCAGACTGCTGTGGGAAAGTTTTTTCTTGTTCATGTGTTATTTGCTCTCCTTTCCCTGCTTGCGTGCGCCTGCCATATACAGGCCCAGCTCCTGCACGGTGGTGGTCTTGGGGTCAAATTCGCCCACGACCTCGCCCTCGTACATCACAAGGATGCGGTCGGACAGGTTCATCACCTCGTCCAGCTCCAGGCTGACCAGCAGCACGGCCGTACCCTTATCGCGCTCGGCCACGATCTGACGGTGGATGTATTCAATTGCACCAACGTCCAGACCGCGAGTGGGCTGGACTGCCACCAAGAGCTTCGGGTCCTTATCGATCTCACGGGCAATGATGGCCTTTTGCTGGTTACCGCCGGACATGCTGCGCACGGTGGTCAGGCTGCCCTGACCGCTGCGCACATCGTACTGGGCAATGAGCTTATCGGAATATTCGCGCACCTTATCGCTGCGGATAAAGCCGCCCTTCTGGAACTCGGGCTGCCAGTAGCGCTGCAGCACCATGTTGTTTTCCAGACTGTAGTCCAGCACAAGGCCGTGCTTGTGGCGGTCCTCCGGGATATGGCTCATGCCGTCCTTGGAGCGCTGACGGATGGACTCGTTGGTGATGTCCTTGCCGTCCAGCGTGATCTTGCCGCTGCTGATCTTTTCCAGACCGGTCAGGCCGTAGACGAACTCGGTCTGACCGTTGCCCTCGATGCCTGCAAGGCAGACGATCTCGCCCGCATGCACCTGAAAAGAGACATCCCGGACTGCATCCTTCTTGTGTTGGGCGCTGTGCATGGTAACGTTTTCCACATCCAGCACCACTTCGCCGGGGTTAGCAGGCTTTTTGTCCACCTGCAGCTGCACATCACGGCCCACCATCATGCGGGAAAGCTCTTCCTTGGTGGTGTCCTTGATGTCCACAGTGCCCATATACTTGCCCTTGCGCAGAACGGTGCAGCGGTCTGCCACCGCCATGATCTCGTTGAGCTTGTGGGTGATGAACAGGATGGACTTGCCTTCCTTCTTGAACCCGCGCATGATCTCCATCAGTTCGTCGATCTCCTGCGGGGTCAGCACTGCGGTAGGCTCGTCGAAGATCAGGATCTCGTTGTCGCGGTACAGCATCTTCAGGATCTCAACGCGCTGCTGCATACCAACAGAGATATCGCTGATCAGTGCATCCGGGTCCACGCGCAGGCCGTACTTTTCGCTCAGGGCCATCACCTTTTTGCGTGCCTCGGCCTTCTGCAAAAAGCCCATCTTGTTGGGTTCCACCCCCAGAATGATGTTGTCCAGCACGCTGAAGCATTCCACCAGCTTGAAGTGCTGGTGCACCATGCCGATGCCCAGTGCGTTTGCATCATTGGGGTTGCGGATGACAACCTCCTTGCCGTTTTTGCGGATCTGACCAGCTTCCGGTTGGTACAGGCCAAACAGCACGCTCATCAGTGTACTTTTGCCGGCGCCGTTCTCGCCCAGCAGGGCATGTACCTCGCCTTTGCGCAGCTGCAGGGTGATATCGTCGTTTGCCTTGATTCCAGGGAACTCCTTGGTAATGTGGAGCATTTCGATCACAAAATCCTCTGCCAATCTGCTCACTCTCCTTTCGTGTCGTTTCGACACCGATACTTCTTTAAGTTCCATTATACCTGATTTGCGGCAATTTGCACATGTCTTTTTTACTTTTTGGCAGAAAGCACAGACAATAGTATTACTTTTGTGCTCTTTTCACGAAGAGTACGCTGCATTTTTCCCGCATTACGCCAATAGAAGACAGAAAAAAGCGGGGCACCCCGCTAACAGGATGCCCCGCTTTGAAAAGAACTATCGATCGTCCGCAGGCAGGCCTGCCGGACAACAGCTTACTGGATGTAGTTGACAGTGGTGAACTCGCTGACGGTGGGCTTGGTAGCGTCGTCGGAGCTGTTATCAACAGTGATCTCGCCGCTCTTGATCTTGCCCTTGACTTCCTCGTACTCGTCGGTGGTGAAGGACTCGAAGTTCCAGCTGTCTGCATCGGTGGGCAGGCCGATATAATCGCCGTCCTCCAGACCGAAGTTGCCATTGGAACCTGCGATGTCGCCCCAGCTGCCGGCATCGATATCAGCCAGAGCAGTGTTGACAGCCTCGGACAGGCCCTTCATAGCAGAGGTGATGAACGGGTTATAAGCGTAGGTGCCATCTGCAACGCCGTTTGCACCGATGTAGTTCTGGTCAACGTCAACGCCGATGACGTAGCCATTGTTCTTCAGAGCAGCCTCAACAGCGGAGGTGTAGATGCCGCCGCCGCAGGCAAAGACGACCTGAGTGCCGTTGGAGTACCAGCCCTCCATACGGGAGGTGATGTTTGCATCGCCGTAGAACTGGCCGCCATAGAAGTAGTTGATCTCGATGTTCTGACCCAGCTCAGCAGCAGCAGCGTCAGCGCCCTGCACGAAGCCGTAGCCGTAACGGATAACAGCGGGAACAGCCATGCCGCCCAGGAAGCCCAGCTTGGTCTTGCCGTCCTTTGCGATGGCGTAGCCTGCCAGATAGCCTGCCTGCTCCTCCTTGAAGGTGATGCAGTAGCAGTTAGCAGGGATAGCGTCGGTGCCGATATCGCCCTGCGTCACATCGACGGCGATGAACTTGACATCGGGATACTGGTCAGCAGCCCATGCCAGAGAAGCGCCGTACAGGTAGCCGACGCAGACGATCACATCAGCGCCGTCGTTGACAGCCTGACGGATCATGGTCTCGCGGTCCTCATCGGAAGCGTCAGCCTCGGGAATGTAGTACTGGCAGTCATCGCCCATGTAGCCGGAAACAGCAGTCCAGCATGCCTGGTTGAAGCTCTCATCATCGATCGTGCCGGTATCGCAGGTCAGAGCGACCTTGACGATCTTCTCACCGCCCTCAGCAGCAGAGGAAGCAGTAGAAGCAGCAGCGGAAGAAGCGGTGCTGGTAGAAGAAGCGGAAGAACCGCCGCAAGCGGTCAGAGCAGCGGCAGCGGCAGCGGCACCAGCCACAGCCAGGAAATTACGACGAGAAATCATCATAATCAAACTCTCCTTTTATTTTTAATAAAATTGCGTCAAACAAATAAAATGCGCAGAACTGCACATTTACTGGCTCAAGTATAACGGCAAGCCGTGTCAGATGCAAGCGAATTCCGATTACAAAATCTTTACAATAATTTTGTAAGTTTTTATCAAAAGTAGTATTTATGCACAAATTTGCCGTAGTTCCGTGCGTTCTCTGTGCTTTGGCACACAATGCACGTATTGCCGTCACTTTATTGTCCTGCAGTGCACCTCTGCGTTTTTATCCCGTCACTTCACGGCACGGTTGCCCGCCACATTGGAGGGGCCAAAACCGAAGGGCAGCAGTTCGTCCATGCTGCGCTCGATAAAGTCTTCCGGTGTCTTTGCCATGATAACGTTCAGTTCCGGCCCGCCGAATTCAAACAGAGCCTGGCGGCACACCCCGCAGGGAGAAGTGATCTGCTCGTTCACCTCGCCGCGGCGGCTGCCCACCACAGCAATGTCTGTGAACTCGGTCACGCCCTCGGCCACCGCCTTGAACAGAGCCGTCCGCTCTGCACAGCTGGTGGGGGTAAAGGCAGCGTTCTCCACGTTGCAGCCGGTAAAAATGCGGCCATCCTTGGCGCGCAGGGCAGCGCCCACCATAAAATCGCTGTAGGGCACATAGGCTTTTTCCCGTGCAGCCAGTGCCATGCGGATGAGCTCCTTCTTTTCTTCCAGGGTCAGGTTTGTCATATCCGTCACTCCTTTTTTGGTTTTCAGGGGTCGAAAACAGCGCGGCAAACCCTTTTGCAGGCAAACCGCGCTGAAATGCGTTTTTAACGCTTAGTATTCTGCACCCAGTGCTACCTTCATCATATCGGTAAAGCTCTTCTGGCGCTGTTCTGCCGTGGTGATTTCCGGCGAAACAAAGCTGTCGGAAATGGTCAGCAGGCAGGCAGCGTTCTTGCCCAGCACCTGTGCATTGGCAAACAGGGCAAAGCTCTCCATCTCCACGCACAGGCAGCCGCGCTCGTCGCGCAGCTTTTCCCAGTAGGTGGGCTTTGCATCGGAGGGCTGACGGTAGAACACATCCGAAGAGTGGATGTTTCCCTCGATGAGGGGGATGCCCTGCTTTGCGGCAGAAGCGCGCAGCTTGTCGTTCAGGCTCTGGCTGGGCAGCGTGATGTCCCCTTCAAAGCCGCTCTGCACACGGGCATAGTTGCTTTCACTCACAGCACCGGCGGCCAGCACCACGTCAAACAGCTTGGCCTTGTCGGTATAGCTGCCGGCAGAGCCGATGCGGACGATGTTCTCTACATCGTAGAACTTGAACAGCTCATAGGAATAAATGCCGATGGACGGCATACCCATGCCGCTGCCCATCACGCTGATGGGCCGGCCCTCGTAAGTGCCGGTAAAGCCCAGCATGCCGCGCACGCCGGTCACCTGACGCACATCCTTGAGGAAGGTGTCCGCAATGAATTTTGCACGCAGAGGATCGCCCGGCATCAGGACGGTCTTTGCAAAGTCGCCTTTTTCAGCACTGATGTGAGGGGTAGACATAAGATCATCTCTCCTTTTCTGTTACATAATACAGCAGATGGGCCTTCTCCGGAGAAAAAGCCCTCTGCAAACTTACCTATACTTTCTGCGGTTGAACACATTCTGCGGCGCGATGTAGCTGCCGTTGCGGCGGATCTCAAAGTGGCAGTGGTTGCCGCTGGAGCGTCCGGTGCTGCCCACATAGCCGATCAGCTGGCCCTGCTTGACGGTCTGACCAGAGTGCACCGCCAGCGACAGACAGTGCGCATACACCGTGGTGTAGCCGCTGCCGTGGCTGATGATGATGGAGTAGCCATAACCCGTACCGGCACCGGCCTTGTTGTAGCCGGCCTTGGTCACGGTGCCGCCCGCCGATGCGTAGATGGGCGTACCGGCAGCCGCACAGATATCCACACCCTTGTGGCTGCCGCCGTACCAGCGCGAGCAGTTCCGGTAGCCGGGCACCGGCCAGATGAACTGACCGCTGCCGGTGATGTAGCTGGTGCTGCTGGTCACCTTTTTGGTGCCCTTCACGATCTTTTCCGTGACAGGCTCCTGCACCACTTCCGTGCTCAGGATCTTCTGGGAAAGCTGGATGCCATCGGTGTTATAAACACGCTGCGCCGTGATCTGACGCAGGCCGTTCACACCGTTCTGCACCGTTTTCTTGGTACCCACCGTGTACTCGTTGGAGGTGGTGGTCTCGGTGGTATAGGGGATCTCCTCCTGCCAGGTCTCCACCTTGGTGATGCGCACTTCCAGCGTAGCTTCCTGCTTGGTCACGATCAGCTCATCACCGGCCTGAATGTTAGATTTCTCGTTCAGGGGCGCGCCCTTGAAATTGGTATTCAGTTCGCACAGCTCACGGAAGGTGAGGTCATTTTTCTGGGCGATGCTCCATAGCGTGTCGCCTGCGCCCACTGTGTAGATCTTTTCCTGCTGCTGCACACCGGAAAGTTCCTTTTCCACATCCGCTTCGTCCTGAAAGCTGTCGTTGAAGTAGATGCCGTTTTCCAGTGTAACTTCCTTGTTGAAGCCCACGGTCACGTTGGAGTTCTCAGGGTCCTCATAGGGTTCCAGCAGGCTGCTCAGGTAGCTCTGCAGGCTGACACCATCGCTGCACACTGCGGTCAGCTCGCCATCCAGATACAGGGCCGTGCCCTCGCTGATCTCGTCGCTGGCGCTCTTCAGGATCGCGTCCGCCATCTCGTTTTCATCCATGGTCTTGTGGGCCACGGTAACGGTGTAGGTAGGCTCCACGGTCCACTTTGCATGGTCGGTGTCTGCGTAGTTGATACGCTCCTGCACCGCCTCGCGGGCCGAGTTGAACACATCCTCATTGGCCACATAGCCGACGGTCTGGCCGTTCACCTGCACCTCCAGCGCATAAGGCTGGCGGACGGTATGGTTGAACACGGTCACCATAACGGCCAGTGCGCACACCGGCAGCACATACATGGCCATGCGCGGCAGTGTTTTCAGGTTGCGGCGCACGCCGCTGGCCAGATAATGTACGCTGGCTTTGCAGGCTGCGGCAAAGCCTTTTTCTTTCCGCACCCGTTGGGCGTGCACCAGCAGCGAACCGCAGCCCCGGAAGAACAGCCAGATCGGGCCGAACAGGTCCCGGAACATCTGCGCTGCCCCCGGGAACGCCATTGCCGCAGCATTTGCCAGCAGTGTCGTAAATGCCTGCCACAGCCACAGCCAGCCGCTGCGCAGGCCGCGCCCAACGCGGACGAATCCATACTCTGTAGAATAGCCCAGTGCATACAGCGTCTCCCCGATGACTGGCACGGCAGAATTCTGGGCAAGCTTTCTGCCAAAATCATTCACATGATTCTGGGTTTTACGGCGCAGCCGGTGCCGGTGCAAAAGCCCCATGCATTGCAGCTGTGCCCAAAGGGAGCGCAGCCTCTGGCCGCGTTTCGGTTTTACCGGTGAAGCGGGCTGCTGCTCCTTTGTCTTGTCTTCGATCAAAAGGTTTTTCTCCTTCCTTGCCGCCAATGCACACACGGTGCCGGGATAAGACGGCGGCGGTCTTGGGCGCACATGCCCTTTCCAGCAGGCTCATGCACACAACATTCTTATTTTATTATACACCCTGCCGTCTTTGAAACAAGCATTGTCACAAAATTTGGGCGGTTCTTTCACTTACTTTTCACCAAAAAGCTGTTTCATATCCTTCGGCAGCGGGCTTTCCGCCGCAGTAGTCTTCCAGTTATTTCCATTTGCCGGGCATTCCACCCGGATTCCGCCCTCCACCGGGGTGTACACCGGCACCCGGAAGCTCTGCCTTGCACAGTGCAGCGCCTGCCGCCCAATGCGCTCCCGGCTCCCGCCGTAAAGGTCATCCCCAGCCAGCGGGTGGCCGATGGACGCAAAATGCACCCGGATCTGATGGGTGCGGCCCGTTACCGGCACACAGGCTGCAAGGCTCAGGCCGTTTTCTGCCTTTAATATGGTATACTCGGTACGGCTGGGCTTGCCGTCCGGGGTCACGCAGCGGCCAATGATGCTCTCCGCCTGGCGGCCAATGGGCGCGTCGATCACGCCCGGACCCAGCGGCAGCTCTCCCTCCACAACGGCATAGTAGAGTTTTTCCACATTCCGGGCCAGCAGCGGCGCAGCATAGGCGTGCTTTGCAGCCAGAACAAGGCCGCTGGTGTCCTTATCGATACGGTTCACCGGGCGGAACACCGGGCTGATGCCCTGCTGCGCAGCCCATGCCGCATACCCGTTGGCAAGGGTATCGTAGGGGTAGTTCAGGGTGGGGTGCACGGCCAGATGCGGCGGCTTTTCCAGCACCACTGCAAAGGCATCCTCATAGACCACGTTTACCGGGATCTCCGGCTGCGGGGCCACGCCTTCCCCTTCCGGCGGCAGCTCAAAGCTGACCGTCTGCCCCGGGTACACCCTGCGGTTGGCAAGGACAGGCTCTCCATCCGCAAAAAAGCCGCTGCCCCGGAACTTGACTGCACGGGCAAGGTCGGTAGAAACGGCACACTGGCGCAGAAAATTGCGCAGAAGCACTCCGTTTTGGGTCTGCGGCGTATCGGGCACCGTAAAAAACAGCCGCATATGCACCCCCACCTCCTGCGCAAAAAACATAAAAATATATAAGATATTATATCAAAAAAGGCTTCTACTTGCAAATCCTGCTTTTTTATGGTATCATGAGGAACGGAAAACGAGTGGAACATACGGCGGCGGGGCGGCTTTGACCGCTCTGAGGAAAGTCCGGGCCTCACAGAGCACGGTAACTGCTAACGGCAGCCGAGGGTGACCTTAGGGAAAGTGCAACAGAAAACAAACCGCCGCAGCAATGCGGTAAGGATGAAACGGCGAGGTAAGAGCTCACCAGCGCATGGGTGACCATGCGGCTTTGTAAACCCTACCGGAAGCAACGCCTATATGGGACGTACAGCGCTGCTCGCGTGTCCCGAAGGCGGCACGAACCTGTCAGCAATGGCAGGTCTAGACAGATCGTCGTTTAATACAGAACCCGGCTTACGGTCTATCTCGTTTTCCATTTTTCAGTCTTTGATTCCCGCACATTTTTGTGTGGGATTTTTTATTTTTTGTCTTGCCCGCTTTCTCCGTCGGGCAGTGCGAGATGGAGAGAGCGCGGCTGTTTTGTTTTTGTCATTGTTCTTTTACTTCCCGTTTGGGTCTGTTTGTGGTATACTATGTGCACTGCAGGAAATTGCAGTCAACTAAGAAAGACAGGATGTGAAATCCTCCGATGAAAGATGGTTTTTTGAAAGCAGCCGCCCTTTCTCCCGCACTGCGGGTGGCCGACTGCGCCTATAATGTCCGGCAGATCACGGATGCTTTGCACAAAGCCGCAGCCCGCGGCGTAAAGCTGGCCGTGTTCCCCGAGTTCTGCCTGACCGGCTATACCTGCGGCGACCTGTTTCTGCAGCGCACGCTGCAGACCGGTGCACTGGATGCCCTGAGCACCCTGCTTGATGAAACAAAAGCACTGGACGTTGTCACGCTGGTGGGCCTGCCGCTGCTGGTGCACGGCAAGCTGTACAACTGCGCCGCCGTGCTATGCCATGGCCGCATTCTGGGTCTTGTGCCCAAGACCTATTTGCCCAACTACGGCGAGTTCTACGAAAAGCGCCAGTTCACCCCGGGCAGCACCGAAGTGGAGCTGGTGGAGGTGTGTGGTCAGCAGGTGCCCTTTGGCACCTCCCTGCTGTTCCGCTGCCGCCAGATGCCCAGCTTTGTGCTGGGTGTGGAGATCTGCGAGGATCTGTGGAGCGCCCTGCCGCCCTCCACTTTCCACGCGCTGGCCGGTGCGACCGTGATCGCAAATCTTTCCGCCAGCGATGAGACCGTCGGCAAGGCCGAGTACCGCCGGGCGCTGGTGTCCAACCAGTCTGCCCGCCTGCTGTGCGGCTACCTGTATGCTTCCGCCGGGCACGGTGAGAGCACACAGGACATGGTGTTCGCCGGCCACGACCTGATCGCCGAGAACGGCACTATTCTGGCGGAGAACGCTCCCTTTGACGGCGGCTGTGCCGAGACCGAGATCGACTGCCAGCGCATGGAAGCCGAGCGTGCCCGCAACACCAGTTTTGAGCTGAGCGGCGAGGGCTACCAGACCGTGGAGTTCGATCTGGAACCGGCAGAGACCACGCTGACCCGCTGGATCGACCCCGCACCCTTTGTGCCCGGCGACCCCAAGCGCCGCGCCGAGCGCTGTGAGCTGATTCTGAAAATGCAGGCCGACGGCCTTGCAAAGCGGCTGGAACACGCCCACGCAAAAACCGCCGTTATCGGCATTTCCGGCGGCTTGGACAGCTGTCTTGCGCTGCTGGTGGCCGTGCGTGCCATGAAGCAGCTGGGCCGCCCCGCCCGGGATGTGCTGGCTGTGACCATGCCCTGCTTTGGCACCACGAAGCGCACCCGCAGCAACGCAGAGATCCTGTGCGATGAGCTGCAGGTTTCCTTTAAAGAGATCGATATCGCCAACACCGTGCACAGCCATTTTGCGGACATCGGTCAGGACGAGAGCGTGCTGGATGTCACCTTTGAAAACGGTCAGGCCCGCGTGCGCACGCTGGAGCTGATGGACACCGCCAACCGCACCGGCGGTCTCGTGGTGGGCACCGGCGACCTTTCGGAGCTGGCGCTGGGCTGGGCCACCTACAACGGCGACCACATGAGCATGTACGGCGTAAACGCCGGTGTGCCCAAAACGCTGGTGCGCCACCTTGTGCGCTACGAAGCCGACATTGCCGCCACCGATGCTCTGCGCACGGTGCTGCTGGATATTCTGGATACGCCCGTCTCCCCGGAGCTGCTGCCCGCCAAGGACGGCGAGATCGCGCAGAAGACCGAGGACCTTGTGGGGCCCTATGAGCTGCACGATTTCTACCTGTATCAGGTGCTGCGCTTCGGCTTTGGCCCGGCCAAGATCTTCCGGCTGGCAAAGACTGCATTCGCAGGCCGGCCGGAGTACCCGGACAGTGTGCTGTACAAGTGGCTGCGCAACTTCTACTGGCGGTTCTTTGCCCAACAGTTCAAGCGCAGCTGCCTGCCCGACGGCCCCAAGGTGGGCAGCGTGACCCTTTCGCCCCGCGGCGACTGGCGGATGCCCAGCGATGCCTGTGCCGCACTGTGGCTGGCCGAGCTGGAACAATTACAGATCAAGGATTAACGCATGAAAAACAAAAAGCTGCTTACCGATCTTCTCTTTGCCGTGGTCATTCTGGCCATTGCCGCTGTGCTGCTGGTGGTGCGCCGCGTGCACGCTTCCGGCTCCGGGCTGCGGGCCGAGCTGATCTACGGCGACAACAACACCACCATGAACCTGCCGCTGGACGTGGATGAGACCTATGATGTGGACACCGGTTACTATACCGTCCACATTCAGATCAAGGACGGTGCAGCCCGGTTCGTGGATTCGCCCTGCCCGGATCACATCTGTGAAGGCTTTGGCTGGCTTTCCAACGAAGATCAGACCGCCACCTGCCTTCCGGCCCGTGCAGTGCTGACCATTGTACCTGTTTCCTGACAAAAAGGAGTGGTTTTGAATGATGGATGAAAACGATCGTTCCCACGAAGATTACCGTTCTCTGCGGCACATCAGCCGCAAGGAAGGCTCTGAGGATACTGCGCCCATCGAGGTAGACAGCTCGGCGTTTTTTTCCGAGCTGCCGCCGGAACAGCCCAGCACACCGCCTCCGGCCCAGCCTCCCCAGAAGCCGCCGCGCAGCGGCCACAACACACCCGTACCGCCCAAGGCCCATCCGCCCGTGGATGGAGCCGTGGCAGTACCTTCCAAGTGGGGGAAAATTTTGCTGATCTTACAAGGTATTTTAAGCATTCTGGCACTGGTGCAGCTGTGGCGCACCCAGATGCTGCCGGTGCTGTATCTGGTCATTCTGGCCGCGCTGCTGGCGCTTTTGTGGCTGCTGGTAAAGCGCTGTCAGGAGTACAATGTTCCCGGCAAGGTGGCCCGGGTATTTTCGGTGTTCCTGTGCGCTGCCATGGCGCTGGGCTGCTTCTGGGCCCAGCAGGGCCTTTCTGCCCTGGGCAGCATGACCTCTGGCCTGCTCACCGGTGCCGAGGCCAACAAGATCACCAAGGAGCCGTTTGTGATCTACCTCAGCGGCGTGGACACCCGCGGCGAGCTGACCGAAAATGCCCGCAGCGACGTGAATATCCTTGCTGCCGTGAACCCTGTCACCAAGAGGGTGGCCCTGATCAACACCCCGCGCGACTACTACGTAGACCTTGCCGGCACTGACAGCAAGGATAAACTGACTCACGCCGGTCTGTACGGCGTGGAAACCAGCATGGCCACACTGGGCAATCTGTACGGCGTCAATGTGGACCATTACATCCGCATCAACTTTGCGGGCTTCATCAGCATCATCGATGCGCTGGGCGGCGTGGATGTCTACTCCGATCAGGCGTTCACCTCGGTGGGCAGCCCCGGCTACTATGACCCCACCACCTTTGTGGAGGGCTGGAACCATCTGGACGGCAAGGCCGCTCTGGCCTTTGCCCGTGAGCGTCACGCCTTTGCATCCGGCGATATCCAGCGCGGCATCAACCAGATGAAGGTGATCGATGCCATGCTGAACAAGATCAAGTCCCCTGCCCTGCTGATGGGCTTTTCCAAGATCATGGATGCCGCAGCCGACTGCTTTGTAACCAGCTTTTCACAGGATCAGATCAGTGCGCTGGTACGGATGCAGCTGAGTGACTTTGCCGAGTGGGATATTGAAAGCTATACCGTCACCGGCACAAGCTCCAGCAGTACCAAGTGCTACTCTGCCAAGGGACAGAAGCTCTACGTCATGAAACCGGATGATGCTTCTGTGAGCAAGGCTAGGGAAATGATCGCGTCCGTGCTGGGCGGTGAGGGCACCGTTGCCGACACCACCCAGAAGCCGGAAAAGACCGATGTGTTCACCCCCACCACCGACCCGAACGCCGCTGTTTCGGAGGTGCCTGCGGAGAGCGTTCCCGAGGAAGTGCCCGCCGACAGCCTGCCGGAAGAGACCGTCCCGGCTGACCAGCCTGCAGAGCAGCCTGCCGACACCCAGCCGCAGGAGCCGGAAGCTCCCGCCGAGGGCGAGACCGGCAGCGGTGATACGGCCGGAGAAGCACCGTCCATCTCCCTGCCCACACAGGAAGAGGTGGAACAGGCTGCATCGTCCATCTACAATGCGGCTTCCTCCATCTGGGGTGCCATTCAGGATGCTGCTTCGCAGCAGAACGACGCGGCCTGACGATTTGAAATATCCTCTGCGCAAGCTCCGGACTCTATCGCGGAAATATTTTTTATTTGCAAAACAGGAAACGACTGCGGTCATTTCCTGTTTTGCTTTTTCACCAGAAAGTCCGTGCCGCTGAACTGCATAAAAAAGCCGCCTGCATTTTGAACCAATGCAGGCGGCTTTCTCATTCTATAAAATCATTATGCCTTGATCTCGTTCCAGACGCTCTTGCCGTCCAGAGAGGAAGCATCCACATCAAGATACTCGCAGATGGTCTGGGCGATGGTGCCAAAGCACAGACGGGTGCCAAGGTCAACGCCAGGCTTCACGCCCTTGCCGCAGATCAGGTACGGCACATACTCGCGGGTGTGGTCGGTGGTCTTGGTATAGGACGGGTCGCAGCCATGGTCAGCGGTGACCATGAGGAGATCGCCCTCCCGCATTCCGGGGATGAAGTCGGCCACGAACTTGTCAAATTCGGTGGCAGCGGCGGCATAGCCTGCTACATCGCGGCGGTGGCCGTAGAGCATATCGAAGTCCACCAGATTCACAAAGGCAAGGCCCTCAAAGTCGCGGGTCTGCAGGGCCTTGGTAAAGGCGATGCCATTGGTGTTGCCAGTGGTCTTGATCTTCTCGGTCACACCCTCACCGTCGAAGATGTCAAAGATCTTACCCACAGCGATCACATCCCTGCCAGCATCTTTCAGCAGATCCAGCATGGTAGCGCGGGGCGGCTTGAGGCTCAGGTCGTGGCGGTTGGTGGTGCGGTAGAAGGTATCCGCAGTGTGGCCCAGGAAGGGGCGTGCGATCACGCGGCCCACGCCGTACTCGCCCTTGAGCATCTCGCGGGCGATCTCGCAGTAGCGGTACAGCTCATGCACCGGCACCAGCTCTTCGTTGGCGGCCACCTGAAATACACTGTCGGCACTGGTGTAAACGATAAGGGCGTTTTCTTTCATGGCCTGCTCGCCGTAATCCTTCAGTACCTGCGTGCCGGAGTAAGGCTTGTTGCACAGCACCTTGTGGCCGGTCTTTTCCTCAAACTCGTGGATCAGCTCATCCGGGAAGCCGTTCGGGAAGGTGGGCAGCGGCTTGGGGCTTACCACACCGGCGATCTCCCAGTGACCAATGGTGGTATCCTTGCCCATGCTCTGCTCCTGCAGGCGGGCAAAGGAGCCGATGGGCGCTGCGGTCTTTTCGCCTGCGGTCACACCATCAATGTTGAACATGCCCATCTTTTGCAGGTTGGGGCAGTTGAAGTTGGGATGTTTTGCAATGGCACCCAGGGTGTTGGTGCCCTCGTCGCCAAAGGCGGCGGCATCCGGCTCTGCACCGATTCCAAAGCTGTCGAGGACGATCAGAAAAACACGCTTTTCCATATCGTTTTTTCTCCATTTCTTCCGGGGACCTGCCCCGGATAAGTGATACTATCTTTACTTATCATTATAAGCAAATCCTGTGCCGGATGCAAGCTTTTTCGCCTTCCCGCAAATATCCGTCATTTTCACCAAAATGTTCGTCATTTTGTTCACGAATTGACCGGGCGTTTTTTCATTTTTAAACGTAAATGCGTCATTCCGTGGCAAAGATTTCTTGACCGCCTAAAAAATTCAGCCACAGCGCAAAGTTTTCCTTGCCCTATTGTATCCCAGCGGATATAATAATAGGTGGAAAAGTTTTGAACCACAGGATTTTTCCGCTTTTGTACCACAGCACGGGATTTTTCCCGTTGGCCACGTGCAGCTGTCTGTATGACAGCGGACAGCCTGCCGCAAAATAGAGAATGTGAAGTTGTAGTTGGAGGTAGTAAAAGTATATGAGAAAAACAAAGATCATCTGCACTCTGGGCCCGTCCACCGATCAGGAAGGCGTTCTGCGCGAGCTGGTCGCCAACGGCATGAATGTTGCCCGTTTTAATTTTTCCCACGGCTCTCACGAGGAGCATCTGGGCCGCTTTGAAAAGCTGAAGGCCATCCGTGAAGAGCTGGGCAAGCCGGTCGCTGCCCTGCTGGACACCAAGGGCCCCGAGATCCGCCTGAAGGACTTCAAGAACGGCACTGAAATGCTGGAAGCCGGCCAGACCTTCACCCTGACCACCCGCGAGGTGGAAGGCACCAAGGAGATCTGCTCCATCACCTATAAGGACCTGCCGCAGGATGTGCAGCCCGGCGGCACCATCATGCTGGACGACGGCCTGATCAAGCTGCAGATCGTCACCGTGAACGACACCGACATCGTGTGCAAGGTGCTGAACAACGGCAAGATCAAGAACAAGAAGGGTGTCAATGTGCCCGGCGTGCATCTGTCCATGCCGTATATGAGCCAGCGCGACCGCGACGATATCATCTTTGGCGCACAGCAGGGCTTTGACTTCATCGCTGCTTCCTTCGTGCGCACCGCACAGGATGTGTACGATATCCGCAACCTGCTCAACGAGTATGATTCCGATATCCGCATCATCGCCAAGATCGAGAACCGTGAGGGCGTGAACAACATCGACAGCATTCTGGCTGCTGCCGATGCCGTCATGGTGGCCCGCGGCGATCTGGGCGTTGAGATCGACTTTACCGAGCTGCCCGGCATTCAGAAGAACATCATCGAGCGCTCCTTCTCCTTTGGCAAGCCCATCGTCACCGCTACCCAGATGCTGGACAGCATGATCGTGAACCCCCGCCCCACCCGTGCCGAGATCTCCGACGTGGCAAATGCCATCTACGACGGCACCTCTGCTATCATGCTTTCCGGCGAGACTGCTGCCGGTGCTTACCCCGTGGAGGCCCTCAAGACCATGTCTGCCATTGCTGAGCGCACCGAGCAGGAGAACCACGCCCGCTTTGTTCCCCTCACCGAGAACACTGGCAAGATCAGCGTGAGCGACGCAACTGCACACGCTGCCTGCCTGACCGCCAAGGACGTGAACGCTGCCGCCATCGTCACCGTGTCCGAGTCCGGCAACACCGCCCGTCTGCTGAGCAAGTACCGCCCGGAGCAGCCCATCATCGCCTGCGTGATGAAGGAGCAGGTGCAGCGTCAGCTGGCCCTGAGCTGGGGCATCACCCCGCTGATGATGCCTCTGGCACACAGCACTGATGAGCTGATCGAGATGTCCACCTCTCTGGCCAAGGAGAACGGCTACCTGCACAACGGTGAGCTGGCCGTTGTGACCGCAGGCGTGCCTGTGGGCGTGTCCGGCACCACCAACATGATCAAGATCCACATGGTAGGCAACTGTCTGGCTACCGGTGTGGGCGTTGGCCGCGAGAATGCCGACGTGACCAGCGCCACCGGCAAGGCCTGCGTCTGCCGCACGCTGGAAGAGGTGCGTGCAAAGTTCAAGCCCGGCATGGTGCTGGTGGTGCCCTCCACCAGCAACGAAATGCTGAGCTATGTGCGCGACGCCGCCGCTCTGGTGGTGGAAGAGCCGGGCCTGAACAGCCATGCCGCCATTGCCGGCAAGGCCCTGCTCAAGCCTACCGTTGTGGGTGCTGCCGGTGCCACCAGCCACATCCGTGACGGCCTGATGGTCGCTGTGGACTGCGCGCACGGCAGCGTGCAGCGCCTGCAGGCATAAGCCAAAGGAGAAGATCATGGAACGCATTGCAAGCTTCTGTGTTGACCATACCAAACTGGACCGCGGCATGTATCTGAGCCGTCAGGACGGCGATGTTCTCACCTGGGACATCCGCATGAAAAGGCCCAATCACGGCGATTACCTGTCCACCGGTGCCGCCCATACGCTGGAGCATCTGTTTGCCACCTATGCACGTAACAGCGCCTTTCAGGACAGCGTGATCTACGTTGGCCCCATGGGCTGCCGCACCGGCTTCTATCTGCTCACCCGCGGCCTGACTCCCGCCGAGGCACTGGAGCTGACGGTGGAATCCTTCCGCTTCATGGCTGGCTTTGAGGGCGCTGTGCCCGGTGCCAGCGAAGTGGAGTGCGGCAACTACCGCGATATGGATCTGCCCGCCGCCAAGGCCGAAGCCGCTGCCATGCTGCCGGTGCTGGAAGCACTGACCGGCGACGAGCTGCATTACTAAGCTATCTTCACCCTTCAAATTCATCATCATAAAAAAGCGCTCTCCCACCGGGTTTCTGTTGGGAGAGCGCTTTCGTTTTAGTTGTTCTTGATCGCATCCAGTGCCTGCCGTGCAGCACGGATGTTTTCTTCACCCGTCTGCCATACCTCAAACTCTGAAAAGCCCGGCAGCCCCATGGGCACACCCTCGCGGCGGAAGGTCATGCGGCTTTGCAGCACCTGCTTGCCGGAAAGGTGGAACGCATGTGCCCCGGTCTGTGCGGCCAGTGCCGGGATGTTTTGTGCCGTGACACCGGCACCTACCAGAATTTCCACGCTGTCCCCTGCCCGCTCCACCAGTCGGCCGAGAAGCTCCGCTCCCTCTGGGGCACTCGCCGCCTGCCCGCTGGTGAGGATGGTACAAAGGCCCATGCTCCGGACCGTTTCCAGTGCCGCAAAGGGGTCGGCGCTGACATCAAAGGCACGGTGCAGGGTACACGCCACCGGACGGCCTGCCTTTTCCGCTGCCCTGCGCGCCGCCGCATAAATGGGCCGCATGGCATCCGCATTCAGCTGCCCTTCCGGGGTCAGCACACCGGTCACGATACCATCCGCCCCGGCCTCCACCAGCTCTGCGGCCAGCTGTTCCATCTGGGCAAGCTCGTAGCTGTCGTAACAGAAGTCTCCGAACCGGGGCCGCAGCAGAGCGCGCACCGGCAGGCCGGTCTCCGCCTTGACCTGACGCACCAGCGCAAGGCTGGGCGTTGTACCGCCCACGATCAGGTCGGCACACAGTTCCAGCCTGCTGGCACCGCCGCGTTTTGCTGCCAGTGCACTGGCAGTGCTGTCCACACATACTTCCAGAACGGAACGCATTTCAATTCCTCCCTTTTTGCCGGGCTTTGAACCCGGCATTCTGGTTTATTCTACCACGTTTTTCCGTTTTATAAAACCCTGTGGCAGCAAAAAGCTGCGGCCCGGGTCTTATCCCTGCCGCAGCCTTTGTTGTTTTTTTCAGATCAGACCCAGCGCCTTGAACTCCTTTGCAATGCCGTCCTCGTATACCGAGGGAGCAATGCGGTCGCACCGCTTTTTCAGGTTTTCGGAGCCATTGGCCATGCACACACTGATGCCGACAACATCGGTCATCTGCAGGTCATTATCGCTGTCACCAAAGCCGATGGTATCTGCCAGCGTGCAGCCCAGATGGTCACAGATTGCCTTGATGCCGGTGCCCTTATCAAATTTGCGGTTGATGAGCTCACCATTCACAAAGCCATCGGTCAGGCGGTCCAGCTTGCTTTCGCAGAACACGAACTGGTCGGCATAGAGCTGCTTTGCCTCGGCAAGGTCGCTCTCGTGGTTGGCAATGAACACGATCTTATACAGCGGTTCCCCTTTGTAATCGGAAAGCGGCAGGATGGACATGCCCTCTTCCATGGCTTTGCGCCAGCGTTCTGCTTCGCTGTTCAGCGGTGCATCGTTTTTTTTGTGGATAAATTTCCACCTCTCAGTCATCTTGCTTCCGCCAAAGGTGGCATCCCGGGCTTCCAGTGTGCACTCCACGCCATTGCGTTCCAGCGCCGCGCGCACGCCTTCAGCCTGCTGCGGCTCCATGGGGATATCCACCAGAGTCTTGCCATCGCACAGCACATAGCCGCCGGCGCTGCACACTGCGCCCGCAAAGCAGTCGTGCCGCAGCAGCGGTTCGGTCATGCGGTGGTTGCGGCCGGTGCACAAAAACAGCTTGTGTCCGTTTGCTCTGGCGCGATCCAGTGCAGCCAGAGTGCTTTCCGGGATGAGCATATCACCCGGCGGCAGCAGCGTGCCGTCAATATCCAGAAAAATCAGCTTACGACCCATACTTTTATCCTTTATCATCAAAGGGAGCCTCGCTCCACGATCTGATAGCCCAGCGTCACCTGACGCACAGGCCCGCTGCTCCCATTTTCTTCCAGCATCTGCAGCAGGATCCGGGCAGCCTCCTGCCCCACCTGCTTCTGGTAAAAGCGCACCGTGGCCAGCCCCGGTTCCATCATGCTGCCAGCCCAGCTGTCGCCAACGCCTGCAAGACCCACATCCTGCCCCACATGCCGTCCTGCTTCCCGCAGGGCACGCATGGCACCAAAGGCCACCGTGTCAGTCACGCAGACCACACCGTCCAGATCCGGGCAGCGCACCAGCAGTTCCTGCATGCAGCGCTGGCCCTCCTCCATGGTAAAGGCGTTACAGCAGATGCGGGGCATCTGTTCGCCGTTCAGTCCGGCAGCGTTCAGCGCATCCTGCACGCCCTCACGGCGCTGCACGCCGGTGGCATCGTCCCGCTCTGTACCGCCAATATAAACGATCCTTTTGCGGCCATGGTCCAGCATCCGCTGGGCAAGTTCCCGGGCTGCAGTGCGGTCGTCGTTGTACACGCAGGCCACATCCTGAAAACGCTGGCCTGTTACCACCACCGGCACACGGCAGTTTTTCAGCGCCTGCGCCAGCTGAGGAGTATAATAGCTGCCCAGCAGGATGATGCCCGCCACGTGGTTGCGCTGCATGGCAGTCAGATAGCCCAATTCCCGCTGGGCGTCCAGCTCGGTGTTTCCCAGCAGCATCAGATAGCTCTTTGCATCCAGCTCACTGGCAATGCCTGCCGTGATCTGCCCCACCGACTGGGAACCGATGCTGGGAGCGATCACCCCCACCTGATTCACTTTTCCGGTGCGCAGAGTCTGGGCGGCGGTATCCGGGCGGTAGCCGGTCTTTTCCACTACCTCGTGGATGACAGCCCTCTTCTGTTCGCTCAGGGGGCCTCCGTTCAGGTAGCGGCTGACCGCCGCACTGGATACACCCGCCATTTTTGCAATATCACTGATGGTCATTTGCAGTACTTCTCTCTTTTGGGATGCATTGTTATGTGTAAACGTTTTCATGCTTATTATAAACCGCTTTCACCCATCCCGCAAGATGCGCTTTTCCCGGTTTATTCCGAACGCATTTTTGTTTTTCTGGCAACTGTGTACAAAAGACGGCTTTTTCTGAGAAGCAGGGCATTACAGACGGTCAGGCTGCGCCCATGCTCCATGCACGCACGGCAAGCCCCAGCAGCAGGACCACCAGCAGAACGATGAACACGGTTTTATTGCCAGTTCTTCTCTGTTTCTTTTTGCGGCCTGCCGTGCTGCGGCTTTTGGCCGAGCTGCTGCGCGCTGTGGTGCTTCTGCTGCCGGAGGAACGGCTGCCGGCCGTTTTGCGGCTCTGGGTGCTGCGGTTCTGGCCCTGCTTTGTGCTCTGGCGGGCTGGCTCGTGCGCAGCCGTTTTTTCTTCCGGCGCACGGCTGGATACGATCGGCTCCTTTGCGCCGCAGCGTGCCAGATAATTTTCTGCATCGCGGTAATAACGGGCAAGTTCATTCTCGCGGAAAGCCGTGCCCACATAGCCGTCTTCCAAGCTCTCCACCGCCTCATTGAACAGGATCGCCGCCTGAGCGGCATCGGTGTGATCGGTGGCGTGGGCGGCTTCGTTGCGGGCGGTGCGCACAGCATTGCAGGCGCGGCGGGCCGCACCCGGATTGCTGGTATTGCCCAGCAGATCCAGCGGTTTGGCGGCATCCTTTTCCGGGTCCAGCAGAACCCGCATACAAATGGTGGTATCCAGCTGCTGCCAGCTGTTTTTGCCGGAAAGATCCGGCATACGGTCGTAGTAGTCCGGGCTTTCCTGCTGGCGCTGTGCAACGTGATCCAGCAATGCACCCAAGCTGTGCGCACCGGGTTTGTGCTCCCAGTGCCAGCGCAGCAGGCGGCGGCTGATCTCATCGCAGGCAGTCTTGATCTCAAAGGCAGCCTGTAAGGCTTCTTCCGGCATAATGGTTCTCCCTTCTTCTGGCATACAAAAAAGCGGAGAAGGCATACCGCCCTCTCCGCTGCTGTTTGTGTTACAGCACGAACTGGTAATACACGAAGCCGCACAGTGCCACTGCTGCACAGACAATGGCAGTGATGGGCGGCACCCAGCGGATCAGCGCTTCGGCCACGCTGTCGCGCTCGTCCTCGTATTCTTCCTCGTCGTCATAGGCAGGCTCCGGCTGCTGAGATATCGGCTGTGCACGGCGGGCTGCAGCAGGCATCACACGGGTGCCTTCGTCCGCAGCTGCATGAGATGCCCTGCCCGGGAACTGTGCCCGCATTCCGGCATCCATCACACGGGTCTGCTCTGCAGCAGGTTCTTCCGGCTGTGGTTCTGCTTCACGGCACGGTGCACCCATGATCCGGGTCGGCTCCTCCTGCACGGGCGCTGCGCCCATAATGCGGGTAGGCTCTTCGGCCTGCGGGGCAAGAGGCGTTTCCAGTTCCGGCTCGGTCTGGGCAGGCTGTTCCGGCTGCAGCAGGGTGTTCAGCGCGTTCTGCAGCAGGATGCGGTCGCAGCCGCACTCCGAGCAGTACACGGTATCCTCCTCCTTCGGGTGGAAGGCACCGCAGGCGCAGTACCAGCCATTTTCAAACACCTGCGGCTGATACTTCAGCTCCGGGCGGTTCATGCGGGTCTCCAGCGCCTTTTCCAGCTCAGCAGACAGGCGCTTGGGGGCAGGCAGGCGCACGCGCTTGATGCCGTCCAGATGCACCACCCGCTTGCCGTTGTACACGTTGCACAGCGAAACATCCACGCTGGTGATGGCCTTTGCGGTAACGAACACCGCATCGTCCATGCCAAACAGTTCGCCGGGCTTTACTTCCAAGTCACGGTACTCGAACCGGTCCTCGCACAGGATCACGCCGTCCACGCCCTTGCACTTGAAGTGGATCTCCAGCGCGGTCAGGGTCACCTTGGAAATATTTTTGAAGGTCAGGCAGACCGCGTGCTCCCCGCTGACATCACCCTTGAGCAGCTCCACGCAGACGAACTGCACCGGGCTGCCGGGGGTGTAATAGTTTGCGCGGGTCCGTGCGACCGGGTTAAAATTTTCCTCCACGACACTCGCTCCTTTCCATTTGGATCAAATCAGTTCTGCGGGTCCTGTGCATCCGGCGTTTCCGGTGCAGCGGTCTCCGGCAGCGGCTGGGCCGTTTCGGCCTGTTCGGCAGGCTCAGCGGTCTCTGCAGGTTCAGCAGTTTCGGCCTGCTGAGCGGTCTCTGCAGTGGCAGCCTGCACGGTCTGAGCAGGCTGTTCCGGCTTCAGCTCATCGCCTTCACGCGGGGGCAGTGTGCCGCCCGCCATAATGGTGTTGAACTCCTGCTCGTTGAGCTTCTCGCGTTCCATCAGGGCCTGTGCCAGCGCGTGCAGCTGATCGATGTGCTCGGTCAGGGTGCGGCGGCAGGTCTCGTAGGCTTCATCAATGATATCCCGCATCTCGCCGTCGATCTCGGCAGCGGTGGTCTCGCTGTAGCCCTTGCCCTGACCCAGATCGCGGCCCAGGAAGGTTTCCTCCTGCGAGGTACCGTACACCACAGGGCCAAGCCGCTCCGAGAAGCCGTACTTGGTGATCATCTGGCGGGCAATGTTGGTGGCCTGCTGCAGATCATTGGAAGCACCGGTGGAGATATCCTCCAGGATCAGCTGTTCGGCCACGCGGCCGCCCAGACTGGAAACGATATCCTCGAACATTTCGCCCTTTGTCACGTAGCTGCGGTCTTTCTCGGGCAGGTACATGGTGTAGCCGCCAGCCTGACCACGCGGGATAATGGTGATCTCGTGCACACGGGGGTGATGCTTGCAGTAGAAGCCCGCCACAGCGTGGCCTGCCTCGTGGTAAGCAGTCAGCTTCTTTTCCTCCGGGGTCACAACGCGGCTCTTCTTCTCCGGGCCAGCCATCACCTTCATGGAAGCTTCCTCGATATCCTCCATGGTAATGGCCTTGCGGTTGCGGCGTGCAGCCAGCAGGGCCGCTTCGTTGACAAGGTTCTCAAGGTCTGCGCCTGCAAAGCCTGCGGTGCGCTGTGCAATGACCCTGAGAGAGACATCCGGGGCCAGCGGCTTCTTTTTGGTGTGGACCTTGAGGATCTCCTCACGGCCCTTGACATCCGGCAGGCCCACATAGACCTGACGATCAAAGCGGCCCGGCCGCAGCAGGGCCTTATCCAGAATGTCGGCACGGTTGGTGGCCGCCATGACGATGATGCCGTCGTTGGCCTCAAAGCCGTCCATTTCCACCAGCAGCTGGTTCAGGGTCTGCTCGCGTTCATCGTGGCCGCCGCCCAGACCGGCACCGCGCTGACGGCCCACAGCATCGATCTCATCAATGAAGATGATGCAGGGCATGGACTTCTTTGCCTTATCGAACAGGTCACGCACGCGGGATGCACCCACGCCGACGTACATTTCCACAAAGTCAGAGCCGGAAATGGAATAGAAGGGCACACCGGCCTCGCCTGCGCAGGCGCGGGCCAGCAGGGTCTTGCCGGTGCCCGGAGGGCCTACCAGCAGCACGCCGTGGGGGATGCGGGCGCCCAGAGTGTTGAACTTCTCCGGGCTTTTCAGGAACTCCACGACCTCTTTCAGCTCTTCCTTTTCCTCGTCCTCACCGGCAACATCGGCAAAGGTGGCTGTCTTTTGGTTCTCGTGCTCGTCCTTCACCTTGGCTTTGCCAACGTTCATGATCCCGCCGCCGCCAGCACCGCCGCGCATCATGGAGAACAGCAGGAAGCCGGTGCAGCCCAGCATTGCCAGATAGAACAGGATCTCCATCCATGGGATGTTTTCCTTGACAGGGGTATAATCGTACACCATGGGAGCATCCGGGTTTGCGGCATCGTAGGCGGCAATGTAGTCGCCCACATACTTGACGAACATGGATGCATAGGGCAGCTTGTAGCGCACAGTCACAGTGCCGTCGCTGTTCTTCTGCGCAGCAGTATCCTCATCCGAGGAGGACAGCATACCGCTCAGCAGTCCGCCGGTGGCCTGCGTGGTGCTCTGGGACGTGGTATCGGGCAGGGGCAGGTTATTTTTGCCGCCTTCCTTGAGGTTCATGGTGATGACACCGGTGTTCAGGTCCAGCGAGAACTGCGTGACCTGCAGGCTTTCAAAATAATGCACCACCGTGGAATATTCCATGGAAGAGCTGTTGGCAGAGCCGGTGCCGCCCAGCACCGACCAGACCATCAGCACCGCCGCCAGCGCCAGAGCAAGGATCAGCGGATTGAAACGGGGTCTTTTGGATTGCAAAAAAATCAACTCCAGTTCTTGGATGAATTATAGTGTGAGAAATCACTTCTCGTAGACTTCAGGCTTGAGCACACCCACATAAGGCAGGTTGCGGTATTTTTCATCGTAGTCCAGACCGTAGCCCACCACGAACTCGTCCGGCACCTGGAAGCCCTCGTAGTCGGGCTGGATATCGGCCTTGCGGCGGCTGGGCTTGTCCAGAATAGTGCAGATCTTTACCGAGTTGGGGTTGCGCATCTTGAGCATGGGCACAAGGTTCGAGAGGGTGACGCCGGTATCCAGAATATCCTCCACGATCAGCACATCCTTGCCGGACAGATCACCATCCAGATCCTTGATGATCTTTACAAGGCCGCTGGTAACAGTGTTGCTGCCACCGTAGCTGGACACCACCATAAAATCGATGCTGCAGGGAATGCTCACCGCACGCATCAGGTCGGCCATAAACACCACCGAGCCCTTGAGGATGGACACCAGAACAAGGTTCTTGCCCTCGTAATCCTTGCTGATCTGGGCACCCAGCTCAGCAACCTTTGCCTTTAACTCTTCTTCACTGACCAGAACAGTCTTGATATCATCATGCATACTCATGTTATTTCCTCCCTATGTTCCATTTCCATCTGCAGCACCTGCGCAGTGTCTGCATCCGGGGCAAGGCCCTCGGCAAAGCCCGCACCGCAGACCCACAGTACTTCGCTGCCCGCCGCCAGCAGCGGCAGCTGATCGCGCTGGCTGGCCGGGATGCCCGTTTCGTTCATCCACTTGCGCAGCCGGTTGTGTACACTTCGCCCCGCCGGGCGGTAGACATCTCCCGGCTGGCGGGTGCGCAGGACAAGACCAGCATACAACGTAGTTATTCTAGCATAATCCGCCTGATTTTTTAAGTCTTTTTTATGAACGACTTGTATTTTTTCTTCAAAATCAGCCGTAAAAAGCCCTGCAGTCACCTTCCAGCCGCCCGCAAGGCAGTATTCTGCCTGTTTTTCCGGCTGAAAGGGCTGGCTTTCCGGCCGTTTCTCTTCCTGCTGCCGGGGCCGTTCCGGCACAATCTCCTGCCAGAAGCATCCGTCTCCGGCACAAAAGCGCACCCGGTCAGTCAGCTGTACCGCACCGCTGCCGCGCCGCACAAGGCCGCACAGCAGCTGCACATATTTTTCCTCTGCGTCACGCACGGGAGCCGTCAGCGAATGCATGGCTGCTTCCAAAATAAGCGCATCCGCAGCGGAAAGCGGGCCCAGCCGCCACACCGTGCAGGCTTCCGGGCTTTTGATGGCAGCCTGTGCCGCATCCAGACGTGCAGCAGAAAGCAGCTCTTCGGCCTTCCGGGCAAAATAGGCATCCGCGCGGGCTGCCTTCTCGCAGAAGCGGGCAAGGTTTTCCGCCGCTGCGCCGTTGGTGCTTTGCAGCGCAGGCAGCGCCGCACGGCGCACCCGGTTGCGGGCATAGGCATCGGTCGCGTTCGTCTCATCTGTGACCCATGCCTGCCCGGCTGCACGGCAGAAGCTTTCGGTATCCTGCCGGGTAAGAGCCAGCAATGGCCGCAGGTAGCACCCGCGCTTTGGCCGGATGCCTGCCGCACCGTGCAGCCCCGTGCCCCGGGCCAGCCGCAGCAGCAGGGTCTCAGCCTGATCATTTGCAGTATGGGCCGTTGCAACGACATCTATCCCCTCCCCGCACAAACGCGCAAAGCAGGCATAGCGCAGGCGGCGCGCCCAGTCCTCCCCGGCATGTTCCGACGGCAGGCCCACTTCGTCGGCCATCTCTGCAGCATGGAACACCCGCAGCGGCACACCCAGCCGGGCGCATTCCGCCCGCACAAAGGCTTCGTCCCGGTCGGCGGTCTCGCCGCGCAGGCCGTGGTTCACATGGCAGGCCGAAAGCACAAACCCGAATTCCGGCTGCAGGGCCAGCAGGATGCGCAGCAGTGCCATGCTGTCCGCCCCGCCGGACACTGCTGCAGCCAAGTGCAGCGGCTCGCCCGGACAAAGCAGCTTTTCTCGCAGAACAAACATGCGCACATGCGCCAGAATTTTTTCATTGTTCATCAGCGTTTAAAGTCCACATCCATAAAGCGGGTGTGGGCACCATCCCAGCCCAGCGGCACCGTGCTGGTCTCGCCGTGACGGTTCTTCGCCACGATGCACTCTGCCGTATCGGCATCCACCTCAGCGCCGTCCGGGTTCTGGCTGGCATAGTAGGAATCGCGGTACAGGAACAGAACGCAGTCGGCATCCTGCTCGATAGAACCAGAATCGCGCAGGTCGGAAAGCTGGGGCCGGTGGCTGGAATTGTTGCCCTGCTTTTCCACCGCACGGGACAGCTGAGAAAGTGCGATGATGGGCACATTCATTTCCTTGGCCATGATCTTGAGGTTTCGGGTGATGGAGCTGATCTCCTGCACGCGGTTCTCGCTGCGCTGGCCGGTGGTCATCAGCTGCAGATAGTCGATGACGATGAGGCCCACATTCGGGCGGGTGGGGTCCTGATTCACCCGGCGGATCTTCGCCTTCATCTCGGTGATGGTGATGCCGGAGGTATCGTCCATATAGATGGGTGCATCGTGCAGCTTTTCGGTGGCAAGGGCCAGATATTCCCAGTCCTCGGCGCGCAGGGCACCGGTGCGGAATGCCTGACTGTCGATGCCGGCCTCGGCAGAAAGGATGCGGTTTGTGAGCTGTTCCTTGGTCATTTCCAAGCTGAAAATGGCCACCGGCACTTTTTGCTGCATGGCCACGCGGGTGGCGATGTTCAGTGCAAAGCTGGTCTTGCCCATACCGGGGCGGGCCGCAAGGATGATGAGGTCGCCGCGGCCAAGGCCGGTGAGCACCGTATCCAGCAGGCGGAAGCCTGTGGGGATGCCCTTGTATTTGTCCGCATCCGGGCCGCTGATCTTCTGCAGGTTGGTCAGGGTCTCCACCATGCTGGAGGAAAGCGGTGTCAGTGCGCTGGAATCGCGGCCGGAGCGGATCTCATAAATGCGCTGCTCCGCGTTTTCCAGCAGCAGGTCGGCATCCGGCTCATCTCCGGCATCCTGCAGGATGTCCTTTGCAACGCCCATCAGCTGGCGCACCAGATACTTTTCCTGCACGATCTGGGCATAGGCCTTCACGTTGGAAATGCTGGGCACCGTCTCGGCAAGGCCGGTCAGGTACACCTTTGCTTCGTCGGCACTGGGGAACACGCCGTCCGAGATAACAGCGTCCAGCAACGTCACAAAGTCGATGGTCTGGTCGGCGGTGAACAGGCGCAGCATTTCAGAGTAGATCTGCGCATTCTGCCGGGTGTAGAACATCTCCGGACGGATGATCTCCACCAAGTCGGTGAGCGTTTCCGGTTTGAGCAGCACCGCACCCAGCACGCTCTGCTCTGCCTGCATGTTGTAGGGCAGGTTGATGCCCACGCTTTCCAGATTCAGTTCATTGGAATAATGTCGTTCGTTCGGCATGGTAGTTTATCCTTTTGCATCATTTCGCTGAAAAGCCAAAAAGCGCCCCCTGCTGTGAGGGGGCGCAGATGGCAGAAAAATCAGGCCTGTTCCACTTCCACCATGATCTTGAAAGAAGCGACCACACCAACGTGCAGACGGACCTTGCCGTTGAACACACCGGCATCCTTGATGTCCTTGGTCTCCAGCTCGATCTTCTTCTTATCGATGGGTGCGCCTGCCAGCTGAGCCAAAGCATCGGCAACTTCCTTGCCGGTGACTTTGCCGTGCAGACGGCCGGATGCACCGCCCTTGGCCTTGATGGTCACGGTCTTGCCCTCGATCTTTGCGGCCAGATCCTTGGCAGCAGCTACGGTCTCAGCCTCGTGGAAATCGGCAGCAGCTTCCTTGCTGCGGGCAACGTTCACAGCGCTGGCATCTGCCACAGCGGCCAGCTTGCGCGGGAACAGATAGTTGCGGGCGTAGCCGTCGGAGACCTCGTGGATCTCGTCCTTCTTGCCAATGCCCTTGATATCCTGCTTGAGAATCACTTTCATGATGTTATCCCTCACTTCTCACCGGAAAACCGGTGCAGTTGTTGTGTTTATAGTATAGCGCATTTGTCGCTTTTGGGCAAGAGGAAGCACGCATTGCAGCATTTTCCTCAGGTGAACTCCCCCAGTCTGCTTCGCAGACAGCCCCCTCTGAGATGGGGCCTTTGGCAAAACCGAAGGCTTGTCCTTTTCGCCAGAGGCTCCTTCTTTGAGACAGACTCCCCCGGCCGGGGGAGGTGGCACAAAGTGCCAGAAGGGGAACAGCTGGCATCACGCAGGTGATGACGGAAGGAGTTTTCTTATTTCAGTTCCTTTGCGGCCACGTCCAGAGCTACCTCAATGACCTTGTCCATGTCGTAATACTTGTACTCACCCAGACGGCCGCCAAAGATCACGTCCGGCTCCGCATCGGCCAGCTTCTTGTACTCGGCATACAGGGCACCGTTCTTCTCGTCATTGACGGGGTAGTACGGCTCGTCGCCCTTCTTCCACTCAGCGCTGTACTCGCGGCTGATGACCGTTTTGGGCTGGGTGCCGAACTCAAAGTGCTTGTGCTCGATGATGCGGGTGTAGGGAGTTTCCGCATCGGTATAGTTGACCACCGCGTTGCCCTGATAGTTGTCGGTGTCCAGCACCTCGGTCTCAAAGCGGACGCTGCGGTACTGCAGAGCACCCAGCTTGTAGCCAAAGTAGGCATCCACCGGGCCGGTGTAGACCACCTTCTCGGCCAGAGCGTTCAGATTTTCGCGGTCGGCCAGATAGTCCACATTCAGCCGCACCTCGGTGCCGTCCAGCATCTTTTCCACCATGGCGGTGTAGCCGCCATTGGGAATGCCCTGATACAGTGCGTTGAAATAGTTGTCGTTGTAGGTGAAGCGCACCGGCAGACGCTTGATGATGAAGGCCGGCAGTTCGGTGCAGGGGCGGCCCCACTGCTTGCCAGTGTAGCCCTTGATGAGCTTTTCGTAGATATCGGTGCCCACAAGGCTGATGGCCTGCTCTTCCAGATTCTGCGGGTCGGTGATGCCTGCTTCCTTCTTCTGCTCCTCGATCTTGGCCTTGGCTTCGGCAGGGGTAACAACGCCCCACATCTTATTAAAGGTGTTCATATTGAAGGGCAGGTTGTAGATCTCGCCGTGGTAGTTTGCCACCGGGCTGTTGGTGTAGCGGTTGAACTCTGCAAACTGGTTCACATACTGCCACACAGCCTTGTTGTTGGTGTGGAAGATATGTGCACCGTAGCGGTGGACGTTGATTCCCTCCACCGGCTCCGTGTAGATATTGCCTGCAATGTGGCTGCGCTTATCGATCACAAGGCACTTCTTGCCTGCCTTTTTTGCTTCCTGTGCAAAGACCGCGCCATAAAGGCCGGCACCAACGATCAGGTAATCGTACTGTTTCATGGGTGTGATCCTCTCTGTTCCGTTTATTTTCCTTCTACATCGCCCTTTTTCTGCGATGCATAGTATTTGTCGATGGCACCTTCGATGCGGGCACGGGCTGCTTCCGGCGTGATATGCTTGAGCTGTGCTGCTGCCATGGTCTGGTGGCCGCCGCCGCCCAAAGATTCCATGATCACCTGCACGTTCACGGCACCCAGACTGCGGGCCGAGATGTTCACGCCTGTGCCCACCTGCACTGCCACAAAGCTGGCATCCACGCCCTGAATGGTCAGCAGATCGTTTGCCGCCTGTGCAATGGCCACGCGGGCTTCCGGTGCCACCTCGCCGCTGACGGAGATCGCGCAATTTTTGTACATGCGTGCTTTTTCCACCAGATCTGCCTTGGCATTGTACTCCACCATGGTCACATCGAACAGTTGGCGCACCCGCTCCGTCTCCGCGCCATAGCGGCGCAGCGCAGCGGCGGCTTCAAAGGTACGCACACCGGTGTGCAGGGTAAAATCGCGGGTATCCAGCATGATGCCGGACAAAAGGCCCTCGGCCTCCACACGGTTGGGCTTGTCGTCGCGCTCGCCCACGTACTGCAAAAGCTCCGTGACCAGCTCACTGGCCGAGGAAGAATACGGCTCATGGCAGACCAACGCCGGGTTCTCGATGTAGCCCACGCCCTTGCGGTGGTGGTCGATCACGGCTACCTTGCCGCATTTTTCCAGAATATCCTTGCTTTCCACAAGGCCCACCTGATATGTATCCACCACAATGCACAAGGTGCGCTTGGAGATGATGGGCAGTGCGTCCTTCGGGTCGATAAAGTCGTCCTTCTGGCCTGCACGGCACAATGCATCGATCAGGCTGCCCGCAAGGGTAGCGTCACGCCGCACCGCGATCACCGCCGGGACATCGCATATTTTGCAGATGCGCAGCACGCCCTCGGCGGAGCCGATGGCATCCAGATCGCTCATGCGGTGGCCCATGATGACCACATGGTCGGCTTCCTTGATCAGCTTTACCAGCTGATCGGCCACGATGCGGCTGCGCACCTTGCTGCGCTTTTCCACGCCGTGGCTCACGCCGCCGTAGAACGTAAAGCCGTCCGGTGTCATTTCAGCGGCCTGATCGCCGCCGCGGCCCTGCGCCATATCCAGCGCCTGCACGGCCATATCCTGGGCTTCCCGCAGGGTCTTGGCCCCGCGGCCAATGCCGATGGACAGCGAAAGGTTCACGCTGGGATCCAGCGCACGGATCTTGTCCAGCACATCGTAGCCGCGGTTGGCGAACTGCTCCATCTGGCGCTCTTCCACCACAGCGATATAGCGGCCGCTGGCCACACGGCGCAAAAAGCCGCTGCCCCGGCCGATCATATCCTCCAGCGTGCGGTTGATGCCTTCCAGCAGGCGGGCACGCTCGCTGTCCAGCATGTCACCGAACACATCGTCGTAGCCGTCCACCAGAAACACCAGATAGCCCGGACGGCTGGCTTTGTATTCCGCCTCCACCTTGCGCAGGGCGGTCTCCTCGTTCAGCACCAGCAGGGTCATGCTCTCCGCATCGCCGGGCACCGTGGAGCTGTGTACGCTCCACATGCCGTCCGCGAGGGTCAGCAGCTGGCCCTCCTGCTTGCGGCACTGCTGCAGATCAAGGCCGGGCAGCACCTTCTGCACGCGGCTCACCAGCGCATCCTGTCCGTTCAACAGGCGGGTGCGGAACTGTGCATTGTACCACAGCACCGTCTCACCGGAAAGCAGCGCGGCCGGCTGAGAGAGCGGCTCCAGACTGAACTGCAGCTTGGAGCCTTCAAAGCTGCCGCCGCACATCCACCGGGCCACCCACTTGCGCAGCTGGCAGCGGAACAGCACCACCACAACGCCCCACAGCACCACCAGTGCCAGCAGCGCCGGCCATGCCGTAGGCCGCTGGATCAGCAGCACCAGCACCAGCAGGCCGCACAGCACGGCCAGACTGGCGGTGAGCATCTCCAATGTCCATCTTGGTTTTTGTTTCATCAAATCTCCTGCCTTCCGCCGCATTGTTTGCGGCAGCGTGCCCGGATCAGACCTCCATCAGGATGGGAAGGATCATCGGGCTGCGCTTGGTGCGCCGATAGATATAGCTGCTCAGTGCCTCGCGCACGCGGGTCTTGACGCTGTTCCAATCGCGCACATGTTCATCCACGCAGCGGTCCAGCGCATTTTCTACGATGCTCTGTGCACCGTCCATCAGGCTCTCGTTCTCGCGCACATACACAAAGCCACGGCTCACAAGGTCCGGGCCGGCCAGCACCTTGCCGGTCTTGCTGTCCACGGTGGCCACAATGATGACCAGACCGTCCTCGGACAGGTGCTTGCGGTCGCGCAGGACTACATTTCCCACATCGCCCACGCCCAGACCGTCCACCATGACGGCACCGGCCGTCACCGGCTCGCCCAGCTTCATCTCATCCTGACTGAGGACGACATTGGAGCCATTCTCCGCAATGAGGATGTTGCTGGTGGGGATGCCGAGGCTTGCAGCGGTGAGGGCATGCTTTTTGAGCTGCTTGTACTCGCCGTGCACCGGCAGGAAATACTTGGGCTTCGTCAGGGTGAGCATGAGCTTCTGCTCTTCCTGACAGGCGTGGCCGGAAACATGCACATCGTACATGCTCTCGTAGATGACCTCTGCCCCCAGCAGCAGCAGACCGTTGACGATCTTGGTCACGCTCTTCTCGTTGCCGGGAATGGGATTTGCCGAAATGATAATGAAGTCGCCGGGGCCCACGCGCACCTGACGGTGGCTGCAGGATGCCATACGGGAAAGGGCACTCAAGGGTTCGCCCTGGCTGCCGGTGGTAATGAGCACTACCTGCTCCGGGGGATACTGGTTCAGCTCATCCACGCTGATGAGGGTGCCCTCCGGGATGTGCATATAGCCCAGCTCCTGCGCCATGGCGGTGTTGTTCACCATGCTGCGGCCGCTGAATGCCACCTTGCGGCCATCCTCCACGGCCAGATCGATGATCTGCTGCACGCGGTAGATGTTGGAAGCAAAGGTGGCAATGATGATCCGCTTGTTGCGGGCACGGGCGAACAGATTGCGCACGCCTGCAGCCACCTTCTGCTCGGTGGCGGTAAAGCCCGGACGCTCGGAGTTGGTGGAATCGCTCAGCAGGGCCAGCACGCCGTGCTGACCGTACTCGGCCAGTGTGGACAGGTCGGTGACGCCGCAGGCCAGCGGAGTGTAATCGATCTTGAAGTCACCGGTCTGGATGATGGTGCCCGCCGGACTGTCGATGGCAAAGGCCACCGCATCCGGGATGGAGTGGTTCACATGGATGGGCTCAATGGTAAAGCAGCCCAGCTTGATCTTCTGTCTGGGGGTGATCTCCACGAACTTGGTCTTGCCTGCCAGACCGAACTCTTCCAGCTTGTTGCGGATCAGGCCGCAGGTCAGGCGGGTGCCATAGATGGGCAGGTCAAGTTTCTGCAGCAGATACGGGATGCTGCCGATGTGGTCTTCGTGGCCGTGAGTGATGAGCAGGCCCTTGATCTTATCCTTGTTCTGCACCACAAAGGTGAAGTCCGGGATGACCATGTCCACGCCGTACATGTCGCTGTCCGGGAACACAAGGCCGCAGTCCACGATGATCATGTCGCCGTTGCACTCGTACACGGTCATGTTCTTGCCCACTTCGCCCAGACCGCCCAGCGGGTAGATGTGGATGGGCACAGCGGCCTCTCTGGGCTGCTGCGGGCGGCGGGGCCGACGGTTATAATAAGGGCGGCGGGTGGTGCGGGGGCGCTTTTCGCCCGTCTGCGCGGCGGGTGCGCCGGTGCTCTGAGCAGCAGCTGTTGCCTTGCTGCGTGCGGAATTATTGGTATTTTCTTTCGACTGTGCCATTCTGACCTCCAAAATAATTACAGCGCAGGCCGTCCCCGCTTGTGGGAACAGCCGCGCTGTGCATGGGAAGCACCTTGAAAAATCGCATCGGCTTCCGTTGGATGCACCGTATAGAATTTATTTCTCAGCGTGTTTTTTGCAAACCGCTGCCTGTTCCGTAAGAGGTTTTGTGCCAGATAGGTCCATCTGCTCGATGCGACCGTGGCTTTTCTGTTGGAACGCCCGGGCACACGCCTGCGGTGCGCCCCTATACGCATTTTGTTAGGATAAGTATAGTATTTCCCGGCGTTTTTGTCAATTCCAAGGTTTGGCAGCTCCAGCACGGAATATACATTCGCACTTGACAGAAGCCGGAAAATAGCGCTAAATAGAAGCAACTCATTTTAGAAGGAGAACCGCATGAAGCAGGTCGAAGTGTACACCGACGGCGCATGCAGCGGCAATCCCGGCCCGGGCGGCTGGGGTGCCGTGCTGCGCTACCGTTTTAACGGCAAAGTTTACGAAAAAGAGCTGAGCGGCGGCGACGACAGCACCACCAACAACCGCATGGAGCTGACAGCCTTTATCGAAGCACTGCGCCAGCTCAAGGAGCCGTGCGAGGTACGGCTGTGCTCCGACAGCCAGTATGTCATCAACGGGCTTCAGAAGGGCTGGGCCAAAAACTGGCAGCGCCGGGGCTGGAAAAAAGCAGATGGCTCCCCCGCCCTGAACCCGGACCTCTGGGCACAGGCACTGGAGCAGGAAGCCCGGCACAAGATCACCTACGTCTGGGTCAAGGGCCACGCAGGCCACCCGGAGAACGAACGCTGCGACCAGCTGGCCGTGGCCCAAAGCAAAGCACATGGCGGGAGGCAGGGAACATGAGCGACACATTTTTGCCCGGCAGTGGGTTCGACACCTACGAGAGTCAGGATAAGGTTCTGGTGCAGATGGACGGCAGCAGAGAATGCGCCGTAGCTGTGCGCATTTTACAGCAGCAGGGCTTTGCCGTGGCGGGCGCTGCCGTGCGGCTGGCAGCAGAACAGACCGCCGATGCGGAAAGCGCCAAAAAGGCAGCAGAGGCCCTTGGCATCGAGTGCATCGTGCTGAACGCCGAAGCACTGGCCGGGCAGGACGCAGACGTTCTGGGCGAAGGCGGCACGCCGCTGTTTGCCGCCCTGCTGACGGCTGCAGACAAGCTTGGGATGCAATATGTGGCAACCACTCACCGTGCCCGGGTGGAGACCGGTGCAGACGGCGTGCACACCGTCTGCCCGCCCGCAGGCACCGGCAGTGATGACAGCACGATTCTTGCAGCTCTGCCGCAGGAAACGCTGGCACGGCTGATCTTGCCGCTTGGCGATTTTGCCCCGGAAGATGTGGCGGAGATGGCCGAGGATTTTAAAGTTTAACCGTACGTTTCAAATGGCCTCCGTTGCACTCTGGCCATATTCAGCGGAAACATTATTTTTATATTAGAATTCCGGAAAATCTGCGGATTTTCCGGAATTCTTTTTTTACAGGCAAGGCCGCTGCGGCACACGGCATCTGCTGTTTTTGCTTCCTGCGGAAACAGCCGCACGGCGGCAGAAATGCATTCTGCGGTTCGGACCCCATTCCCGTGAAAATGAAAATCGGGAACATCCGCAGATGTTCCCGATTTTCGCATTATCAATATAATTTCCGCTGAATATGGCGCAGCACACGCGGAGCCATTCCAAATCGTTTTGTCAGTTCTGGGGATGCACGATATCGCGCCAATCCAGATCGCCGCGCTCCAAGCCGTGGATCAGTACCTCGGCAGTGGCAATGTTGGTGGCCATGGGGATGTTGTGCACATCGCACAGGCGCAGCAGCGTCATTTCGTTGGGTTCGCTGGGCTTTGCGTTGATGGGATCACGGAAGAACAGCAACAGGTCGATCTCATTGCAGGCGATGCGGGATGCGATCTGCTGGTCGCCGCCCTGCACACCGGCCAGAAAGCGTTGCACCTGTAAGCCGGTAGCTTCTGCGATCAGTTTACCGGTGGTGCCGGTCGCTACCAGTTTATGCTGGCTCAGGATGCGGCAGTACGCCGTACAAAACTGAACCATCAGCTCCTTTTTGGAGTCATGCGCAATGAGTGCAATCGTCATCCGTTACCCTCTCCTCTTCCTAAACGATTGGAACGCTTTTGTAAAAAAGTCCTTCGCCTGAAATGATATCACAAAATCCAATCTTTTACAACTGGTTTTTATACAGAATATTCAATTTTGTTTTCTTTTCAGGGATGTTTCCATTCAAAATCCCGCTGCAGTGCCCTTTCCCGTGTCGGTTTTGTCTCCCGTTTTCAGTTCTCCGGCGCAATGGCATCGGGGTTCTGCTCGGTGTCTGCGGCGGGCTGCTGCTCGTCCTGCACGGCAGGCTGGGCTTCCCCTTCTGCTGCCGTTTCCGGCGCAGTGGTGTCTGCGGCGGGTGTCATCTGTGCAGGCTGGGCTGCGGCATTGCCAGTGGTCTGGCCTGCAGCGGCCTGTGCTGGGTCAGTGGTCTGCGCCTGATCTTCCTGCTGGGCCTGCTCGGCTTCCTTTTCCGCTTCGGCCTGCTGGGCAAGGCTGCCATCCTTCAGGGCAAAATAGGCATTTGCAATGTCCACCACCAGATCACCGGTACGGGCACCATAGCCTCCGTACTCAATGCTAAGGCCAATGGCGATCTGCGGATCATCCGCCGGGAGGTAAGCCACCATCATGGCGTTCAGATAGTGCTTACCGGGCGCATAGGTCTCACTGCGCTGAGGTGTACCGGTCTTGCAGGCGATCGGCACCGGATAGCTGGAAATTTTGTCGCTGATGGTGCTGGGCACCTGCTTCATGCCCTGCCGCACCAGCTCAAAGGTGTTGCCGGTGCCTTCGATCACATCCATGACCTCGGGCTTGGTCTCGCTGAGCACCTCGCCGGTGTTGGTGTCCAGAATGGCCTTGACGAAATGGGTGCGGTAACGGGTGCCGTTGTTGGCCAGCGTTGCCGCGTAGGTAGCCAGCTGGATGGGCGAGACCACCGTGTTGCCCTGACCGATGGCGGCCTGCACATCCAGCGATGCCATATAGTTGGAGTCGCTCTTGGTGGTCAGACGGCCCACGGCCTCGCTCACCTCCACACCGGTGCGCTGGCCAAGACCCAGCTTGTAGGCATAGGCATCGTACACATCGCTGGTCAGGCGGCGGCCAACATCATAGAAGAAGATGTTGCAGCTCCACTTGATGGCCGTTACCACATCGATGTTGCCGCTGTGGCCATGGCGGGTACAGCGGGGGTGGTAATCCTTGAAGTAGTTGTACACGCCGTTGCAGTAAACGGTAGAATACTGGTTGATGAGGCCGCTATCCAGTGCAGCCACCGCCACGGCGGGCTTGAAGGTAGAACCCGGCGTATACAGGCCCTGCAATGCGCGGTTGAACAGCGGCAGGCTCGGGTCGGAGCTGTACTCGCTGTAGTTAGCGGCATACAGGTTCTGGTCATAGCTGGGATAGTTGGAAGCAGCCAGCACACTGCCGTCCTTCACGTCCAGCACCACCACCGCACCGGCGGCAGCTTTCATGGTGCCTGTATTGTACACGCGGTTGATCATATCAATGTTGTCCGCCAGTGCCTTGTCCACGGCACGCTGGAAGTTGCTGTCAATGGTCAGCTGCACGGTATGGCCCGGCTCCGGCACAGTGGTGAGCTTTGTATCCACGATCACGCCGTCCGAATTGCGGGTGATGGTCTTCACGCCGTCCTTGCCGCGCAGCTCGTCCTCATAAACGGATTCCAGACCAGAAATGCCCAGAACATCGTTCATGTTATAGCCTTTTTCCCGCAGCGGATAGGTCACCTGACCGTTGGAATCGGTCACCTTCCACTTTTCCGCCGTGATCTTGCCCACACGGCCCAGCACCGCCGGGATGATATCGCTCTGGTCGTAGCTGCGGGCGCTGGTTTCCACGATCTCCACACCTGGCAGCTGCAGGCTGTGCTCCTTGATGGTGGCCACCGCGAGGGTGCTCACGTTCTCCGCCATGACAAAATTGTTCACATTGGAGAACGCCTGCCGGTCCATCTCGTAGTGGATGCCGGCCAGCACACGCTGCCATTCCGGCGAAAAATCCTGCAGATCGTTCTTTTCCACCAGCATTTCCATTACATCGTTGGCGGTGGCGTACTGCTGCAGACCAAGCGTTTCCTTCATGTCTGCCAGCTGCTTCTGGTCGCTGGTGGACGTGTCATCGTCCGTAAAGGCGTAATTGCCTGCTGCGTCCGCCTGACCGATCAGCAGCGTATCATTCCAGCTCTCGCCATTCGCACGCAGCAGCTCCACGATCTGCTGCAGCATGGTGTCCAGATCCCGGTCGCCCATCAGCAGTTTGTTGAGGACCACATTGTAGCTGGTGGTTGTGGTGGCAATGCGCCGCCCGGCGCTGTCCACGATATCGCCGCGGGCCGCCGTGACCGTAAAGTTATAGTCGGTGGTATTGGTGGCCTTGGCCTTGAAGTCGTCGCCGTTGACCAGCTGCAGAAAGATCAGCCGCATCACGTACAGGCCCATGATAACACATGCCACTGCAATGAGCAGGATCATCCGGCGCGCAACGGTTTTTCGTTCGTTTTGGTTCATCCGCGTTTCCTCCGGCGGTTCAGACTACGCCGTTGTCGATTTTGAATGCGCTGTAAATGTGCCGCACCAGACTGAACAGCATCAGCGACGGCACCAGCGTCATCATGGCCGAAGGCAGCACAAAGGTCAGCCAGCGGCTCAGCGCCCAGCTGTAGCCGGGCATGTAGTAGAAGAACAGCCAGTCCAGCGAGAGCACCACAAGGGCCGTGCCGGTGCTGATGAGCGCAAAGTTCCATGTGCTGCCCTGCAGATACACCTGAACCAGCACCGAAAGCGCAAAGCAGAGCAACAGCAGTTCCAGCGCCAGCATACCCACGGTGCGCCCGGCGGTGTAGTCCCACAAAAGGCCGCTCACGGCACCAAACAGCGCACCTGCAAACTCGCCTTCATACACGGCCACAGCCAGACACAGCGGCAGAATGAACAGCGGCTTTGCCTGCCCCAGCTGGAGCAGGCCGGGGGTCGTCTGCAGTGCCGCGCACACAAACAGTGCCACCGCGTAGCAGACCCATTTCAGGATCTGGCTGCGGCTGCGCATGCGGCGTGATTCCATACAAATGCGCCCCCTTAATAGTCGGTAATAACGAATACGTGCTTGACCGTGCGCGGGTCTGCACCCGGGCGCACCACTGCAATGGAAGATTTGCCGCTGACTTCCGGCTCCACCTTCTGCACGGTTCCCACCAGCAGATCCGGCGGGAACACTCCGCCAAGGCCGGTAGTGATCACCTGATCGCCCATCTTCGTCTCAGTGGCGCGTTCCAGATTGGTCAGCACGCACAGGCCGTCACCGGCATAATCGGTGCTGCCATTGATAATGCCATTTTCCCGCGTGCGGGATACCACGCCCGCAGCGCTGAAGCTGGGGTGCAGAATGGTCATCACCTTGCAGCTGGTGGTGTCGGCTTCCACCACCATGCCGATCAGATAGCCCTTATCGCTGATCACGGCATCGTTCACGGCTGCGCCGTTCACCGTGCCGCAGTCCAGCGTAAAGCCTCCGAACTCATCCAGCGGGTCGCGGCCGATCACAAAGGCAGAAATATAGCTTGCTTCGGTGTTGGAATCCTGAATGCGGGCCAGCGCCTTGTAGGCTTCGTTCTCCGCCTTGATGCGGTCATAGTCCACGATCTGCTGGCGCAGCTCAGCATTCTCCGCTTCCAGCTGTTCGTTCTGTTCCATGACCTCATCGATGCTGGTGTATTTTTCCCACACCGAGCCAATGCCGCCGCTCAGTGCCGATGTGACCTTCTGGAATGGCATCAGCACCACGCCCAGCAGTTCCTGCGGGGCAGCAGTCAGTCGTCCGTTGGCACCGGCATAGGCCATAATGCCCACCAGAAACACCGCCACGGCTACCAGTATCTTAAATTTCCATGTGTCAAAAAAATCCTTCAAGGGAGTACCCTCCTGTTTCGGGTGGATGCCATGCCATAAGAAAAGCGCGGACAGCCCTGCCATCCGCGCAAGAGACATTGTTTGCAGCGGAAATCAGCGCAGACGCTGCGCAAAAGAGCCTTTTTCCGCAAGTGTGGGCCTTGCCCGTGTTACATGTGGCCGCCGTCGGTGTCCAGCACGTCATGCAGGACATCCACATGATCCAGCACCGCACCGGCACCCTTAGCCACGCAGTCCAGCGGGTCTTCCGCAATGTGTACGTCGATGCCGGTCTCGCTTTGGATCAGCTGATCCAGACCGCGCAGCAGTGCGCCGCCGCCGGTCAGGGTGATGCCGCGGTCGATGATATCCGCACTCAGCTCCGGCGGGGTGCGCTCCAGCGTTTCCTTGATGGCGCTGGTGATCTTGACCAGGCATTCCAGCAGAGCTTCGCGCACATCCTCCGAGTGGACGACGATGTTCTTGGGCAGGCCGTCCACGAGGTTACGGCCCTTGATCTCCATGGTCATTTCGGGATCCAGCGCATAGGCGGAGCCGATCTCGATCTTGATCTGCTCTGCGGTGCGCTCACCGATCAGCAGGTTGTACTTGCGCTTGATGAAGGCGATGATGGCCTGATCGAACATATCGCCTGCCATGCGCACGCTGCGGGAGGCCACGATGCCGCCCAGAGAGATCACAGCGATCTCAGCCGTGCCGCCGCCGATATCCACGATCATGCTGCCGGTAGGCTCGCTGATGGGCAGGCCCGCACCGATGGCTGCTGCCATGGGTTCCTCAATGACGGACACCTGACGGGCACCGGCCTTCAGGGTAGCTTCGCGCACAGCGCGGCGCTCCACCTCGGTAACGCCGGACGGGATGCAGATGACCACGCGGGGGCGGGAGAACATGCTGTTGCCGCATGCCTTCTTGAGGAAATTTTCCAGCATGTTGGTGGTGATGTCAAAGTCAGCGATCACGCCATCCTTCAGCGGACGCACAGCCACGATGCTGCCGGGGGTACGGCCAATGACAGCCTTTGCCTCGGCACCCACACAGCGCACCTCGTCGGTCTTGGTATCCACAGCCACGACCGAAGGCTCCCGCATGATGATGCCCTTGCCCTTCATATATACCAGAGTATTTGCGGTACCCAGATCGATACCTACATCTTTAGAAAACAGGCCCATTGTAAAAATTCTCCTTATGCTTCCCATTTTATCTATAGCGCCAGAACATCCGGCAGCCCTTTTGTGCCGCCTTTGCGCAGAATAACACGGTTCTATTATAGCCGCAAGGCAATGATTTCTCAAGCGTTTGCGCAAGTTTTCTTCGTTTTTTCCAGTTTTATCACACAAAATGTGCCAGCAGCTGTACGGTGCGGCTCACCGGCAGACCCATGATGGTGTAGTAGTCGCCCTCAATACGGTCCAGCCAGAGGGCCGCCCGCCCCTGAATGGCATAGGCACCGGCTTTATCGTAGGGTTCGGCGGTGGAAGCGTAGAAGTCGATCTCCTCTTCACCCAGCGGGAAGAAGGTAACGCGGCAGCTGTCCACAAAGCTTTCAGTGCGCGCACCGTCCGAGATGCACACGCCGGTGTGCACCTCGTGGGTGGCACCGGAAAGGGCGCGCAGCATCCGCTTTGCGTCCTCTTCGCTGTGGGGCTTGCCGAACACCTCGCCGTTCACATCCACCACCGTATCACAGCCGATGACCACAGCGCCCGGATGCTGGGCCGAAACAGCAAGGCACTTGCCTCGGGCCAGCTGTTCCACCAGATGGGCAGGCGTAGCGGCCTGCACCGCACTTTCGTCAAATTCACTGACGCAGACGGTGAAATTGGTGGTATATAAGGAGAGCAGCTCCCGCCTGCGCGGGCTGCCGGAAGCTAAGATCAGGTTCATGATTCCATCTCACTTTCCGGTAGAGCCAAAGCCGCCCTCGCCGCGCTGGGTATCGCCCAGCTCTTCGGCAGGCACAAAGGCAGCGGTGTACACCGGTGCGATGCACAGCTGGGCCACACGCTCACCGGGCTGAATGGTGTAGGCTTTCCTGCCCAGATTGACCATGGGCACCTTCAGCTCGCCGCGGTAATCGCTGTCCACCACACCCACGCCGTTGGCCATGCACAGGCCGTGCTTGATGGAAAGGCCGCTGCGTGCGTACACCAGTGCCACGCTGTGGGGGCCGGGCAGCTCGATGGCAAGGCCGGTGGGCACCAGTGCCCGCTCCATGGGGGCAAGGGTGAGCGGCGCGTCCAGTACGGCGCACAGGTCGGCTGCAGCAGAGCCGGGGGTTGCGTAAGAGGGCACCTTGGCACGGGTGTCCAATACCTTATATTTTACTGTGATGGGTTCCATAGTATACCTCGTTTTGATTTTATAGCGACTCCTTCAGTCTCGCATACGCTCGACAGCTCCCTCAGGAAGGTGGCATTGCGTCAGCAATGACGGAAGGAGTTTCAGTTCGTACCTTTAAAATACAACCCACGGGTAAAATCACCTTCAAAGGGTGCATGGGTGCGGATCATCTCCAGAATTTTGGCCGCTTCTTCCCGGCTTTCCAGCGTGAAGTAAGCCACACCGTAGTCCACCGTCAAAGCGCCCGGCTTATCCCCCATATAAATAGGTACAGGGTTATAGATGGTGCGCACACCAAGGCCGCACCGCACTGGGAACTTCTTGGCCTTGCGGTCGGTCAGCACGCCGGTCTTGTCGCAGTGGGCGCAGTCGTGGATGTTCTGCAGCGGGCAGGCACGGGTGATCATCAGCGGCATATGGCCGTACACCAGCACGCCGGTGGGCACCGGCCTGCCGTTATGGGTGGGCGCAATGGTGCTGATGTCGCTGTCCTTCACCTCGGGCAGGATGAGCATGGAGTCAAGGCCGTTGTCCGCGTAGAACTGCGCGGCCAGCTGGTTCGTGATGTTCAGGCCAAAGCTGCCGCTCATGGGCAGGCCCCGGCACAGGCGCAGGTGGGCGATATTGCTCACCTCATAGCCTGCAAAACCGGCGTCCTGCGTGGCCGCGATGCGGCGGGCGGTATCTTCTTCCAGCTTGCCAAACATGACCCGGGGCAGTTCCAAAAGGGTCTTTGCCCGCCATTCCCGGGGCACGCGGTCGGCCTGCGCAATGGGCAGGATGAGATACTCGATGCCGTCAAGCGCCCGCTCCGGCACCTGCTCCCAGCTCTCAAACCGGGCACGCAGGGTACGGTGGGGCGGCAGAGTGCGCAGCGGCAGGGCAGGCACATGCTCCTCGGTGGTGGGCCACGGGCGCAGCACTTCCCGCTTTTTGAGCAGGGCATCCAGCGCTTCGCGGCGCAGCTCGTTCACCGCACCGCCCGGGATAAACCACGTCCCGCCGTCCATTTCCACGGTAATATCCTGATCTTCCACCGCAAAAGGCGTGCCGCCGGTCTTGGCAAGGCTGCGGTGCAGGCTTTCGGTGGGATCAGTACGGGCAGGCTGCGGCTCTGCATCCCCATAGGCAAAGGCCTTGCTGCCATCTGCATCGGTGACAGTGAGCTTTTCGCCCCCCTCTTCAATCTCCAGTTTCATCTTTACCGGCACGCGGCTGCGCTCACGGCGGTAAAGCTCCCGCAGCATGGGCAGAGTCTTTTTGGTCTGTTCTGCGTCTGCTTCGCTGCGCACGCCGAACATGGTGCCGTCGATCTTTCCATCCAGATAGCCGGAGGTGAAGCCGGAACGGCTGAAAGCATTCTTCAACAGGTCGCGGTCGTAGGCGCGGCCCTCGCGGCCTGCAAGGCAGGCGCTGACTGCCGCCGCCACATACTCCGGCGTGCGCAGACGGCCCTCGATTTTTGCCGATGCCACGCCAAGCGCCTGCAGCTTGTCCAGCTTATCAATGACCGAATTATCCTTTAAGGACAGGTGGTGCAGGCGGCCCGGCTTGCCCTCCGGCAGGGCATTTGCCTCAAACGGCAGGCGGCACGGGCCGGCACAGGAACCGCGGTTGCCGCTGCGTCCGCCCAGAAAGGCCGACATGTAGCACTGGCCGCTGACGCACATGCACAGCGCGCCGTGCACGAAGCACTCGGTCTCGATGCCGCAGTGCTTTGTGATATGCTCCACCTCGGGCATACTCAGCTCACGGGCCAGCACCACGCGGGTGAAGCCCAGCTCCTTGAGCTTCAGTGCACCCTGCAGGCTGTGCACGCTCATCTGGGTGGAGCCGTGGCGCGGCAGCTGCGGTGCAATTTTACCGATCAGCGTTGCCACTGCCAGATCCTGACAGATGACCGCATCGGCACCGCTGGCTGCAACGGCACGGATGGCCTGTTCCAGCGCGGGCAGCTCGCCGCCATAGACGGTGGTGTTCAGCGCCACATGCACAGCCACGCCCCGCGCATGGCAGAAGGCGACCGCATCTTTCAGCGTATCCGCGTTAAAATTGTTGGCACTGGTGCGGGCATTGAAACCCGAAAACCCCAGATACACTGCGTCGGCACCGCTGAACACAGCGGCACGCAGCATTTCTTCGTTGCCCACCGGGGCAAGGATCTCGATCTTTGACATACTTCTCCTTTATCCTGTAAACGGCTTATTCCGCCTTGTCCGCTTCGCCCTCAGCAGCAGACTGCTGTGCCGCCTGCTGGGCGCGCTCCTCGCGCCGGGCTTCCTTATTGCGCATTTTTTCCAGCTGTTCGCGCAGGGCGGCAGCTTCCCGCCGCAGCACCTCATTCTCTGCTTTGACCTTATCTTCCGCCAGCTTTGCGCGGGTGGCATCCGCAATGTAATCCTGGATCTGGCTGCGCATATTCTCAGCACTGCCGGTGCTCTTGCGGTATTCGTCCAGATAATCCATGGCGCAGAACACCGCCGCCTTAGTCACCGAAAGATTCGCATTATCGTCCAAAAGCTTAGTGATGTCTTCATCCAGCTTTTTCGCCAGCGACAAAATATATTTTTCCGGGTCCGTCGTAGCAATGGCATACGGCGTACCTGCAATGTTCACCCGTACCTTGTTGACCATATCTGTTTCCCCTTTTTATCCTTTTCTGCCCGCAGCGGGCAGTGATCTTCTGATTTTTGCCGGGAAACGGTACCGTTCCCGGTACCGTTTTGGTGTCTTGTCACCCGCCGGGCGAGTTACCCGGCACATTTCTCCCGGAGTTTGTCCCCGAAAATGTTTCGGAACACAGCTTTCTTTCCCTATTATAATATAAATAAGCATCAAGAAAAAGTGTATTTTTTGAAATTTTGGCATATTTATCAGAAAGTTCAATAAAAAAATGTCAGTTACAGAAAAAATCCCCTGATTCCTTGCATTTGTCATTCTGCCATATTATAATATCTTTGTTATGTTGGCGGCAGAGCAAGTGAGGGAAAGTGCCTGCAGGCGCCAATTATTTCAATTATTTTAGCAAAGCTGAAAACTTATGCGGATAGGAGTACCTTTATGACATCGAAAGAATTCGGTAAACTTCTTCAGGACAAGCTCACCAGCGAGTACGGCGTGGAGCTGAGCGTTGCTTCCAACCAGCAGATCTACCGCTCTCTGGCTCTGATCTGCCGCCAGATGATGAGTGAGAACCACAAGAAGTTCCAGTCCAAGGCCATTGGCACCGGCACCAAGCAGGTGTATTACCTGTGCATGGAGTTCCTGATGGGCCGCAGCCTGAAGACCAGCCTGCTGAACCTGGGTCTGGACGAGGTGGCAAAAAAGGCCCTGTCCGATGCTGATATCAACATTGACAGCATCTTTGAGGAAGAGCCGGATGCAGGTCTGGGCAACGGCGGTCTGGGCCGTCTGGCTGCCTGCTATCTGGACGGCATGGCCACCACCGGCATCTGCGGCACCGGCTACTCCATCCTGTACGAGTACGGCATCTTCAAGCAGAAGATCGTGGACGGCTGGCAGCAGGAGCGTGCCGACAACTGGCTGCCCGGCGGTCAGGTCTGGCTGAAGAGCCACCCCGATCAGGCTGTGGAAGTGCGCTTTGACGGCGAGATCCACGAGAACTGGGACAACGGCTTCCACTATATCCAGCACACCAACTACAACAGCGTCATGGCTGTTCCCTCTGATATGTATGTGCAGGGCTACGACGGCAAGGGCGTTGCAAAGCTGCGCCTGTGGCAGGCAAAGGCCCCGGACTTTGATATGTCCAGCTTCTCTCTGGGCAACTACAACACTGCAATGAGCAAGAACGCCAATGCAGAGCTGATCTCCAAGGTGCTGTACCCCAACGATAACCATGTTGAGGGCAAGATCCTGCGCCTGCGCCAGCAGTACTTCCTGTCTGCCGCATCCATCGGCGATATCGTCCAGAACCACCTGTCCAGCTATGCGACCCTCGAGAATCTGCCCGACAAGGTGGCCATCCAGCTGAACGACACCCACCCCACCCTCGCCATCCCCGAAATGATGCGCATTCTGCTGGATGAGTGCGGCTTTGGCTGGGACAAGGCATTCGACATCTGCCAGAAGGTCTTCTCCTACACCAACCACACCGTCATGGCTGAGGCTCTGGAAAAGTGGAACGTGGACATCTTCAAGATGACCCTGCCCCGCATCTACCAGATCGTGGTGGAGATGGACCGCCGCGCCCGCGCAGAGCTGGAGAAGGTCTTCCCCGGCGACAAGGGCAAGATCGACTATATGGCACTGATCGGCGACAATCAGGTGCGCATGGCAAACATCTGCGCCTACACCGCCAACAGCATCAACGGCGTGTCCAAGCTGCACAGCCAGATCATCAAGGACAGCGTCTTCCACGATTACTACCTGTTCAAGCCGCAGGCCTTCAAGAACGTGACCAACGGCATCGCTTACCGCCGCTGGCTGCTGGCCTCTAACCCCGGCCTGTGCAAGCTGCTGGACGAGACCATCGGCGACGGCTACAAGCATGATGCTTCCGATCTGTCCAAGCTGAACAAGTTTGAGAACGACAAGACCGTTCTCAAGCAGCTGAACGCCATCAAGCTGGAAAACAAGAAGAACTTTGCCAACTATCTGTCCAAGAGCACCGGTCAGGTCATCGACCCGAACTCCATCTTTGACTGTCAGGTCAAGCGTATGCACGAGTATAAGCGCCAGCACCTGAACGCGCTGAACATCGCTGCTCAGTACCTGTACCTGAAGGAGAACCCCAACGCCGACTTCATCCCCAAGACCTATATCTTCGGTGCAAAGGCTGCTCCCGGCTACTACATGGCAAAGCAGATGATCCGCATGATCTGCAAGCTGGGCGACCTCATCAACAATGACCCCGCTGTGCGCGACAAGCTGCGCGTGGTCTATCTGGAAGAGTACTGCGTCTCTCTGAGCGAGCACCTGATGCCCGCTGCCGAGGTCTCTGAGCAGATCTCTCTGGCAGGCACCGAGGCTTCCGGTACCGGCAACATGAAGTTCATGCTGAACGGCGCCATCACTCTGGGTACTCTGGACGGCGCAAACGTGGAGATTGCAGACGCTGCCGGCAAGGAGAACGAGCTGATCTTCGGTATGCTGACCCCCGAGGTGAACAACCTCAAGCAGGTGGGCTACCATCCCAACGCTTTCATCATGGGCGACGATGTTGCCAACAACGCTCTGAACTTCCTGGAGCGCGGCTGGAATGGCGAGAACTTCCACGAAGTGACCGAGAACCTGCGCAGCAGCGACCCGTATATGGTCATGGCCGACTTCAAGGATTACCGCCGCGCACAGGCCGACCTGCAGAAGCTGTATGCCGACCGCGAAAAGTGGGCACACATGAGCCTGAAGAACATTGCCAACAGCGGCATCTTCAGCGCCGACCGCTCTGTGCTGGATTACGCACACGACATCTGGTACGCTTCCCCGGTGCCCATGGGCAAGTAATTTTCCCTAAAAAATCCATCTGCCCCGGCGGCGTTTGGCCCGCCGGGGCTTTTTTGAGAAAGGACGACCCTGCTTTGTCTTGTCTGTTCAATAGCTACGACCCCTATTTCAAGCAGCCCTTTGGCGCACTGCGGGCTGGTCAGACCGTACGTTTGACCCTGTGCATCCCGGAAGAGCTGGGCTATGTCGATCCTCATCTGGTGCTCCAGAAAGAGGGAAAATATGACGTGCCGGTGCACTACCGCATGAAGTTCGACGGCCAGACCCCCCAGCAGAACCACTTTTCCGTGGAGCTGCCGCTGAATGACCCGGGCCTGTACTTCTACTACTTCGACCTCTACACCGACTTCCGCCGCATCTACCGCGGGCCGGACAACTGCGGCGTTGTCAGCTGGCAGGAAGGCGAAAAGTGGCAGATCACCGTCTACGATGCCGGTTTCCAGACCCCGGAGTGCATCAAGGGCAAGGTGTTCTATCAGATCTTCCCGGACCGGTTCTGCGAGGGCATTGAGAACAAGCCCATGCCTTTCCCGGACCGGCTGTATCAGGCCGACAAACACGCCGAACCCTTCTGGCAGCCCAACGAGACCGGCGGCCACCTGAACGAGGACTATTTCGGCGGCGACTTGGAAGGCATCCGCATCAAGCTGCCCTATCTGCGGGAGATGGGGGTGGACTACCTTTACCTCAACCCCATCTTTGAGGCGCACTCCAACCACCGCTACAACACCGCCGACTATCTCAACGTAGACCCGCTGCTGGGCACCAACGAGGAGTTCGAGGTGCTCTGCCGCGAGGCCGCCAAGTACGGCATTGGCATCGTGCTGGACGGTGTGTTCAGCCACACCGGTTCCGACAGCCGCTATTTCAACCGCGAAGGCCGCTATGGTGACGGCGGCGCTTACCGCGACCCCAACTCCCCCTACCGCAGCTGGTACGATTTTGACCCCAAGTATAAGGGCGGCTACCGCAGCTGGTGGGGCTTCGAGACCCTGCCCGAGGTGAACGAAGAGAACCCCTCCTATGTGGAGTTCATCACCGGCGAGGGCGGTGTCATTGACACATGGCTGCGGCGCGGTGCCGCAGGCTTCCGTCTGGATGTGGCCGACGAGCTGCCGGACGACTTTATTGAAAAGATCCGCGCCGCTGTCAAGCGGGTCAGCCCGGAGAAGTTCCTGCTGGGCGAGGTGTGGGAGGACGCCACCACCAAATACGGCTTTGGCCAGCGCCGCACCTATCTGCTGGGCAAGGGGCTGGACAGCGTGATGAATTACCCCTTCAAGAACGCTGTGCTGGACTTTGTAAAGGGTAAGCCCGCCGAGCAGGCCATGGGCGAAATTCTGTCCATCTGTGAGCACTACCCCGCCCCTGCCATGGACACTGCGCTGAACTTTCTCTCCACCCACGACACCGAACGCGCCCTCACCGTCATTGCGGACGAGCCCGCCAACGGCCGTGGCCGCGAGTGGCAGAGCGGCCGCTGTGTGGTCGGCGAAGCCTACGAGGAAGGGATGCTGCGCCTGCGCATGGCCTATGCCATCATCTACACGCTGCCCGGCGTGCCCTGTCTGTACTACGGTGATGAGATCGGGATGCAGGGCTACCGCGACCCCTTCAACCGTGCCTTCTTCTGCTGGGACAGCCACGAAAAGCGCCTGAAGCCGGTGCTTGCCCAGCTGGCGCAGCTGCGCCACACCTGCGAGGCCTTCCGCACCGGTGAGCTGCGGGTGCTGCGGGCGCAGGACGGCATCCTGCACTACCAGCGCGTAGGCGAAGCGGAAACCGCCGAGGTCATCGTGAACCGCTCGGAGCACATCATCGTGGAGCCGCTGGCTTCCGACAAGCACACGGAGGTGAACCCCATGGGCTTTACCATCGTGGTGGAGGAGAACGGGCATAACCCGAACCACAGCTATTACGATATCAAGTAAAAACGATTTGAATGCCCGCCGCGTTCGCTCTGGGCACATTCAGAGGAAATTTTATCTTTTATTTTCGCAACAACGGGCAGCCTGCGGGCCGCCCGTTGTTGCATTTTCACGCAAAGGGCCGTATCCGCAAACTACATCTTGCACTGCTTTTCATTTATTTTGTTCTTTATTTCGTTTTCTGCGCAACGTTCCAGTAAAAAACGCTTGACCTTCCACCCGGGGGATACTCTATAATAGGGGCATAAGGAGGGAGAACCATGAATCCTGTTCCATTTCTCTGGCTGGCTGCCGTGGTGGGCTTTTTGCTGTTGGAGGCTTCCACCTTCAGCATGACCTCCGTCTGGTTCGCCGTCGGCGCAGCTGCCGCCCTGCTCACCTGCCTGTTCACGGATTCGTTCCGGGCGCAGGCTCTGGTGTTCATCGTGGTAAGCATTCTGTGCCTGCTGGCGTTCCGGCCGCTGGCTGCAAAGCTGCGCCAGAAAATCACCCCCACCAATGGCGACCGAAACCTTGGCCGGGAGGCCACCGTGCTGACCACCGTCACCGCCGACCTGCCGGGCCGTGTGCGACTGGACGGCGTGGACTGGAATGCCCGCTGCGCCACTCCCGGCGACATTCTCACCCCCGGGCAGCGCTGCCGTGTGACCGAACTGCACAGCACCCTGCTCATCGTGGAGCCCGTATTGACCGAAAGCCGCAGAGCGTGATCTGCGTTCTGCGCTGAAACGTTGCACCCATCTGAAAAAGGAGAACCACTATGGTCATGTTTTTTCTGATCCTCGCGCTGGTCTTTGTCGTCCTGCTGGTGATCATCACCAATATCGTCATCGTGCCCCAGTCCAAGGTGTATGTCGTTGAGCGGCTGGGCAGCTACTCCGACACATGGTCGGCAGGCCTGCACATTAAGATTCCCTTCATCGAGCGCATCGCCAAAAAGGTGAGCCTGAAGGAGCAGGTGGCAGACTTTCCCCCTCAGCCGGTCATCACCCGCGATAACGTTACCATGCAGATCGATACTGTGGTGTTCTTTCAGGTGATGGATGCCAAGCTCTACACCTACGGTGTCAACCAGCCCATTGCGGCAATCGAAAGCCTGTCTGCCACCACCCTGCGCAACATCATCGGCGAAATGGAGCTGGACCACACCCTGACCAGCCGCGACGTCATCAACGGCAAGATCACCGCCATCCTGGACGAAGCCACCGACAAGTGGGGCATCAAGGTGAACCGCGTGGAGGTGAAGAACATCATCCCGCCGCGTGAAATTCAGGAAGCCATGGAGAAACAGATGAAGGCTGAGCGCGAGAAGCGCGCCGTCATCCTGAAAGCCGACGGTGAAAAGCAGGCCGCCATTACCGCCGCTGAGGGCGAAAAGGAAGCCGCCATCCTGCGCGCGGATGCTGTGAAGCAGCAGCGCATTCTGGAAGCCGAGGGCGAAGCACAGGCCATTCTGGCCGTGCAGAAGGCCAACGCCGACGCCATCCGCCTGTTGAACGAAGCCATGCCCAGCGATAAGGTTCTGGCCATCCGCAGTCTGGAAGCTCTGGCCAAGGTGGCCAACGGCAAGGCAACCAAGATCATCATTCCTTCGGAGCTTCAGAATCTGGGCGGCGTGGTGCCCAGCATCAAAGAGCTGATGACCGACCCGAAGGACGCAGAATAAAATTAAAAATTCCGGTTCACCGTCTGTGCTATATGCAGGCGGTGAACCTTGTTTTGCACGATAAAGGAGTTCTTCTATGATCTACGATACCCTGAACAACCTGCCCAACTATCTGGGCGTGAGCGACAACCTCGACACCGTCATCGAGTATATCATGGCGCGGGACATCACCACCCTGCCCGCCGGACGCACCCGCATCGACGGCGAAAAGGCTGTGGTCACTGTGAGCACCGTCACACCGCTGACTTCCGATAAAGCGCTGTTCCAGCGCCACGACAGCCACATCACGCTGGAGACCGATCTGGACGGCAGCGAGCTGTTTGAGGTGAGCCTTGCAGAGCTGACCCCGACAAAGCCCACCGACGAATCCACCGACACCACCGTGGGTACCGCAGGCACCAGCATTGCCGGAATGCTGTGCGAGGGGCGGTTTGCCCTGTATCTGGCCGGAGAGCCCTATAAATCCGGCCTGAAGGCGCAGGGCTGCGGCAAACTGAGGAAAGCCGTGTTCAGCATCGAGCTGGACCCGGACGAAGAGGACGAGACCGAGGAATAAGCCGAGAGAGGGCATTTATATGGGATTTTTTGCTGTACTGGCTGCAAGCCTGTTTGCCGTGTTCCTCTTTACCGTGTTCGGCGGCTATTCGCTGCTGCTCTGGTGCCAGCAGTCCCTGCTGATGGTGGTTCCGCCTGCGGTGGTGCTGGCTGTTCTGGTGTGGACGTTCCTGAAAATGGACGACAAAATCACCGCCCTGCAAAAGCAGGTGGAGGAACTGGAAGCCGCACAGAAAAACGCCGAAGAGTCCGAGAAATAAATACAGCGACGCCCCTGCAGAAAAAGCTTTTCCTGCAGGGGCGTCGCTCTTTTTACACCTTACTTTTTATCCTGTGGGTCATCCAATCCTTTGAACATCACCATGCCCAGAATTGCAAAGCTGGCGCCCAGCACAAAACCCACTGTCCCCATCGACACGCTGAACAAAACGCCCATAGCAACACCGAACAGGATACCCGCGATCTGACTTTTCTTCATTTTACTGCTCTGCCTTTCCGTACCATGCAACAGACAGCCGCCACGAGAGAGCATACAGCGCCAGAGCCGCCACCGCAATACCCAGCAGCCCCAGCGACGAGATGCTCTGCGGAAGAAGGTTTCTCACAAGACCGTCCTCGTTTGCGGCCACGGAAAAGCCCATTAGGGCCGCGAGCGCACCAACTATGAAATAGAGCACAACCTTTGCCTTTTCGTAGCCGAAACGGTAGCTCAGCGGCAGCAGGATGGTGCTGCTGAGCAGGGTGGTCACGCCCACCTGCACCAGCGTGGAAACCACAAGCGCATGGTCCACAGCTGTCCAGTGCAGGCTTGCCACGCCAAGGGCTGCGGCGGCAAAAGCCTCTGCCAGCACCAGCCCGCACAGACCAACAATGTATTTACACCCCACCAGCTGCTCTTTTGTGGCCGGAAACGCGGCACTGTATTCGTTGAATTTGCTGGTCTGGTCGTATGCCAGCAGTGTCATGGGCATCATACCCAGCAAAAAGCCCGCATAGACAATGAAGAAATTGGCCCCGTTCATCATCGAGATCACACCCACACCCATCATGACTACAGTCACCACAATGACCGTTTTTGCGTAATACCATGCCTGATATGCATCCTTTAATAGCAAGCCTTTCATGCAGCGCACTCCCCTTTCACCATCAGTACAAACAATTCCTCAATGCTTACCGGGGCAAGCTCTGCTCCGGCGGGCATTGCGTCCCGGCGCACAAGCGCCTCGACTCCGTAGGGGGTGACCCGCTTGCCGTACACCTGTGCATCCAACGCCGCCAGCTGCGCCGCCGTGCCATGCCACAAGGCGTATTCCTCCCGCAAGGCATCCTTTTCCTCACAGAGCAGCAGCCTGCCCTTGTGCAGGAAGGCGATGGTATCGCACAGCTTTTCCAAGTCGCTGACGATGTGGGAGGAGATAAGGATGGAGTGGTTTTCGTCCCGGGCAAAGTCCAGCAGCAGGTCGATCACCTCGTCCCGCACCACCGGGTCCAGCCCGTTGGTGGCTTCGTCCAACAGCAGCAGCTTCGGGTGGTGCGCCAGCGCCACGGCGATGCACAGCTTCATCTTCATGCCGGTAGAGTAGTCGTTATACTTTTTCTTTTCCGGCAGCTCAAATTTTTGGCAAAATTCTGTGTAGGCAGCGGCATCCCAATTGTGGTAGATGCCCGCCATCACCTTGCCTGCCTGCTCTGCGTTCAGGCACAGGGGGATGCCCTCGCTGCCCAGCACCACACCGATTTCTTCCTTGGTGTGTACAAGATCGGTGCGGTTGTCCCTGCCCAAAATGGTCACGGTACCGCCGTCCCTCTGCAGTATGTCCAGAATCAATTTGATGGTGGTGCTTTTGCCTGCGCCGTTTTCACCGATCAGGCCGCAGATGGTGCCGCCGGGCAGTGTCAGATCCAGCGGTCCGAGGGTAAAGTCCTTATAGTGCTTTGTAAGTCCCCGCAGTTCCAGTGCGTTCATGTTCAGCCCTCCCACAGCAGTTCCAGCATCTCCCGCAGCTCTTCCCTGCTCAGCCCGCAGGATGCGGACAGCTTCACAGCTTCGGTAAGGTGCGCTTCAATTTTTTTCAGGTTCTCTTCCCGCAGCAGCTCGGTGTTTTTAGGGGCTACAAAAAAGCCCTTTGCCGGTACTGCGTAAAGGAAGCCCTCTTTTTCCAGTTCATCGTAGGCGCGCTTAGTGGTAATGACGCTGATGCGCAGATCCCGTGCCAGCCCCCGGATGGAGGGCATGGCCTCGTCCGGCTGCAAAGCCCCGCTGATGATCTGCTGCTTGATCTGGTTGTAGATCTGGTCATAGATAGGCGCGCCGCTTTTGTTGTTGATAAACAGTTCCATCGGCTGCTCCTTTGGCTCTTATGTTTTATCTGTATATGCACAGTATATACAGTAGATACACAGTTGTCAAGGGGTACGGGAAAAGTTGAGCAAACAAAAAAGCTCCGCTGCACAGTTTGTGCAACAGAGCTTTTGAGAACTCCTTCCGTCACGGCTTACGCCGTGCCACCTCCCTCATAGAGGGAGGCTTTTTTTCGCAGCGGGTAGTTTTCCGGGCCGCACCTGAAGGCTCCCTCTCAGAGGGAGCTGGCATCGCGCAGCGATGACTGAGGGAGTTTTCCTTTTTACAGTGCCTTGATGGCGGTCTTAATGCGCTCGGCGGCCATCTTGGTCTTTTCGGCGTCACCGAAAGCGGTCAGGCGGAAGTAGCCCTCGCCGCACTCGCCGAAGCCCACGCCCGGGGTACCGACCACGCCGCAGTTTTCCAGCAGCCAGTCGAAGAACTCCCAGCTCTTCATGTTACCGGGGCAGCGCAGCCAGATGTAGGGGCTGTTCTTGCCGCCGCAGTACCACACGCCGCACTCATCCAGTGCGTCCGCGATGACCTTGGCATTCTTGCGGTAGTAGTCCAAATTCTGCTGGATCTCGGCCATGCCGCTCTCGGTGAACACCGCAGCGGCGGCGCGCTGCACCACGTAAGGCACACCGTTGAACTTGGTGGTCTGGCGGCGCAGCCACAGCTTATTGATGTTCATTCCCTCGCGCTCCAGCTCCTTGGGCACCACGGTGTAGCCGCAGCGGGTGCCGGTGAAGCCTGCGATCTTGGAGAAGGAGCAAATTTCAATGGCACACTCCCGTGCACCCTCGATCTCGAAGATGCTGCGGGCGAGGTTCTCGTCGGAGATGAAGCACTCGTATGCAGCATCGTACAGGATGATGGCATCGTTCTTCTTGGCGTAGTCCACCCATGCCTTGAGCTGGTCGCGGGTGTAGGCGGCACCGGTGGGGTTATTGGGGCTGCAGATATAGATGATGTCAGCCTTCACATTCTCATCCGGCATTCCCAGGAAGCCGTTCTCCTGACTGGTGCGGCTGTAGATGATCTTGCGGCCATCGGTCACGTTATCGTCCACGTAGGTGGGATAAACGGGGTCCGGCACCAGCACGGTGTTGTCCACATCGAACAGGCCCAGTACGTTGGCCAGATCGCTCTTTGCACCATCAGAGATGAAAATTTCATCCTCTGCCAGCTGGGTGCCGCGGCCTGCGTAGTAGCCCTGAATGGCCTGCTTGAGGAAGGGGTAGCCCTGCTCCGGGCCATAGCCGTGGAAGCCTTCCTTGGTGCCCATCTCATCGGCTGCATCGTGCATGGCCTTGACCACACACTTTGCCAGCGGCTGGGTCACATCGCCAATGCCCAGACGGATGATCTCCTTCTCCGGGTGTGCCTCCTGATAAGCGGCCACCTTGTGGGCAATGTCCACAAACAGATAGCTTGCCTTCAGCTCGTTGTAATGCTTGTTCATCTTCATGGTTACTTTCCCTCGCTTCTGTTTTGGTATGACCCTCTCAGTCATCTCGCGTCCGCTCGATGCCAGCTCCCCCGAGTGGGGGAGCTTTTTTGTTGTGAAGAAAAACTTTTCCTCTTGATGTGGAAAAGCTCGCCCTTCGGGAGAGCTGTCGCCGTCAGGCGACTGAGAGGGTTTTCGTTTTCCTTACACTTCTGTCGTGCCCTCGCACACGGTCTCGGCGGCGCCGGTCATCAGCAGCTGTCTGCCGGGCAACACCCGGATGGTCAGCACACCGCCGCGCAGCTGCACATGGATGTCCTCGCCTGCCGGGCAGATGCCAAGCTCGGTCAGAGCCGCCACGGTGGCGCAGGTGCCGGTGCCGCAGGCCCATGTCTCGCCGCTGCCGCGCTCCCACACCCGCATCTTCAGGTGGGTGGCATCCACCACCTGCACGAACTCGGTGTTGATGCGCTCCGGGAAGTTTGCGTGGTGCTCAAAGGCCGGACCGATCTCTTCCAGCTTCAGGCTGTCCACATCCCCCACCACGGTCACACAGTGGGGGTTGCCCACACTGATGCAGGTCACATGCCACGTTTTGCCGTCCACAGTCAGTTCTTTGTCCACAAGCGGTTCCTCGCCCATGTTCACAGCAGGCAGGCTGGCAGGCATGGCACTGTAAGCGCCCATCTTCACCTGCCACAGGCCCGCACCCTTGTGGGTGACGGTCTTCAGGCCGCTGAGGGTATCAATGGCAAGGGTCTCTTTGGCAATGCCGTGGGTGTACAGCCATTCAGCCACGCAGCGGATGCCGTTGCCGCACATCCTGCCCTCGCTGCCATCGGCGTTGAAAATGCGCATCATGCCGTCCGCACCCGCCGTCTGCGCAGCACAGATGCAGATGATGCCGTCCGCACCAATGGAAAAATGCCGCCGGGACAATTTTTCGGAAAGGGCTGCAATGTTCTCCGGCACACCGCTTTTGCGGCAGTCCAGATAGATATAATCGTTAGCGCAGCCCTGCATTTTGGTAAATGAAAGCTTCATGCTCAAAACTCCTTCATGGGACTTGTGGTCAGTCCCTATAAACTCGCTACTCTATAATGATAAGAAACCGGGGCGCTCCTGTCAAGCGAAAATGCACCTTTCCGGCAATTTTTCGCAAAGGAATCTGTCAGAATGGAAAACAGGGCTTGACAATACGCATGGCATGGGATATAAAAAAAGAGAGAGTTTTGTACAGTCCGGGGCCGCGCAGCATCTGCGGGTGCATCCGTCACGGCAGCCGCACGCACGGCACCGGTGTACAGGACAGGCAAAACAACTGCAAAAAGGAGACCACAGGAATGGATACTTTTGAAAAAATCCGTGCATTGCTGGCGGAGCAGCTGGATGTTGACCCGGCAAAGATCACGATGGACAGTGACATCATGAGCGATTTTGAGGCCGACAGTCTGGATATCGTGGATATGGTGATGACGCTGGAGGATGAGTTTGGCATTGAGGTGCCGGACGATGCCATCGAGTCCCTGCGCACCGTGGGCGATGTGGTAAACTTTGTGGACAGCCACGCGCAGAACTGATTCAGTCAAAAAGCCCTGCCTTCTGGTGCGGTACCCGGCCGCACTGCATGGACGGGGCTTTTAATATGGTTCGTGCGGAACGCAAGCCGTTTGGCGCACGGCCTTAGGAGGAAAAAGCAAAAATGGCAAAAGATTCAAAGAAGCTCGTACAGGCGATCACCAGCCAGGAAGAGAACTTCGCACAGTGGTACACCGATATCTGCGTGAAGGCAGAGCTGGTGGAGTACTCCAGCGTGAAGGGTTTCATCATCCTGCGCCCCTACGGTCAGGCCATCTGGGAGCTGATCCAGAAGGACATGGATGCCCGCTTCAAGGCCACCGGCCATGAGAACGTGGCAATGCCCGTGCTGATCCCGGAAAGCCTGCTGCAGAAGGAGGGCGAACTGGTCAATGGCTTCGCGCCGGAGGTGGCGTGGGTCACGATGGGCGGTTCCGACAAGCTGGAAGAGCGTCTGGCCGTGCGTCCCACCAGTGAGACCATGTTCTGCGACCACTGGTCCCGCGTGCTGCACAGCTACCGTGAGCTTCCCATGAAGTACAACCAGTGGTGCAGCGTTGTCCGCTGGGAAAAGACCACCCGCCCCTTCCTGCGCAGCCGCGAGTTCTGGTGGCAGGAAGGCCACACCATCCACGAGACTGCCGCCGAGGCTGAGGCTGAGACCCAGCAGCAGCTGAACTGCTACGCAGATGTCTGCGAGCAGGATCTGGCCATCCCCGTGGTGAAGGGCCGCAAGACCGACAAGGAAAAGTTTGCCGGTGCCGAGGCCACCTATACCATCGAGGCCATGATGAAGGACGGCAAGGCCCTGCAGAGCGGCACCAGCCACTACTTTGGCGATAAGTTCAGCAAGGCTTATGACGTGACCTTTACCGGCCGCGACAACCAGCTGCATCATCCGTTCCAGACCAGCTGGGGCGTTTCCACCCGTCTGGTGGGCGCTATCATCATGACCCACGGCGACGACGACGGCCTGATCCTGCCCCCGGCAGTGGCCCCCATTCAGGTGGTCGTAGTGCCCATCGCAGCCCACAAGCCCGGCGTTTCCGAGAAGGCTGCCGAGCTGGCCGAGAAGATCAGCAAGTATGCCCGCGTGAAGCTGGATGACAGCGACAACGCACCGGGCTGGAAGTTCTCCCAGTGGGAGATGAAGGGCGTGCCTCTGCGTCTGGAGATCGGCCCCAAGGATCTGGAAAAGAACCAGTGCGTGCTGGTGCGCCGCGATACCCGCGAAAAAGTCTTCGTCTCTCTGGACGAGCTGGAGACTGCGATCCCCGCACAGCTGGAGGCCCTGCGCAAGGACCTGTACGAGCGTGCTCTTGCCAACCGCGAGAAGCGCACCTGGGCTGCCACCACCATGGACGAGGTGAAGGAGCTGGCCAAGGCAAACACCGGCTACATCAAGACCATGTGGTGCGGCGACCTTGCCTGCGAGATGAAGATGAAGGAAGAAGTCGGCCTGTCCAGCCGCTGCATGCCGTTTGAGCAGGAACACCTGAGCGATGTGTGCCCCTGCTGCGGCAAGCCCGCCAAGACCATGGTCTACTGGGGCGTGGCGTACTAAGCTTTCCTTTTACTGACAATACAAGAAAAAACGGAACACTTCGGTGCTCCGTTTTTTCTTGTATTTTGACAATTTTTGTGTTATTATGAATTTGTCGCTTTCAGGCGGCAAGGCACTGCATACAACGGCAGGCGGTTCGGCCCCACTTCCGAAAGGAGGTGAAGCTCATGCCAATTACTTTGACATTCCATATCTTCGGATTGGTATTTACTATCAAGGTAAAAAGCGAGAACCGCCACCCTGGCCGGTGACGGTTCTTAGTTTTTAAGACTGTTCATCAAAAAGGCTGACCGCTTGTCGCAGTGCCTTTTCTGTTTACAGTATACTCATTTTCAAAGGTTCTGTCAAGTGCACGCAGCTTCGTTTCTGCGTGCTTTTTTATCGTTCAAACGTGGTGCTCAGGGTGGTCTCCCAGCTTTCACCCGGGGCAAGGCAGGCGGCAGCGGCACGCTGGCTCCACTGCTGCGGGTCAGTCTCGGCGGCGGGCAGGCTGTGCCACGGCTCAATGCACACAAACCGCACCGGCTTTGCAGGGGCCGACCAGATGAGCGCGTAGGGGTAGCCTTCCACATTGCAGGTGATCTTGCGGCCGGTGCCCTTCTCATAGATGCCAATGGTCTTGGTGCGCAGGCCCGCCATGCAGAAGCTGTCGTTTGCGAACAGATCATCCGTCAGCTGGATGGCCTGCTGGTTCTTCCACTGATAATAGCACTTGCCAGACAGCAGGCCGTTCGGACGGGCATCCAGAATGACCGGGCTTTCCGGCTGGTCGAACCGGAACTCGTAATCCGTGGTGGTGTGCTGTGCATCAAAGGGGATGTTGAACGCCGGGTGATAGCCGATACCAAAGCGCAGCTCTTCGGTGCCGGGGTTGCGCACCGTCAGCGTATGGTGCACGGTCTTGCCATCCAGACGGAAGGTGCTGGTGAGCACAAAATCGAAGGGGAAGCGTTCGGCTTTGATGGCATCATCCGAGCGCAGCTCCAACTGGATGGTATCGCCCTCGGCCTTGAGCAGGGTGTGCTCCATGTCGCGGGCAAAACCGTGCTGACCGCCCTTGTACGTTTTGCCGTCCACCTCAAAGGTACCGCCGGGCAGCTTGCCCGTCCACGGGAACAGAATGGGGGCGTGGCGCTTCCACACAGCCGGGTCGGCCTGCCAGAGCAGCTCTTCCCCCGCCGCATTTTTCAGGCTGACTGCTTCGGCACCGTGGGTATCCACAGTCAAGGTCAAAAATTCGTTGTGAATGGTTGCCTGCATTTTCAGTATCTCCTTTGTCCTTCTTATTTTCCGGGGTCTTCTGCTTCCAGTATACTCCCCCGTGTGCCAAAAATAAAGTCCCGCCCAGTTTCAGCAGGGCTGTGCCAGCGGCAGGGTGACTGCAAAGGTAGTGCCGTTTTCGCTGCTGCGTTCCACGGTCACACTGCCGCCATGCAGCACGGCGATCTCCCGCACAAGGGCAAGGCCAAGCCCAACGCCGCCCATCTCCCGGCTGCGGGACTTATCCACCCGGAAAAAGGGCTGGAAGATGCTCTCCCGGCAGTCTGCGGGAATACCCGGGCCGGTATCTGCAACGCGCAGTACAGCGGTCTGCTTTTCCTGTTGCAGGGTGACGCGCACCGCACCGCCGGGGCGGTTATACTTGATGCCGTTTTCCACCAGATTGAACACCAGCCGGTAGATCAGCGCATCGCTGCCCACCATGCCAAGTTCCTCGCAGTCCTGCTGCAAAGAGATATTGTTTTTCTGGGCAAGGGGGGTCAGGTCGGTCAGGATCTCCTCCACCAGCGGCGCAAGGGCGATCTGGTCGGTGCGGGAGACTGATTGCAGATTGCTCATCTCTAATAAAGTGCGCACAAGAGCGGTCAGGCGGTCCAGCTGCTCCCGCAGAGAGCGGATCAGCCCGGCAGTTTCGGCGTCCATGGCCGGGTGCTCCTCTGCAAACAGTTCCAGCTTCGTCTGCAAAATAGCCAGCGGGGTGCGCAGCTCGTGGGCGGCATTGCCCGCAAACTGCCGCTGCAACTCAAAGGACTGCGCCAGACCATCCAGCATCCGGTTCACCGACCGGCTCAACTGCCCGAATTCCTGCACAGTGTTTTCGTCCAGACGGGTGGTGGCGATGCTGTCCTGATCGACCTGCTGCGCCTGCTGCGCAAGCTGCTGTAACGGTTTCAGCGCTCTGCCGCTGACAAAATAAGCAATGGCAGCGCTGACGATGGTGACCACGACGGTGATGCACCAGCCCTTGCGGCCAAAGACCACCTTTGCATCGTAGACTTCCTGCGAAAAATGCGCCAGCAGACTGGACATTTCCTCCTGCGGGATCTCGATGGTCAACGGATCCGCACTGCCGGGCTGGTACTGCATCATAAAGCCGTTGAGGGCATCCATGCCGGTAACGCCGGTGCGGTATAAAAGCAGGTTCATGCACACGCAGGCGCAGGCGATGAGCAGCGCGGTCAGCAGGGTGATGCGCCATTGCAGGGACAAATGTTTCATTGTACCTCGCCTCCGATCTCGTAGCCTTCCCCGATGCGGTTGCGGATGGGGTCGTAGCCCAGCGCCGCCCGCAGCTTTTTGCGCAGGGCAGAGATATGCACCCGGATGGAGTTGCTGAAGCTGTCTACACTGCCATCCCAGACGTGCTCGATGAGTTCTTCCTGACTGACCGGGCGTCCCTGATGCAGCAGCAGATATTCCAGTACGCCGCTCTCCTTCCGCGTCAAAGCAAGGGTCTGACCGTCCACAGCAGCAACGCGGCTGCGGGTGTTGAAGCTCAGCCGTCCGCAGCACAGACAGACGTCTTGCTGAATAAATTTGCGCCGGGTCAGGCTGCGCACCCGGGCTTCCAGCTCTGCAAGGTGAAAGGGCTTGGAAAGGTAATCGTTCGCCCCGGCATCCAGCCCCTCCACTTTATCTGCGATTTCACTGCGTGCCGACAAGATCAGCACACAGGTCTCAAGGTCGTGCCGGCGCAGGGTGCGCAGCACCTGCATTCCGTCCACCTTGGGCAGGTTGAGGTCCAGCAGTACAAGGTCGTACCGCTCTGCTGCCAGTGCCTCCAGCGCGGCCTCGCCGTCTGCACAGGCATCTACCTCGTACCCGGACAGCCGCAGCTTTCGGGCAATATCCTCCCGCAGGGAGTGCTCGTCCTCTACCACCAAAAGGCGCATCTTTGTTTTCCACCTTTCCCATAAAAATTGCGTTTTTTCTTCATTATAACAGATTATAGCAGACGGTGTTAAGATTCGTGTTAAGATTTTCTTAGCAGAGATTTTATCACGCATGGTGTATACTGATGCCATCAAACAACAGGAGGCTATGATGTTCATGACAAAAAAACAGGCGCAGCTGCTTTTGCTTGCCGCCGGGGTTCTGATGCTGCTGTTCGGCTTATGGCGGGGCGAGGCAGACACCGTATTTTCAAAAGCCATCCGGCTGTGTATGGAGTGTGTGGGCATTGGATAAGAAAAAGAAAAAGCTTTCTCCCCTTGCCCGCTTCCGGGGCTTTATACAAGCCGGGGCTACCCTGCTGACCAATCTCCACCTACCCAATTTTGCAAAAGGAGCGCTGTATCAGGGCGGCGGAAAATACGTCTGCGTGCCGGGGCTGAACTGCTATTCCTGCCCGGGCGCGGCCGGTGCCTGTCCGGTGGGAGCATTCCAGGCGGTGGTGGGCTCTTCCAAGTTCCGCTTTTCCTACTACATTACCGGCATCCTCATCCTCTTTGGGGTGCTGCTGGGGCGGTTCATCTGCGGTTTCCTCTGCCCATTCGGGTGGTTTCAGGAGCTTTTGCACAAGATCCCATCCCCCAAGCTTTCCACCAAAAAGCTGAAGCCGCTGCGCTATTTAAAGTATGCGGTGCTGCTGGTCATGGTGGTGCTGCTGCCTTTGCTGGCGGTCAATGAGCTGGGCATGGGCGACCCCTTCTTCTGCAAGTATCTCTGCCCGCAGGGCGTGCTGGAGGGTGCCATTCCCCTCTCCCTGACCAATGCGGGCATCCGCGCTGCGCTGGGCAAGCTGTTCACATGGAAGGCCTGCATCCTGCTGGCGGTCATCGTGGGCAGCGTGGTGTTCTACCGCCCCTTCTGCAAGTGGCTGTGCCCGCTGGGCGCGTTCTATGCGCTGCTGAACAAGGTCTCGCTGTTCCAGATGCGCGTAGACACCCACAAATGCGTCTCCTGCGGAGCCTGTGCAAAGGCTTGCAAGATGGACGTAGACATTACCAAGACCCCCAACCACGCCGAATGCATCCGCTGCGGGATGTGCATGAAAGCCTGCCCCACGGACGCCATTCAATACAAGTTCGGGCTGGGGGACCAATCAAATACCGAAACAACAAAGGAGTAAAACCATGAAGATCCATCGTATCGCCGCACTTTTTCTCAGCCTTGTGCTGGCTTTCAGCCTTGCCGCCTGCGGGCAGGGCGCATCTTCTGCATCTTCTGCATCCTCTTCTGCCGCTTCCTCTGCGGCAGCAGAAAGCAAAACCGAGGAGCAGCTGCTGGCCGAGGAAAACGAGATCCTTTCTGTAAACGATGCTCTGTGGGAGAAAGTGTTCTCATCCATGGACAAAAACGTGACCGAAACCACGATCAGCGCCAACTACGGCGATTTTCTGCTCAGCGCTGTGGAAAAGGCCAAAGATCAGTTCTCGGACGAGGAGTACAAGACCCTGACCGCAGATGCCGAAAAGATTCGTGCCATCGAGGAGCAGATCGCCGCTCTTGCCCCCGCAGAGGATGCCGCTTCCAGTGCCGCCGCACAGGGCACCGCCTTCCCCAAGTTTGAGGGCAGCGATTTAGAGGGCAACCCGGTGGACAACAGCCTGTTTGCGGGCAACGCCTTTACGGTGGTGAATTTCTGGTTCAACGGCTGCAAGCCCTGCGTGGAGGAGTTGGACGACCTGAACGCCCTGAACGAGAAGGTCAAGGCACAGGGCGGTGAGGTCATCGGCATCAACACCGAGACGCTGGACGGCAACCAGCAGGGCATTGATGCCGCCAAAAAACTGCTGGAGACAACGGGCGCAAGCTACCGCAACATCTACTTTGCCTCCGGCAGTGAGGCCGGCAAGTTTGCACTGAACATCATGGCCTTCCCCACCACTTACGTTTTTGACCGGGACGGCAACGTTGTGGGGCAGCCCCTGCTTGGCGGCATCGACAAGGAAGAAAACCTTGCCGCTCTACAAAAAAATATCGACGCCGCCCTTGCCAAGGACAGCGCCAAATAAACCTTTCTCCCCTGCCGCCTTCGGGCGGCTTTTTTATTTGCGGTGTGCATTGCCATGCACGTCCGGCGGCGCAGCGGAATACGCTGTGAGAGAAGCATTCCATTCTCACAGCAAAGGAGCATCCGCCTATGAAAAACACCGGCATTCTACGCATTCAGGCTTTCGGTGCCCGTCAGTCCTCGCCCATCGAGGGTGTTCTCGTCACCGTGTCCGGCAACGGCTTTACCGCTCAGCGTATCACCGACGAGACCGGCACCGCTGCCGACCTTTCCATTGAAGCCCCCTCCTGTGCGCTGTCCCTGCAGGAGGACAACACCATCCGGCCCTATGCCGTTGTGGACCTGACTGCCGCAAAGGCAGGCTTCCGCACCGTGCGCATTCAGGGTGTGCAGATCTTTGCCGGGCAGGTCACACTGGCCCAGCCGGAGATGATCCCTGAGACCGAAGGGGATCGCGACGTGGTAAACCCGCCCATAGTCATCCCGGAACATTCACTGTTCACCGGCGATGGCGGCAGCGGCCCGGACCCCATGGAGAACTGCGTGCCCCGGGTGCTGGACAGAGTCATCATTCCCAAAAACATCACGGTGCATCTGGGCAAGCCTGCGGCATCCGCCCGCAATGTGACTGTCTCCTTCCGGGATTATATCGCCAATGTTGCATCCAGCGAAGTCTACCCTACCTGGGCTGACGAAAATAACCCAACGGGGCCATTAAACTGCTCTACCCCTTAGAAATTCCATTCAATCGTGATTTTTTGCTCTCCGGTGAGTGGGTCTTTCGTTCCGACAACGACACGATGAACCAGCAGTACAGCAAGTTCACGGGTCAGATGGGAAACCCGTGCCAGTTCCCGCACACGCTGCATCTGCGTCTGAACCACGCTGGTTTCTTCCTGCTGTTGTTCCAATTCCGCTTCCAAAACATTGATTCGCGTTTCTGCGTTTTTTACATCTTCCAGAAAAGTCTGGTTCATTTCAGAAAACTGGACGGTATCAATCAGACCAGACACCTTATCCAGATACAGTTCCTGCATAGCCTTGCGCCGCCGGTCCACTTCGCTTTTCAACCGTTTCAGCTCGTCACGCTTTGCATGCTCTCGCTGCTGGATTGGGTCATCCTGTTCTGGAAGGGTAACTTTTTCAGGGTCAAAATAATCTGCCACATACGCCCGGATACGTTCCAGCACAGCATTCTCCAATGCGTTCATATCTGTACAGGTCTTGTTGCCACACACTTCCGGTGCGCGCTGGTGCATCCGGCAGCGAACATAGCGTCTTTGAGTCCCATCCGCCTTTGGCTGACGGCCAGTTTGTTCCATGTAGCTGCCGCAGCATCCGCAAACCACTTTTTTCGCCAGCGGATGAATCGTTCCTTTTCCACCACTCCGGGTACGTTCTTTCAGCATCATCTGAACTGTTTCAAACGTCCCCCGGTCAATGATGGCTTCATGGGTGTTTTCTACAACGATCCACTGCGACTGGGGAAGCCAAATCGTCTTTTCGGACTTATAACTCACCTTTTTATGCCGCCCCTGCACCATATCTCCGACATAAAGCTGATTGTGCAGCATCTGGTATACCGTGGGGCTACTCCAAAGGTCTGCATTGGGATTTTTCGCTGCAATATGGTAATGGATGCCATGCTGCTGTTTATAAGCAGTTGGGCTTGGAACTTTCTCATCATTCAGAATCCGCGCAATCTTATGCGCACCGATTCCACTAAGAGCCATAGAGAAAATCCGCCTTACCACTTCGGCAGCTTCCGGATCGATGATAAGTTTTCCTTTTGCATTCGGGTCTTTGCAATACCCATACCGCGCAAAAGAGCCGATGAACAAACCCTCTTTCCTCTTGTGGTCAAGCACCGAGCGGACATTGGTAGACAAGTCTTCCAGATACCACTCGTTGATCAGGCCATTGATCTGACGAGATTTTTTATTCGCAGTATCGTTTGTATCCACATGGTCAACGACAGCAATGAACCGAATGCCCCACTCAATAAACTTTCCGTGCAGGTATTTTTCCACGAGCTCCATATCGCGGGTAAAACGGGATTGCGTCTTGGCCAGCACCACATCAAATTTATGTTCGCTTGCGGCTTGTATCATCGAATTGAAAGCCGGACGGTTCCGATCGATGCCGGAATAATCCTCATCCGAATAAATCTGGTAAATATCAAAACCTTTCTCAATGGCGTACTGGATCAGCATCGATTTCTGGTTCTGAATACTTTCCGATTCGCCAATTTTATATTCATCTTCTTTACTCAGGCGGCAATAAATTGCCGCTTTCATGATTTGCACCTTTCTTTTTGTGCACAATCGTCCATGCGAAACATACCGCATTCTCCCCTCAAATTCAAGGATGCCAAATCAGGCGCAGGATTTTGAAAGAGCGGTATTGGACAGTTCATCGACGATATATCGTTCAAATTCCTTTTGAAAATGTTCTTTGCGCTGTTCGTTGTTGTCCGAACAAAATTTTTCGTGCAGAATAAAAGGAGTTTTTTCCATCGAATCCCCCTTTTCGGTTCACTTGATTGTGATATGTGTCACTTCAGTCTATTTCCAGTCGGCGAAATTCAGAACTTTTCAACCAGTCAATATGTATCAAGAGGCACCCACAGCTTGCGGGTGCCTCTTGGCAGAGAAAATATGTTTTAGAATTTCATCGGCAATGCATCCTTGCGGCCTTTACCATTGTAAGCCATGTAGATGGGGAAAACGTATTTCTTCCATCCGGGCAGCTTTGCAGGATTATCCCTGCCGACACGGTAAATCTCCATGGGATGGACGCTGCCAAGCACACGAATCAGCCGTTCCTCGCTGAACTCGCCGTGATACAGTTCCACAAAGTGCATCATACCTCGCAGGACAGATGCACGGAACGAATCGGGTTTGCCATCCCAAGCAGCCACGATCAACCGCAGGGCTTCGCAGTAGATCTTTTCGCCCATCTGGTTGTACAGCTTGAGAGCGGTGCCCACGCAGCTAATGCGGTAATCGCTCAACTGCAAGCCGTCATAGTTGAATGCCAGTCCAACCCGGTTGGTAGCAGCGAGAAATGCCTTGGAGGGAGCATCACCGCCCACGACCTTGGCACGCAGCTTGATCCCCGCCGTCAGAGGAGCAGAGTGGCCGTTCTGTTCGGCAAAGAACAAGGCTTCCTGCTCCATCGTCAGACCGGTGTAGACCTTGCAGAGAATCGGCAGATCCTTCCCTCCGTTGCGGAGGATGCGCCCTTCAATGGTGTGCTGACCGTCCACAACATAATACTTGCCGTTGCGAAAGCTGACCTTCGGTTCGTTGGCAACATATTCGTTGAAATCGGCAGCAATCATTTCCACCCGCTTGCGCTGTACTCCCCGCTGATAAAGTTCGCGGGGATAAATCAGCATCTTGCTGTGAAGCACCAGCATCTGGTACGGTGGAGTGATATTAAAGGAAGCGGCAAAATTGTTCGTGTCGTTTTTCAGGCGCATCTGATTTCCTCCTTAATTCGCCAAATGTATTTTTCAGCTTCGGTCAGAATCTCAGTCACTTGCTTCTTACGCTTCGGGCTGGTGAGCAAGCTGGGATTAAAGGTGAAGCTGTATTCAAGCCGCTGGATCATTGCATGGACAGCGGATTGCAGTTCGGTGTATAACATCATTTCTTCGACTGTTCCCACGCCCTCAAAGTCGGATTTGATAGGGGTGTAGGGATAGACAGGCGGCTTACCGTCAACTACTTCTGGCGGTGCGTAAGCCGCCGTAGAACGGACGATAGGTTTGAGCTTTTGGATGCTTCCCATTGGGTTCAGAGCAAGGCTGATTTTCACAGCATCATCGACCCGCCTCATCTCTTCTGGGGTGAGGTGTCCGACAAATCTTTTGACACGACTTTTGTCGATGGTGAAGATTTGCTCAGCCTGAACGATGGACGGCTCCAGCCCCTCCGGTTCCACCAGACAATGCGTCGGCTGCGTAGCTTTCTTTTCTGTCTTACTTGTCAAAGTCGCAACGATCAATGTCGGTGAACAGGAGTTTCCCACATCGTTTTGCAGGATGACCGCCGGACGGGTTCCGCTTTGTTCGGAACCCGTCCGGTTGTCAAGTCGAACGAAGTAGATGTCTCCGCGTTGGAATTTCAAAGTAGATTCCAAATTGCGAAACCTCCGTTTGGATATGTAAGAAACCCGCTGCACCTCCTAGGCAGCGGGCTTCTGTTAAAGTATGGGAGCAATTCTTTTTATACGATACACATCATCTCCTTCGATGACTGAGATAAAGCACCGGTATCAACGGTGCATTACAACATAATCGTAACCACGCCGGGTCTGACAGACAGTGCAAGTATCCATACTGTTGTCTGCACTCGGCACGATAGCAATTTTGAAAGCCTTGGCTTCTACGAAATGTCGCAGACAGGTTGCACAGAGGGTTCGGATGGACTTGATCATTTCCGGGGTCAGTTCCATCTCCTCATAAATTTCCTGTTCGCGCACCGTAGGATTCAACTCGTCCATTTGAGTAGTCCTCCGTGTTAGTAAAGGTGATTAGCGGATAAATATGTAAAAGAACAGGAGTGACCGGAGACCGAAAACAGCATCCGGTCACTCCTGATAAAATATGTTCAGGTCTCGCATATTCGCCCTCGGCCCCCTGCGAGTGGGGCATAAACATCTGGCAGCGGACTTGTACCGCTTCATTGGCATTTCAGCCACCCCGTCTGCTTTGTGACCGGGCCGCGAATTACGGAAGTATCATTATCGGAGTACCAGATGACGGAACTATTCAGTTTTCAAGGTTCATGAGGTCGGACGTTTTTCCCTGCGGCGAGTGCCGCTTGGAAAATTGTTCCTTCACTTGGTAGCCGACGAAAATGGTCATTCTGCACCCTAAAATTAAAAGTTCTTCAAAAAGTTAGTAATTTTAATAATTCGCTTACTAATGTTCTGGTGAGCGATGCCATAAGCTTTAGATAATTCAACCGTGCTATAACCCTCATAGATGTAGAGTGTTAAGAGTTCAAGATCCTCATCGGACAGCTTTTCAAGTGCCGACAGAAGATGCTCGTCCTCGATTTCACCGATCCATACAAATTTACTCTTAGTTTCGTGATAGGTATCCTTTGTGGTAATGGCCTCCTGATAGCGTAACATCAAGGGAGATGCTTCTTCCTCGGAACTTTCATACGCAGGAGCAGTGAATTCCTGCGTCCGCTCGACGAAGGTACGCTCTGAATTGAACTGCTGACGGTCATAGTCGTACATCTTCTGGATGGTATCTTCCGTCATTCCCGCAGCCGCGTACTCAATGCGCAGCTTTTCCCAGTGTGCTTCAAACTTCTTCAACTCATAGCCCTTATTAAAAGACATCGTAAACCTCCAAATTTTCGATAAGTCGTGAAAAGTCGAAAATTTGGAAGGCTACGGATATTTCGCCGCTTGGGGCATCCACGAAAAACGGACAAACATAAAGCCTGCTCCTTTTTGCGGGAGCAGGCTTCCTGAAGGCTAAAAAATAGCCGGACAACCAACTAACAGAGCGGTTCTAAAAGCAGAATCACTCTATCAGCTGTTGCCCGGCTATTTGGTGCACGTTTCATACATTGCCTTGCGGCAATGGCCCGTTGCTCGGTGACGAACAGTCCATATTCAGGGTGCAATGCACCCGATTTTTGAAATTGTGTTTTGCCTATAAAGCAATCAACGCCTGCGATAGGCTAAATCAACCGTTGCTATGTTGCCGCACTTGAGGCACTTTATGCGGATAGTGCCTGAACAGCTCTCATCTTTTTGGTAGAGCTTGTGTCCGCAAACGGGGCAAAACCTCCAGCCGATGCTGAATTGTGCTTGCTGTATATTGCTCAGCGGTTTATTTTTAAAAGGACGATTATTTGACTGAATCATGTTTATTCTCCAAATCGGATGATGTCCAATGGATGGCAGTGGATGGGTTTGCCTTTTATGACCTGCATCTGCTGTAGTCTGATCTTGATAGCAGACCACGATACTCCCATCCGCGCAGCCATCTCCAGAATTTTTTCATAGTTCGGGTCAGATGCGGATTTGTATAGGATTCCATTCGGCAGGCACAGCGCTGCTCGTTCTATTTCGGCGTTGACTAGAAATGTTGGCATCAGCAACTCTGCCGCAAGGGTATTTGCCTGCCATTCCTCCCATGAGGGTTGTCCGTTTTGTTCCCGATAGGCAATGTGCCCACGGCACTTGACTGCTTTTCCATAGTCGTTCGGAAACAGGTCAGCCAGAATATGGTGTGCCGCCTCATGCGCTATCGTGAAATTCCGGCATCCGGTGCAGCTGTCTGCCGCAAGGGCAGAATCGATCACAACGTCCTTCGGCATGAATATCTCTACAAGCTTTGTACCATCCCCTAAAATTACGGTAAAGCCGCATCTTTGAAAAACGGTCAGTCCGAGGACGCTGCCATCGCAACATAGCGGCAGCATTTTCACATTCAGCCCAAGAACAGCACTTGCAAGCCGTTCAGGGTCAATGGGTTCCGGGGCATCTTTGCTGATCCCGAAGCGGGTATAGTACTGGTCGATATACTTACCCGCTATGCGCGAAAGGTCTGCGCGGGATAAGCACCTTGCCATTACGAAGCACGGCTTTCCGGCACGGAGCAGTAGGCTTCCACGAACCACTTGCCCTGCTCAAGCCAAAGATTTCGCTTCTGCCCGCAGATTAGACAGGTGAAGCAGTGACCTTTTCCGCCAAGGCGCGATGTGCCATGAATCGCTGTTTATTTTCCAAAGTTTGGAACAAATAACTGTCAAATGTCCCTTCCGTAACGTAATTGAACACCTTGACTTCCTTATTCATGTTGCCCTGCCGGATGATTCGCCCGTTGCGCTGGGTCATGTCGCTGGGCTTCCAGCCAACATCCAAGTGATGCACTGCCACAAGCCGGGACTGGACGTTGGTGCCCGCTCCCATTTTTGCAGTGCTTCCGAGCAAAACTCGCACATCGCCGGAGCGCACTTTGGAGAATAATGCAGCCTTTTTTGCTTCGGTATCTGCGTTGTGGATGAACTCGATCTCGTTTTCCGGCACTCCGGCAGCGATCAGCTTTTTGCGAATGTCATCGTAGACATTGAAGTTGCCATCGTTTTTGGGTGTCGAGAGGTCGCAAAACAAAAGTTGGGTCAGCTTCTGGTCTTTGCCCTCCTCCCAGATCTTCAGCACGTTCCGCACACAGACGTTCAGCTTGCTGTTTGGGTCGTCCGGCAGCATGGGGTTCATCAGGCGAACGTCCAAGCCGATTTTGCGCCCATCGTTTGTGACACACAGCATATTGTCCTCGGAGGCATCTACGGTGCCGGAGTGGATATCTGCGGCACGTTTGCTCAGTTCCTGAACCATCTCCTTTTGGATGTCGGACGGCTTTGCCACCACGGTTTCAAACTTTGCGACCGGCACCGGCAGATGAAGCTGGTCGCTAGTTTTAATGTCCGCAACCTCCTTGAACATGGACATCAGTTCCGGGAGGTTGAAGAACTTGGCAAATCTCGTTCTTGCTCGATACCCTGTACCTTCGGGCTGGACTTCGTCAAGAGGTTTTCGGTAATTTTTCTAAATTCATCAGGTTGTCTGCAAGGAAGTCCCGTGTGACCTCATGTCTGCACATATCCTTGAACATCTTTTCAATCGGCTTTTTGGCGGTTTCGGACTGCTTCACGCACACAATAAAGGTGGTTTTACCAATCTGCACCGAATAACTCGAATTCTGATTCTCCATTTGATTTCTCCTTTTATCGTCACTTTTTGAATTTGGCTGGCAGACTGGCAACTGTGGGTGTACCATGATTTTCTTGCCAGCCAAAATTTTCTGCCAGTCAAATGGTTTATTCCATCCAAAAGACCTTTTTGCGGCCTTCCACGATCTTGCTTTTCAGGGCATTGCCCAGTTCCCGTTTTGCATCCCGGACGGTTCGACCGGGGATGCCCCTTTCCAACGCTGCCTTGTCGATGTCCTCACTGAGCACCTGCTTTCCTTCGGCAAGCAGGGCGCAGATCAGGTCTTTGGCTTGCTGGGTCTTGGTTTCCCGCTGCGGCTCAATGCCGGACAGCATCTCGTCTGCGGTAATGTCGTACTCGCCGACCCAGCGGAAGCCGTCCTCGTCCCCCAGAGAGAACGCCAGCGACACGCCCGGCGGGGCAAGAGAACTTTTCTCGTGGGTCAGGATGCGCATGGTGGGGTCGTGCTTCAATTTGCCGATGAACAGGACACTGCGGACGGCGGCGGCAATGTCGATGGAGCCGAGGCCCCGTTGCAGACTCTGCATTCCGGCGGCTTTGTTCAGATGCCCGATCAGCAAAATAGCGCAGCCTGTTCGCTGCGCTACCTGTCCCAGCCGCATGAAGATGGGGCGCACTTCGTTTGCCCGGTTCATGTCTACATCGGCACCGAGATACGCCTGGATCGGGTCGATAATGACCAGTCGGGCGTTGTTCTCGACAATGGCTTTTTCAATTCGTTCATCGGAAAGCGTCAGCTGCACATCGCTGTCATCAATGACCAGCACCCGGTCAAGGTCTGCCCCGGCTTCGGTCAGGCGGGGCTTGACCGTATCGCCCAGACCGTCCTCTGCGGTCTGGTAGATCACGTTGAATGGCTCCATTCGCTCCATGTTGGGGAGCAGCTTTCCGTTGGTGCAGGCAGCGGCAAGGTGCATGGCAAAGTAGGTCTTGCCCTCGCCCGGATTGCCTTGCAGAACACTGAGCTTTCCAAAAGGCAGATACGGTTTCCAGAGCCATTCCACCGGGGTCAGCTCCACGTCGCTCATGCGGATGATCTTCACCGTTTCCGGTTTTGACGGCTCTTTCAGCACGATACTCTTGAAATAATTGCGGTTCGGGCTCTCTGCCCGATGCACGAGAACATCGTTCCAGTCTTTCATACAGGGCTGGATACGGGTCACGCTCACGGTGTCCGGCAGCAGCGCCGCCAGCCGCTTGCAGGCATCCTCTCCGGCCTTGTCGGCATCCAGACAAAGGAACACCCGCTCCACGTCCGGGCGTTCCGAGAGAAACTGCCGCAGCGCCTTGCCCGACACTCCGCCCAGCGACAGATAATTGTGCTGCTGCCAGTTTTTCGGGAACAGTTCGATGAAGGACAGCAGGTCGATGGGCGCTTCAAACACCATCAGCTGCTTATCCGTGCCACGGTGCGCAAATCCGAAAGATTTTTCTGCCCCGGCTACATCCTGTCGAAACGTCTCATGGATTCCCCGGCAACTTGCATAGCGAGGGTGTCCGTCTGCATCCCGGCCAACGAACACTGCATTGTGATGGGCTGCATCCTCATAGATGTCACCAGCGGAAACAAAGAAGTTTACCAGTGACGGGCTGAGTTTCCGTTCCTGTGTCAGATAGTTCAGGACGTTGGCGTTGGCGACGTTCCGCAGCGGCAGACGAAACGCAGGAGAGAGGGCGGGGCTGGCATCCTGCCGGCTCTCACCCTGTTCTCCTGTCAACAGCTGCACGGCTTCTGGAAACGATTTGCCGTAAAACTCCATCACAAAATCAACCGGATAGCCGCCTTTGCTCTGGCTGTGCCGAAACCATTTGTTCCCGCACACGGTCAGACTGTCATGGGCTTTCCATCGATATTCTTTTCCGCTGCGCACCAGCGTTTCGCCCTGTGCCCGGAGAAAATCTTCCAGATTGGCGGCGTTTGCCCGGTCGATCTGGGCTTGCGTGTAGGTCATGTTCCTTCCTCCTTAAAGTTCTGGTGAGTTCTTCCGCTGCTCCGGTTTCTTCGGGGTGGCTTTGGCTTCGTGCAGCTTCTTCAGCACAGATTCCTTCTCCGGGGTCTTGCCGCCCGGTGCGGAAAGTTGCTGCTTATTCAGCACAAGGTCGATATACTTGTGCACATTTTTCAATGCAGTCAGGTCAGGCTGCAAAGTTTCCAGCTGGCTGCGCAACTCTGCGCTGCCCGATTGCAGCGCAGAAAATTCGGCATCCAATGCCGAAAAATTCACTGTTGTGCTGCCGTTCAGCTTCATCAGGGTGCGGACAGCTTTATTGAAGGTGTCCAGTTCCTCTTTGTGCTGGGCGGCGTAAGCGTCCTTGGTCAGCTTAAAGTTTTTCTTAATAAAGGTGTCGTGGACGGGTTTCAACTTGGCATGGACGGCAGCGGCGTCCTTGATCTGAGCGATTGCCCGCACACGGTTTTCGTTCTGCTTCAACTGTCTGCGGAGTGGGGCGGCGGTCTGGTTCAGGTTAGAAATTGCAGTGTCCAAATCCTCGATGGTGTTCAGAGAATGGGCTTTCAGGTAGTCCACCGCCTGCCGAATCTCCTCAAAGTCCCGGACAGTGCATTTCAGTTTTGCCTTGCCAGACCAATCGCTGCGCTGCTCGTTGCGGAGATTGAAGTAGTCCACCAGCAGGTCGGACAGCGTGGGCTCCTTCGCCTTTTCCAGTGCGTCCAGAAGAAGCTGCTTCTTTTCGTTCAGGTCTGCGATCCAGCGTTGCAGCCCCCGGATGGCGCTGCGGATGGACTGCATCAGGCTGTTGGCCGCACGAATATCCCGGTTCAGGTTGCCGAGGAAGGTTTCCACCCCACGCTTTTCCATTTGGTGTGCGGCGGGGCCGAGATGCACGGTCGGTATCTGCTGGATGCCCTGCCGTTCAAAGGAGCGCAGGTCAACACGTTCTGGTCTGCCAGCGGCTTCCAGATAGCGGTTGGTGATGGTTTCCCAGCTATGCCGCCAGATCTCGGCGTACTTCTGGTCGTTCCAGTCCACGGTGTTTTCCTTGTGGCACTTCCAGTTGCCGGAAGGAAGCTGAATGCGCTCACCGTTTTCGTCAAGGTCGTATACCTTTCGGGCTTTCGGGAGCCACTTGCCGTGTTCATCCATTGCCCGGAGCGTCAGCAGAATGTGGGCGTGTGGGTTGCCATCTCCCTTGTCGTGGATGGCAAAATCGGCAATCATGCCCTTGGAAACAAACTGCTCCTGACAAAACTCTTTTATCATGGACAAATACTGCTCTTTCGGCACCTCCACCGGGAACGCCAGCACGATGCGCCGGGCAAGCTGGGAGTTCCACTGGTTCTCCACGGCTTCCACGGCGTTCCAGAGGGTCGCCCGGTCTGCATATCCGGGCGGCGCATAGGACGGCAGCATGATCTCGGCGTGGACAAGCTCTTTCTTCTTGTTGTAGAATTTGGTTTTCTGGTCATACTCGCTGAACAGCCGTTCGCCGCTCTGGTAAGCGGCCCCGGCAACAGCGGACTGCCCTTGGCTGCGCTTGACGATGGTGATTTTGAAATGCGGACACGGAATAGGCATCACCCCCAAACAAAAAGACCGCCCAGCAAGATTGCTCTTGATGAACGGTCTGGAATCGTATTCGGTTGTGCTCGCCGCCTTGGAACGGAGTGCCGTGCGCTTCGGTCTCAGGCGGGAGCCGCAAAAGGATAGCTGCAAAGCAGCGCAAGGAAAATGCAGTTTTCCTTGGGATGGAATCGGGCTGGCGCACAAACGCCAGCTTCGATTTCATCGAGCCGTCTGCAAGACCGCAATTTCACCGGAACGGTGTATAATTGCGCCCTTTATTCTAAAGGGTTTTGGACGTTGCTGCGTTCGTGAACATCATGCACCATCTTTGCAAGTGCCAGCACGACTTCAGGCTGGCGGAACGAGATTTTCAGCAGTTCCATCACCTGATCGTCGGTCAGTTCTCCCGGACAGACCAGAAAGCTTTCCAGCATTCCAGCACGGGTGCAAAGACGATGCACGCGCTCTCTCCGGTTCAGCTTTGACATCTGGCGTTCAAGGATCTTCTCCCGGTGCTGACAAGAGCGCAGCTTTTGCTCTGCTTTGGCTTTTTCGTTGCGGAGATAGGCAAGGTCAGTTTTGGGTTGGGTCATGGCATCACGCTCCTACTGCATTGACTTGATAAGAAATACGGTTTCCAGATTGTTTACTCGATACATTTTTCCAATAGAAGTGTTGCAATGCTGTGGTTGGCATCGCTCTGGATTTTTGAGAGCCAGTTCATTGAGCTGGCTTTCAATCTTTGGATTGAACGTAAATACGCTGCATATTCCATGCTCGTCTGCGTAAATCATTGTGTCAATCTTTGACATTGTCATGAATTCTAATACCTCCATTTCTGTTTGAACGTTGTTTCTTTTGACAAAATTCCCCATAGTGTATATAATGAAAATAGTTATTTTGTGGGAGGTGGCAGTATGCCCGTGAACTACATTCCTTTGAACGTTGGAATTGACTTTGGTAGTGACTACCTGACCAATGAAGTTGCTTATTTTCTAGGTGGGATTTTAGCAGCCGATGAATCTGCCATCAAAAATGGCATCAAGTATTGGATTGCTCCATTTCGCTATAATCCAACACATATAACAACAACTGAAATGGAAAAACATTTCAACCATGTGTGCACAATTGGCCAAACTCTAAAATGTCCTGTTTATATGAAGGATACAGTTAGGCAAGCAGGTCTCGACTCTGGAAAATTTCGTCATCCGGGGTTTGGAGCCTTTTTTACAAGCCGCGGATGTGAAGATTTAACAACCATTTTGCCGGATGTAAGGATGGCATTGAGCAGATCGTCCGCTGAAGTCAGAAGATGTTTTATTGTTGGTGCTTTTGACGGAAGATGCTCTGTTGACGTTAATTCCAAGACTGGAAAGCATCGATTCATTGTTTTGGATTGCCCCAATGATACGACTGGCGCATTTATAAAAGAAATTTTTGAAGCAGAAAACTTTCATCCTAAATTTAATTATTCAAGAGATCGTCCGCAAGGAGGAAACCCCCGAAAAGCTCAACTGCGTATTAAAGGAGCCGATTTTGTGAAATTTTCCCAAAATTACGGTTTGGTCTCTGAACGAAAGTTCAATGTCTTGTATTCCGCTTATCGTACTGAGTTTGGAGAATGTAATATATGTGAAGATAATTTTATTTTAAATGGCTTACGAACAGTTAGATAAGAGGTAAAATATTATGGCTGAAAACATAATTTTCTACGGACCTCCGGGTACGGGAAAAACATTTTTTATGCAAAAAATGATGAGTGACTATATTGACTATAATATAGATGATGAAACTATCCGGCATACTTATATGCATCATTCAGAAAAATGGCTGTTAATTGCGCTTGTCTTGCTTCAAGCCAATCACTTAATGAATTCGGCTGAGATTTCTGAACGAATTGATGATTTGCATCTTGAATTGAACAATTTCACACCATCAGACACCTTAGAACTACACTCTGTAGCAAGTGATAGGCTAATCGATCGTCAACCTCCACGAATTTTCTCACGAAAAGACGGAAAATGGTTTGTTGATAAGGCAGCATTGTTTTCATACGAGCATGATTTTGTAAAAAAATATATGTCGGAGTCTGCTATAAACAAGCGTTTTGAATTTGTAACTTTTCACCAGTCCTTCTCATATGAGGATTTTGTAGAAGGAATTCGCCCAGCATACGATATGAATACCCGCTCGCTTGACTACTCTCCCAAGGATGGTGTATTCAAACGTATCTGTAAGAAAGCAACTGAGCATCCCGAAAATTCCTATGCAATTTTCATTGATGAAATCAACCGCGGGAATATCGCTGAAATATTTGGTGAACTTATTAGTTTAATTGAGCCTGATAAACGAAAAGGCGAAGTGAACGAGCTAGAAACGACATTGCCGTATTCAAAGGATATTTTCTCGGTTCCTAATAACCTTAATATATATGGAACCATGAATTCTGCGGATAAGTCGATTGCCGCGATAGACATTGCACTACGAAGGAGATTTCAGTTTAAAGCGTTTCCATCAAACTCGCATATTCTGGCCGATGTTCTGGCGCAGCATGATATTAACGCAAATGATGTTGATGGCGTTGATTTGGTACGGTTGTTTGATACAATCAATAGTCGAATTGAATTGCTCCTCGATGCAAATCATATGTTAGGTCATGCATACTTCATGAAAGTGCGTAATAGCCAGGATATCGCAGATGTGATTGCTTATAAAGTTGTTCCGTTGCTTGAAGAATACTTTTTCGATGATCCGCAGAAGATACAGCTTATTTTTAACTCGTTAAATGTAAATGGAGAGTTGAAAGAAAATGCGGTTTATTACCATGAAGAACTCTCTCCAGATAATTTGTTCTCGTACACAGGTGAATATGATATTGAACCAGTAAAGCACTTCTTTGTGAATCCCAATTTGACCTCAGAGTCACTTGTGCAAATTTATCAGGGTTAATTGTATGAAGATTACGGTTCTGGAGTATGAACGACTTTTAATAAAGCAACATCGAGATGAACAACTTCACTATATAACGTCTGACGATGCGATGCAGCTACAGAATATTTTTGTAGGGGACGTTCCTGCATTCGTCCGAAGAGATAATTATGTTGCAGCCCAGCAATGGGTTGGAGTGGTTGATCTTAAAGGTCTTTCCATTGAGGTTTTGCCTAAAATTTCATTTTGTGAAAATGTTCTACAATGCCGAAAAATTCTAATAAATATGCTTTGTTCAGTTGACCATGTTACATTGTCAACACCAAGAGAGACATCTATATCCGTAGAATCTTTTGGATTTCGAGATTTAATGATTTATAATTATATTGTTCTACTAGAACAGTATGTAAAATCGTCGCTATTATTAGATTATGTGAGAATCACAAAAACACAGCCTTTACTTCGTGGAAAGATTGACTTTAGGCAGCAGTTTAATAGGCCAGAAGAATTTCCAACAAAATTTAGATGTACATATTCTAAGTATCTGAAAGACAATAACATCAATCGGTTGCTTTTATGCGCATTGAATCAAATGCTTGATGACACACAAAACGCTCAACTTCGATATCGAATAAAGAAGCTACTGTTGGAGTTTACTGATATCCAAGCTATTCCAAGAGATATTGCGCTGAAGTTGCAAATTTCATTTAATTCGGTGAACGCAAGAGTCCAATCCTCGGTATGTTTTGCACAGCTTTACTTAAAAAATCTTTCTACTGGATTCAATGCAGGAAAACAAAAAGCACAGGTTATGCTGTTTGATATGAGTAAACTTTATGAACAGTATATCTATTGCTGTTATCGGAAAATTTACGGAAATCAAGTAAATTATCAGTATGCCAAAAAGTATCTCGTGAAATCCACATCAGGCAGAAAGTATGTTCTCCTGCGACCCGATATTGTTTTGAAAAGGGATACTGGACTTACAATTTTGGATACCAAATGGAAGCGTATTCATGGATTTGCAAAAGAATCAGATATCTATCAAATGAATGCGTATGGAACATCATTTGATGGATGCCGTGCAGTGTATTTATTGTACCCGTATGATTCGGATTCTTCTGCTTATATAGGAGACTATTCATTTGAACTCGCCAATAATACAAGACAGAATCTCCGAATTCGATTAGTTGATCTCTCAATATCACTGAATTGGCCGCAATTTCGTTCGCATTTAATATCTTTGGTGGAATAAACAAAACCGGTCGCAAAATCAATTGCGGCCGGTTTTGTTTATTCCATGTCCTGTTTGATATATTCAGCAATAGCTTTAGCGAGTAATGGAGGAACAGCATTTCCAACTTGTTTCATCTGAGATGTTTTGCTACCATAAAAAACAAATGTGTCTGGAAAAGACTGGATGCGAGCTGCTTCACGAACTGTGATTGCGCGATCCAAGAACGGGTGGGTAAATCTTCCAGAAGAAGGTGTGTCAAAGCGAGTGGTTATTGTCACAGATATATCATCAGCATCCATCCGTGTCCATGTACCGCTATATATAGATTTTGTGAGATGCTCTTTAGGGAGATACTCTTTTCCACCTTTAGGCGGAATAAGTTTCAGTCTCTCCAAGGCTGTTTTAGAATGGTTCGTTGCTACATGATTGTATAGCATCTGCGAATTCCTACGGCGTTCTTCTTGGTAGGCACTTTGCGGAGGAAGTTTATAACGTTGAATTTCTTCGCCCTCACCAGAATCGAGATAGTTCAAATCGCTTATAGCGTCCCAAATTGTAACACGTTTTTCCAAAGGCTTTGGAAAGCCAATGGAATTGCCGTGCAACTTTCCTATTATAAATGCTCTGTTTCGGTTTTGGGGGACACCATAATCAGCGGCACAAAGAACTCTCGCATCCACACCATATCCGAGAGATTCAAAGAGTTCAAATACTTCTTTCTTGAAATAGCCGTGTTCAGCTGTTAGAAGATTGGGTACATTTTCCATAACAAAATATCGTGGACGAACATTTTTTACAACGTCCACATAGTATTTGAACAGGAAATTTCGTGGATCATGGATTGTCTTACGTTGACCTTTTTGAGAGAAGCCTTGGCAGGGTGGCCCTCCAACAACAACATCGACTTTCCCCGCATATTTTCCAAAGGTCTCAATAATAGGAAGTTTTGTGATGTCCTCAACAATCATATTAGGATTGGAACGATTTTTGATATATGCCTTTGCAATCGAAGGATCATATTCATTTGCAACAACGACATTGAATCCTTCCATTTCAAAACCAAGCGAAAGGCCACCAACACCAGCGAACAAATCAATAATTTTATAACTCATTTTTTTGCTCCCCATGTAATGAAAGTCGTTCGTTGCTTATCTGGAAGTAGTCTGCGTTGATTTCCGAACCTATAAAATTGCGCTTTAAGATAAGTGCTGCTTCGCCCGAACTTCCACTTCCCATGAACGGATCCATGACAGTATCGTTTTCGTTTGAAAGCAGTCGAACAAATTGCGACATCAAAGCCAGTGGTTTCTGTGTAGGATGCTTGCCGAATTTTCTTTCGCCTGTGGGGGTAACTGATGTTTCAAAAAAATCGTGGATGGCTTTTCCGTCATTATTAAAAGTTCCGGTATGCTTTTTATAAACGAAATACAACCATGCCTCAGTAGAGTTAATAAAATGCAGATTCATATTTCTAGGCATTGGATTCAGCTTGTGCCAAATGCCTGTCGTTTTGTAGTAGAAGCCGTGTTTTTCTGCAAGTTTGATTATTGTCTCAATTTTAATAAGAGACATGAACATAATCAAGGAACCGCCGACCTTTACCGTTCTAGCAGCCTCTGCAAAAAAATCGTCCATGGATTCTATCCATTCTTCAAATTCAAGATTATCCCATCCAGCACTTCCGAAGAAGTTACTTCTCATTTGCTTGAGGTTGGTTTCACGGCTTTTCATAAATAAGCCAAGATTATAGGGGGGATCAGTTAAAATAAGGTCTACAGAATCGGATTTGACCTTGTGCATAGCACTGATACAGTCAGTGTTTTGAATATCATACCAATTCATTGCTCGTTCCTCCCTTCTTCAACAATTTCCATGATGTCGGATATATCACATTGAAGTGCCAGACAAATTTTGTCTAGGGTATCAGTTCGTACTGTTTCATCCTTAGCCAACTTGGTAATAGAAGTCGAACTTATATTGGCAATGCTTTGAAGGTCTTTCTTCTTTAAGTTTCGTTTTTTTAGCAACAGCCAAAGTTTTTTGTACCTGACAGCCATAGCCATCCTCCAACAAAGATTTTCATCCAACCAAAAAGACATACTTGTATATAATACCATGCTTCGGCTCTAAAATCAAGCGAACGCTTGATTTTTGTAGGTATTAAAAACGATTTCTCGAAGAATGATTTCTTCGGCACGGTTGCGGATGCTGTTCATCCGGCGCACCCATTCCAGTTGATCGACGGCTTTCAGTGCTTCGGTGACGCCCTCGGCTTCCTGCATCTGCCGGATGGTCAATGCAAGCTGTTCCTCGGCCTGTTTGTCCAGTTTGGCAAGGTAGCTGCCCAGCACACCGGACAGGAGCAGTTGGTTGTACCGGATGGGATGATGTTCTTTCAGATACCTTTTATGTAAGCGGCCCCACCGCCCGGTGGGGTGCTGCTCTGTCGGGGCTGCTACGGTCAGATTCGGCAGATAGTGGTCATTGACAAGGGTGTAGTCCAGACCGTTAGCGTTGTCATGGATGGAATTTTTCATGGTAGTCATGCTGCATTATCCTCCTTTGGTTTCGGCGTTGGGGTTGCTTCTGGGTCAGGTTTTGGATTTCCTTTTTTCTTGTGATAGAATTCCAAGGTT
>OOBY01000056.1_pt1 | contig 146445 bp, 158 predicted proteins | sample 1671751 | NCBI WGS metagenome assembly OOBY01 (sample SAMN06348189, study PRJEB24527) | human gut metagenome | biome: human gut; feature: ankylosing spondylitis patient; material: feces | host: Homo sapiens | place: China | collected 2015-10
GAAAACCAGGATGCACACACGAAACGTCAACGTCAAAACCGCCGCTCAAGAATCTTCCAGGAAGATGGGGGAAGAACAAAACCCTGTTTCTGTCGCACGGGAGTGGGTGGCTCAGGCCACTTCGCTGAAGGCGGGGGTCACCGTCACCCTGTCCGACGTTTCCCGATATGGCGACGTGCAGGTGGAGTTCCGCACCAACGGAACGCTTAACTGGCACGCCTGGTCGTTTGAACCGGATTTTCTTTTTGAACTGAAACGCAACCTGCAATACGTGCAGTTTTAACCGGAGGCCGGACGTCCGGCCTTAACCCATAGAAGGAGGAAACATGCAGAACCTTAACACCCGTCCGGCGACCCGTAAGGTCGGGCAGAGCACCGAAATCGTGAAGCTGCTGCGCATTCAGGCCAGCGACACCCACGTGGTCGAGTTTGACAACGTGGACACCCGATTTAATGACTGCAACAACTGGCAGGTGATGGCAGGAGGCAAACGTGTCCTGTTCAGCAACCGCATGTATGAACGTTTTTCAGATGTGAAATCGGGGATCGTGGCAACGATCAACGTGTGTGAAAACAGCGGCAGCGTAACGGATAAAGCGATGCTGGAAGGGGCAAAAGTCATGATGCAGGTTCTTGATGGCTATCCGTCCTTTGCAGCACTGGCAGCACACCCGAAACGCATTACCGGTTAACCGAGTGCCGTGACCGGAGGGCAATCCGGCCACGGCTAACCACAACTATCACTGAGAGGTAAAAATCATGGTCGCCACCAATACTACGGCAAAAAAACCAGCCAGGACCACCCGTCAGACAAAATCTGCGGAAAAAATCGCGCAGTCTACCGAGCAGAAGCTCGTCCAGTTGCTCGCTGATACGCCCGTGCAAATCTTCCCGTACTCCCGACTGTCACACACGGGCTTAAACACGCGCATCATTCCGCATACCGATCAGGAAGTGGAAGAGATGGCAGACAGCATTCAGGCAATGGGCATCCTCCAAAACCTGATCGGTGCAGAACTGCCGGACGGTACGATCGGCATTGTCGGCGGGGAAGGTCGCCGCAGAGGCACAGGCATTCTGGTGATGCGCGGTGTGCTCGATGCAGACACGCCGTTTGTTCCGGTGAAAGTCCTGCCCGTGGAGATGGCTGTGGCGGCCTCGATGATCGAGAACGGTCGACGTAAAAACATGCATCCCGCAGAGCAGATTATCGGTTTTCGTACCCTTCAGCAGGAAGGTAAAACGGCTTCTCAGATCGGCGCACTGATGGGTTATCACCCGCGCCACGTTCAGCGCTGCCTGAAGCTGGCGAATCTTGCCCCCTCCCTGCTGGATGCGCTGGCGCGGGATGAAATCTCCCTTGAACAGTGTGAAGTCCTGACACTTGCTGATACCCATGAGCGTCAGGAGCAGGTCTGGAAAGAGGCTGTTGAACAGTGGCGCGATCCTGCCGTACAGACCCTGCGCAAAATGGTGACTGACGACAAGATGGCCATCAGTCACCCGATGTTTGAGTATGTGGGCGAGGAAGCCTATACCGCCGCTGGCGGTACGCTGACCGCCGACCTGTTCAGCGACAAGGACAGCACCTTTGCCGATGCGGCGCTGGTGAAATCCCTGCTGGCTGGCAAGCTCACCGTGCTCGCCGCCCGTGTTAAGCAGGAGCAGGGCTGGGGCTGGGCTGAGTTCCGTATGACGGAACTACGCTTCAGCGGTGAGGACGGTGAACTGTACCGTTTTGCGATGCCGAAAGCAGTCCTGACGGAAGAAGAACAGAAGCGCGTCAGTGAGCTGGAAGAACAAAGGGACGCCACTGAAACCTACGATGACGAATACGAGCTTCAGCAGCAGATCGATGACATTTACTGCGAGGCGAAGTACCGCGAAGCCACGCCGGAATTTCGTGCCGCGCACGGTATCTGGGTGTCATGGGATGGTGACAATTTTCAGGTTCAGCCTGGTATCCGCAAGCTGACCGACGAAGACCGGGCAGCAGAAGAACAGGCGCGTCAGGAGCGTGAAAACAATGTGATCAGACACACCACGCCTGACATTCCCGCTGACGCCTATCCGGCAACGCTGGTTAAGGCCATGTCTGCGGAGCGCACTCTTGCCGTTCAGGCGGAACTGGCGGGTCGCCCCGATGTATCGGTGGCGCTCCTGACGTGGACGCTGTGTCTTGCGCTCTTTGACCGCACCTACGGCAAGCGCAATGAACCGCTGAAAGCCTCCGTGTCCTCGAATCAGTATCACCTTGCATCACTGGCTCCATCCGGTGAAGAAGGGAAGGCGCTGACGGCGCTCAATGCACAGAAAAAATCGCTTCAGGCAACGCTGCCCGAAAACTGGCATCTTGATTTCACCTGGCTGCTGTCATGGTCAGCAGAGCAGGTGAACACCCTGCTGGGATTCTGTGCCGCGCACGGTATCAACGGTATTCAGGAACGTATGTATAACCATACGCAGAAAAGCGAACTGGACGGGCTGGAAGCGGCGCTGGACTTTGACCTGCGCAAATGGTGGCAGCCGGATGCTGAGAGCTACTTCGGTAAGCTCACGATTTCCCAGATTGGCAAAGCCTATGAAGACGCCGGACTCAGCGCCCGTGCGGGTGAAGTTGTGAAGCTCAAGCGCCGCGATGCGGCGTAGGCCGCCGAGCAGGATCTGAATGCTCAGGGCTGGCTGCCTGACTGGATGGTGCGCACAGCGCCAGCCGCTGAGGCTGAAGAAGCCACCGAAACCGACGCTGACACCACTGACCACGCTGCTTAATACCGGAGGCCGCCGCCTTCGGGCGGCGGGAACAGGCATGACCATGCAATATGACCTGAACCGAATCAACACCCTGACCGCCACAGACCTGGAGTTTATCCGTCAGCAGGGCGAGGACGCGCGCCGCGCCCTCAGCGATGCCGTGACCGGTCTCCTGTCGACACCAGAAGGATGGCGCGTCTGCGCCGAGTTCCGCAGCGAGTTCGGCGGCTTCTTCCCCGTCCAGTGCCGCTTCAGCGCGGACGGCAGTGATGACTGGCATCTGTGCGTGTGCAGCCCCGGCGAAGTCTCGCCGTACTGGCTTCTGGTGCTGCTCTCCTCCGGCGGTGAAGTGGTGCGTACCCTTTACCAGAGCGACACGCTCCGGCCTGACCGGATAAACCAGCTGATCGCGCAGCTGGCAGGTATGCGCCGCTTTAACTGCACTGCCAGCACCGTGGCGAACCTGATGAGCGGGGAGGTGACAGCATGATCCCGTCCTCACACGCGCTCGTTTCCCTGAAGCCCGCCCGTCAGGCTGCAATTCAGGCTATCAGCCATGTTGAGTCTGCCCGCGAACGCGGCGCACGACTGCCCGCCATGCCGTATGTGCGTACCTTTCTGCGCCTTCTCACGGGCAGCGGTCGCCTCAACGCCACGGTGGCCAATAAAATACCAGGCCTGCACTGGGTGCCAAACAATCGTCATTCGAATCTGAAACAGGTCGAGGAGGCACTTAACACGATGATCGCCACCAGTGGCGAAGCCTGCCCGCTGCCGCTCACGATTGACGTACAGGCCGAACTGTTTCCTGAAGTCATGCACACCCGCACCGGTCGACGGCTGCACAGGTCCGGCATTAAGACCACGCGTCAGCTTCGCCGCCAGTCTCGTGAGTACGAACAGCGCTGGAAACTGCGCCAGAACCTGCTGGAGCAGGCGAAAATCGACCTGAATTTTCAGTCACCGGAAACCGTCTGCACCTGGTACACCCGGTGGAGCGACGAGTTTGACGCGGCAGAGCTTGCAACACCGTTCTGGCGCTGGCAGTCGCGGTTCGCGTCGCTGAAGGAACTTGACTGGCTTCGCATCAGCGGTGAGCCGCTGTATGCAGTGATGTACGAAATCCCGTTTATTGTCCGGGAAACACCTGAGCATGTTCGTGTCGCTGAACGCTGGCAGGTGCCAAATAAGCTGGCTGATCGGAGCGGTGTATGAAGTGGCGCTATTCCCTGCGCTGGAAGTTACCGCACAAGCCCTGCCCTGGTCCACTGGAGCTGGTTTCGGTTGTCGTGGAGGCAGGGCAGGTGGCACCTGAAGAGGTGATGTCACGCTGGGTAGCTGGCTCAGGTTACGCTGTATGCGTGGATTTTCCAGGCCAGAAACAGATCCAACGCTGGAGCGATGAACGAAAAGCAGCGGTGAGAAGGCGCAACATGCAGGCACGGATTAATCGTGTTGCCCCTTTGTTTGCCGATGAGTTAATCGAGCGTGAGCTGGCTGCACGTCCGGCGTATTTCAATGGCAAGTCCGCCCGGTGAATCAGATACAATGCTGTCTGACTGCACAGATGGCCATACAAAAGGAAAGCAGGACTATGAGGTACTGGTTGCTCGTTATATTACTGTACGCGCTGTTCTTTTTAATCGTCAGGCATGCTGCGCCAGAATGGGAAGGCACGACAGGCTATTATGCTGGCCTGTTCATATGCAGTCTGATAGCGATGGTTATCACATGGCGTGATACGCCAGGCTGGTTCGATAAAGTCCTGCTCGGCGTAATGAAATACGGCGTTCTGAGTGCCGGGATTATCTTCTTTGTCTGGGGCGTCGGGTACAAGCTGGCATTCTGGGGGCAAGGTAATTCTGATGCCGTATTTGTAAGTGCCGGGGACGTGATTTTGCCCAATCTTGCGATGGTCACGGGCGTACTGATCGCGGCATGGGGATACGTGAGATATTTCAGGCGTTAAGCAGCATAAAGCGTGGATATACCTGGTAAGAAAGAGCACCTGCCCGGTATAATCGACGTGGCGCTTGAGGCTTTTTGCCTCATGACGTGAAGGTGGTTTGTTGCCGTGTTGTGTGGCAGAAAGCAGAAAGCCCCGTAGTTAATTTTCATTAACCCATGCACTGCACCCATTTAGTTGGACTCTCAAACTGGAGAGTCCTATGCCCGGACGTAAATATACCCTCGAAGAACGCCTTGAAGTCGTTATGCACTATCTTGCCAGCGATGAAGGCTATCGGTTAACTTCAGCCCGTTTCAACATTCCCAGAACCCAGGTGAGAATCTGGGTTGCAGCCTATGATGCTTATGGTGAAGAGGGACTAAAACCCAGAGATAAGGGCGTATCCATCGATCCTGAAATCAGAATTGAAGCTGTGAAAGCGGTGCTATCCGGTCAGATATCTCAGACACAGGCCGCGACTAAATTCAATGTTGCAGGTGCGTCATCTGTTGCCAAATGGCTAAAAGTGTACAAAGAGCAGGGTGAAGAAGGGCTTCGCTCACTCAAGGTAGGCACAAAAAGGGTATCTTACATGGCTGAACACCCTGAACTTATTGAAGCCGCAGTGGAACGATCAAAAGAGCAACGAATTCTTGAACTGGAAAGGAAGGTCAAACGTCTTGAATTACGGATACTTTATCTTCAAAAGCTGAAAGCCTTAGTTCGGTAAGAGATAAGGTTCGTGTTGTTGACGAACTAAGGCAGCATTACCCGCTTGATCAGCTTCTGAGTATTGCCCGGATACCCAGGAGCACGTTTTACTATCATCTCAGGGCGCTCCGGTCTCCGGGGAAATACGATGAAATAAATCGTCGTATCAGCGAGATATATGATGAAAACCAGGGTCGCTATGGCTATCGACGGGTAACGCTGGCGCTCAGAAGAGAGGGCGGGCTGATCAACCACAAAGTGGTTCAACGCCTGATGAATGCTCTTGATCTTAAAGCCGCTATCAAAGTAAAGCGCTATACCTCCTGGCGTGGCGAACGTGGGTGTGCTGCTGACAACCTCCTGCAACGAAACTTCAAAGCCAGTCGGCCTAATGAAAAATGGGTCACAGATGTCACCGAGTTCGCCGTCAACGGCCGCAAACTCTATCTTTCTCCGATCATCGATCTCTTCAACAACGAAGTCATTTCCTACAGTATCTCAGAACGCCCGACAATGCCGATGATTGACGACATGTTGATTAAGGCATTTGCCAGAATGGGCGCAAACAGCAAACCAGTACTTCATTCAGATCAGGGCTGGCAGTACCGGCATCGGTGGTATCAGTATCAGTTGCGGGAGTTTGGGGTTCTGCAAAGCATGTCCCGCAAAGGAAACTGTCTGGATAATGCCTGTGCGGAATGTTTTTTCGGGACGTTAAAATCAGAATGCTTTTACACCCGTAAATTCAATGATGTCGACGAACTTAAGACCGTTCTTGAAGATTACATTCATTATTACAACACCCGACGAATCAGCCTTAAATTTCATGGGCTCAGCCCGGTTGAATATCGCCTGAAAACCTATCCGCTACGAATTTGACGTGGTGATTTTCAATACGGAAGCGCATAAAGAAATGAACATAAGGCGTAATCAACTTACGCCGGATGATACATTTCTGATGATGGTGCTAAAGATGCCATCCGGTTCTCAAGCCTGCGTAACGTCTGAAATGAATGGGATATAGTTCCGCTTAGAGCGAGAAGCGGACGTTGCGAACAGCATTTTGCGTGAATTAATGGGGAGCAGGTCACTTGCTAACAATGCCATGTATGAGTCAACTGTGAACAGGTCAACCATGATCTGGCTAAAGTGGATAGGTAATATGCAAATTTTTTAAATAGAAGTAATAACAACTTCAACGGAATTCTATAATGTTTGTTGTTGTCTAGGAGCGGTTCCTTGAACCGCCTGCGATTTGGCTACGGTATACTTATTGAGATTTTGCAGACCACCATGGCAAGGTCGCCGTCGCCAGCTACGGAAAAGGGAAAGAATCTTGTTCATAAATATTGACTTTGACGATCAGAAGGAAATTGCCAGTATTTCGTTAGAAGGTTGGGCTCAGCCGCTTGTCGAATTACTCTCACAGTATTTTATCATCCACAAAGACATGCTTTGTCTGAACTACTCCCACCTATCAACTGAGGACCGCAGTCTTGGGGTTATGACTTGGCCAGATCTGCTAACTGATCGTGAGTATTTTATGAGCAAATTCAGAGATGCGTCACAGCAGGGGCAGATAGCGCTGACCTTAAAAATTCTCGGACACGGATCCACGGGGATTGAGAATTCGTCCTCTATCTTGGAGCCAAAATCTTACCAGCGCGCTCAGGATATCTTCAGGGATAGCTTACTTAAGGTCGATCCCCCGGGCTTACGTGAAATCATTGTGGCGGAAATCGAGCCACATGCGATTTGGGTGAGTTGGTTGTTAAATGAACGTTCATATTATAAGCGTTATTTTTTGGACGATCAGCAGGTCATGAGGGCGTTGGTGGACAATACGTCCGAGAAAGATTGCATCTATGTACTTCAACTAGTCGACCCTCCTCTGGGGGCGAATAATTGGGCCTTCGAGAAACTAGTCAAGCTGTATTGGCAGTGTGTACGCGACTATTTGCAAATACATATCGACAAGTCGTGGGACTATTCAAGCCCCAAAAGGCATGAGCTCCTCATCTCTCTATTTGCGAATTCGCCGACAGTGCAGACGTGCCGGTGGGCTTGCAAACAGGTTTTCGAACGAGCAGATCCGTCGATCTTTGGTGAGCTTATCAAACATTGCCAAAACATATTGCCGGAGGATGTACGTGATCTGTTCCTACGCTGGAACATAAGTTCGCAGAATAATATCACGGAGTGCGCTGCCAAAGCCTTCTCAAGGCTTGCTGAATTGTGCGGTGTCACTAAACCTATACCCTCGGACCTCGCACTTGCGGCGGCTTGGCACGAGTTTGGAGACCCACAGCTTTCTAGTCAGCAAAGCGTCATTGCCAGCCTCAGAGAATTGCCATCCCACCCGAGGGATCAAGAAACGCTGTGGACCCAACTAGGCCCGGCCGCTCGCGAGGCCTGGCGGCAGGATCTGTTCGATCGGGTGAATGAGGAACCTGAATTAGCCCAGGGGCTCCTCAATTTTGCCTGCCTTTGGCTCGAGCAGACTGCATTTGCCGAAGTCGAGCCAGTGCTTTTGCGATTGATGGATGACGAGGACCATCTGGCGTTTGCGAATGGGCTTGTCGATATTCCTGTAAGGCAACTGCAACTGAGGAGTAAGGGACTAGTGCGGTCCAAGCAGGGGGCACTCGACCTGGAGGGGCCAGTAGGCCGGGGCGAGGGTGATACTGCGTTGCCTAGCGTAGGAGCCCAAACTTGGCTGAGCGACCCTTCCGTGGAGCGCGTCATCCATAGGGCGCTTAGCCAGATGGAGGAAAAATTTTGTCACGAATATTCAGGGACCTGGGGAGAGGACGAGGAGGGCCATACGGCGCGTCTCCTAACGCTGACAACGGAGGCGATTGAAAACGCGAGCAAACAGTTGCACCAACTCTCGGTTACGACGCGGGCGACGTATCCGAGTCTGACAGTGAAGGTGCGTCAACCTGGCAAGAAAGAGGAAGGGGCGAACACATCAGCCGGAGCTCCACTGGGGGCGGACGTGCTGTTCCTGAGCCGTATCGTGGACAAGGGGAAAACAGTGATCCAACGTGCGACCCTTGTACAGGTGAAAAAGCGCAAAGGCACTGGTTCGGTAGGGGGCTTCAGTTCGACGGTAGGCATTGAACTGAAGCAGTGCGAGGACATACTCAAGCAGTCAGAACACGCCTATTACCTGTTCATGACTCCGGCCTCGGCTCACCCGGTTCTCTGGGTTGCCCCAGCGCGGCTCGTCAGAAATTTGACCCAGTTGCACACGAGTAAAACTACGGTTCTGGCGATGCAGGTACGCGACGCCAGCTGCTCCTACGCGGATTTTTTTCTGCACGAGCTTGTTGGCCTGTGGGCTGGTGACGAGCATAAGGACATCATCGCCATCGCCAACGGCGATTCTCGGCTTGGGCGAATGCCCCGCCACATCGTTGATATTGAGGTTAGGCGCCAATCGGATTGATGCTTTATGAAGAAATTCATGCTCCAACTTTAGGGCAGGAGCGTCTATCAGACGGGGTCAGTGCATTTGTCTAATTGACCTACACCCCGTTGATTTCCACAGACGGTTCTCATTAACGTCCGCTCCTGGCACAAAGCGGACATTCCGGTCTCTAAAATTCTTTCTGCCGTCAGCTAGCCCAGTCTTCCAGGACCAGGCCGGGCACACGTTCAAACTCACGCACATTGTTCGTCACCAGCACGGCGCCAGCGGCGATAGCATGCCCGGCAATCGCTGTGTCGTTGGGACCGATAGGTGTACCGGCTGCAGTCAACGCAGCCTTAATCTCCGTGGTTGCGTCTACCGCTGCGCGGTCCCAGGCGAGGATTGCATCGAGACGGGCGCAGAAAGCTTCGACAAGCAGGCCGTGGCGAGGGGATGCCTTCTTTCCGATTGCACCGAAACGCATCTCAGCATAAGTGATGGCCGAAACCACAATGCGGTGATTGCGCAGCACTGCCTGTTCCAGTCGTTTAATGACAGCTTCCGGCTGCTCACGCATGATGAACGAGCAAATGTTAGTGTCCAGCATATAGGTTTTAATCACAGGTCAAACCGTCCTTCATCGCTGACAACATCACCACGCTCGGCCATAAAGTCCGGATCAGCTTTTTCGAGCTGAGTAAATGAACCCCATGTTGGGCGAACGGGACGAAGGATGATGCTGTCACCTTCACGGACGATTTCCAGTTCACTCACTCCTTCAAAATCCAGGTCACGGGGCAGACGGATGGCGCGATTGTTGCCATTCTTGAATATCGATACGGTTCTCATAGTGTTTCTCCTGATAAGTTAGCCTTTGAGCATATGCCAAGTATAGGTAGATGTTGAGCATATGTATAGATGTGACTACTTCGGAGTGATAGAAGCGCAAATGCGGTGCATGCAAAAATGCTCAACATACCCCAATTAATCTCTTCTTCACCTAAGATCTGAATAACCTGAATCGGATCTTGCTCAATTAACTGGCGCAGTATAGGTGGTTGCGGAAACAAGGAAGTGCATGGAATAAGAAGCAACTAAATGGATAATTTGGCTGTGGAAGAGTTTATTCAGCTTTTGCAGGAAACAAAAAAGAGCCCATGTATTCCATGGACTCTTTCTGAGATGCCTCGATTATTCTGTCCAACTTTTGGGGGTCAGTACACCCACGAGGCCACCTGTATGCCTAGACAACATCAGGATAGCCTCTTAGATGCCGCAAGGCAAGGAGAAGAAGGCCATGAAACTGCCGCGAAACACTCTGCTCTGGTGCGTATTAATAGTGTGTCTCACACTGCTGATATTCACTTACCTGACACGGAAATCGCTCTGCGAAATCCGGTACAGGGACACGAACAGGGAGGTGGCAGCTTTTATGGCTTACGAATCCGCTAAGTAGCTAACCCCGGCGGGGGGGAAACCCCCGCCATTCAGGGGCTGAGACTGTATGGACATGCCTGAAGCGCCTTTATGAAGGGGTTGCCGGTTTACCGGTAGCCCCTTTTTCCTTCCCGACGCGACCGCACGCCTGAACTTCCGGGAAGGGCTGTTCCCCTGCGGGGAACGGGGGAAGGGGGACGCGCCTCCGGCGCTGCCCCTCTGCTCCCTCATGATCGCCTATAAACGCAGTAGCCCCCCATCAACCACATACTGACTACCCGTAACATATCCGGCATCGTCCGACAGTAAAAACAGTGCAACGGCAGCGGCTTCTTCTGCAGTACCCGGACGTTTCAGGGGGACGCCAGCGCTAATCTGTGCATCATACTGCGCACGGAAGGGGGCGGGAATAATGTCCAGTAACGGCGTATCGATGGCCCCGGGCACAAGCGCGTTCACCCTGATCCCCCGTGGTGCAAAGGCCGTTGCCCAGCTGCGAACCAGCGCCAGTTGCGCGCCTTTACTGGCGGCGTAAATTGCTGCCACGGGGGTTCCTTCATAGGCTGCCGTGGAGGCGGTCATTACCACGGAGGCCCCTTCTTTCAAAAAACGGGAGAGACTGGCGACCTGCAGGACCGCTGCCCGGACATTGTTTGCCATTATCGTATCGAACTGAGTCGCGCTGCAGTTTTCTACGGATGAGAAGGCGAGTTGTCCGGCGTTAAGCCACAGGCCATCCAGCATGCCGAACGATTCAACAGCTTCTGCCAGTGCCTGTGCAGCCTCCGGTTCGGCTCCATCGTTTTGAAGAAGTGTTGTGTGATGGGGGAGTTGTGCCCGTAGTTGTTCCAGTTTATGCAGATTGCGGCCGGTTATCATGACCTCGCCATCTTCTTCTGTAATGCGCTTTGCCCCGGCCAGACTAATACCGCTGCTCGCACCCGTGATCACTATTTTCTTGCCTGAGAACCTTCCCATTGAATCCCTCGCAGAGGGTTTTACGTCTGGTTTACTCACACTAAAACAATGGATATTTGTTGTAAAACCATAAACCTGGGGGGCGGGGCGATGGCCCCCTTCGGCTCCCGGTCAGCGCTGCTGTCCGGTCGTCGAGCCCCACTCCGCCAGGGCGGCCGCTGCGCACCCGCCAGGCTCCGCCGAACCCCTGCGGGTTTCGGGCCATACGGCTAGGGTCTGATGGCAAAGGTCAAGGGCTGCGGCTTCTCCGGCCGTGCCGTCCGGAACGCCTTCACCGCGCCGGCTGATGCCGTCGCTTTAATGGCGCCACGCCGTTCCGACGTGTCGGGTGTGTGCATCCTGTCCATCCGGTGAAGCCATCCCCCGTGTGTCCTCACGCGGAGGGCTGCTTGTAGCACCGTCGGGTCGTCATCCAAGGGGTGAAATGCACTCCGCCAAAACTTTTTGCGGGGCGCAAAAACTTTTGTCTCCGCCCCTTTCCTTCCTCCCTTCGCCGTTGCTCCTTTTGCCCTTTGCCGCGAGAGAACTCACCAGGGAGATGGCCAGCCATCACCACAGGAGAAAACCAGGATGCACACACGAAACGTCAACGTCAAAACCGCCGCTCAAGAATCTACCGGAAGATGTGATTCAAACCTCACCACGTCCCAGTTCACGGATCTGTTTTGCTGGGTCCTGGCAGCATCGGAAGGGGAGCCACAACCGGCAATTTTTACGCCGCCAGAGAATGCCACTGAGCTGACGTTAATTAATGACGAATGCCCGGATTATATCTCTGTCTGGATCGTAGATGGTCGCCCGGTGGCAATTGCAATGCCGCTGGATAATTTTCACCGCGTTATTTCTTCATCACTAACTAAATAATCAGGAGTAAATAAATATGGTCAGTTTCGCAAGCCGCTATCGTATGCCTACCTCGATTCGTAAAGACCGTCCGCTGACGAATGAGGAATTACAGCACATCGTTCCGAGCGCGTTCTCATCGGATAAACACGATTCACGCTCTGAACGTTATACGTATATCCCGACCATAAACATTCTTGATCGCTTACGTGATGAAGGTTTTCAGCCGTATTATGCAACTCAGTCACGTACACGTGACCAGGATAAACGCGACTTTACAAAGCATATGCTTCGCCTGCGTCGTCATGACCAGATTAACGGAAAAGAAGTACCGGAAATTATTCTGCTGAATAGCCATGATGGTTCAAGCAGCTATAAAATGATCCCCGGTATGTTCCGTCAGATTTGCAGTAATGGTCTGGTTGCGTGGAAGGATTTTGGTGAAATCCGCGTACCCCACAAAGGGGATATTGTCGGTCAGGTTATTGAAGGCGCTTACACGGTGCTGAAAACATTTGACGCGGTTGATGAAAATATTGACCTCATGAAAAGCATTCAGCTCACTTTGCCTGAGCAGCGCCTTTTTGGTGCGACCGCCCTGGAACTTAAGTACGATGGAAAACCAGCGCCGATTACACCGGAGCAAATTATTAACCCGCGCCGTGTGCTCGACAGAGGCCAGGATTTATGGACCACGTTTAACGTGGTTCAGGAAAATGTGATCCGTGGGGGCATTCGTGGCAGAACGGAAAAAGGGAAGATGACCAGAACGCGGGAAGTCACCGGAATAGATGGTGACATCAAATTAAATCAGGTGCTCTGGAAAATGGCCGAAGAGTTTGCAAAACTGAAGGCCTGATAATTAAGCCGCTCAACAGAGCGGCTTTTTACTGACCACTGTTTAAAGATGCTGTTTCTGCAATTTTCATCTCATGTTCCTTTCCCGCAGCTGGCGCCAGACGTTCAGAAAGTAACTTTTTTCTGGCCAGTAAAACGCGATATATATTTTTGATATCCTGAGCATAGGCCTTGCGCTGCGCAATGAGCTTTTTGCTCGGCCCCGTATTATACATCCCCACGCTGTCCCAGTTTTTTCCGTATGACCTGAAGTTGTGCGCTAGCACCCATGCCCCGGTGTAAACGCAAATACATGGATCATTCAACAGGCGATAACGGGTAATATTGAAGTTTTTAAGTTTACCGTAATGGGAACTGTTCACCTGCATCCCGCAGACATCTTCTGTCCCATTCCTGTTTGATCCATTTATCGCACCCGGCTTCAGTCTGCTCTCTTTAATCGAAATTGACATAAGCAGTAGTGGATCAATTTGATAATCTTTCCCGGCCTGATCAAAGCACATCTGGGGAGCTGCGCCAGCAGACAGTGAAATGGTCAGCAATGCCGCAGGTAGTAACGATATTTTCATGGTTTGGCCTTTTAACGAAATACACGGGCTCTGGAGAGCCGATTTAAAAAATACCCCGGCGGATCGTCGTAATCAAGTTAATTCACTACAAACGCGCGTGAGCGCTCTCCTGATGGGATTTTACATCTGTCAGAAATAAACATGTCAGAGCAGTAGGCGGTATTAACATGCCGCTCTTTACTAACCCTTTAAAACATCACACCCCACGCAAGACTTCGTCTTGCAGATTTTTCCTTTTATTTCAGTGGGATGTTTCCAAGAAATTTGCGCGCTTTTGGAATGTGACCGTTTAATGTCGTACATACCGACACTACACTATCGTATAATCCTAATACCTGTTAGTGTCGGTATGTCTCACATGTATCGTACAATTGTAGATATGCTGTAATTACATTGAATTATATATCGCACAGTGTCACACTGTCGCACATCATAGTGTTGGATTGTACTACTGTATAAAACAGAAATTCACAGCAGTATCAACCCATTACACCTTTGCACAGCAATCTGGTAATCCACCAACAGGCCATACATAGTGTCGGTTCCGACACTAACTTAAAACAGGTAAGAAATATGGGAAGAGTCGGCATCTACCTTAAAGATAAAATTGAACGTGAAGTTCGCGATATTGTTCAACAAGACCTGCAGAACGGCGCTAATGCTGGAGAAGCAAACATATCAGCTACCTGCAACGAATTAATCAGGCTTGGACTGCTTGTTTATAAACGCGATGGCGAGGATGGCAATCAATTTGATATCGAAGGATATCGAAGAGACCTCATAAGAAAAGCAGCCGGCTCACGCGAAGGCACAGTTCTCATTGCCACCCTAATCGCTGAGATGTATTTAAAAATGACAGGAAAAGACGGCGAAGGCAGCCTTGAAGATACGCTTGATATGATTTTAAGCGGCATAAACACAGCCGAGAACGAAGCAGAAGCAAGGCACTTCATCAACGAAAAAGAATAAATCTGTGAGCCGGACACCCCGGCCCACATCGATCACAGGGACGGTTTTTCATCCCAGGGAAGGTCACTTTTCTCCACCTCCTTTATTTTTTCTTTCAGGAACACCTCGAACTCCATGCAAAGAACTTTAAGTGCCTGTGCATCCTCGTTCTGGTCAAGTAACCTTTCCGTAAAATAACCCAGTGTATTCATCAGACGAGTGAGCATTTCGTCATTCAGACTACGGTTATGCACCTTCGCCATTGCCCTGATTTCATCAGCAAGATTCTCAGGAATACGCATGCTATATCCGGTTGTTTTCCCCGGAAGCAAAACTCTTTCACCCTCACGCCACATCCACAATTGCTCTTGTTTGAGCGGGGCATTAACTTCATTCACAGCATCAACGGATTCACTATCAAGTAATTGTCCTAACCACTCTTCAAATCTCACCGCCAGTGCAATGAGCCGCTCACCCTCTGCAGTTTTAATGACTGGTTTGCCCGGCTGATAATTCAGCGACAACAACAGCCTGGCAATAATTTCCTCATTCACACTTCTGTTGCCAGCTCTGGCACATATTCTCAGCTCCATAAGCAGATTATCCGGAGCACGCAATCGCCACTCCACAGCTTCACCTGGCTGGAACTTACGTGGACGGCCGCGACCATCCCACATTTTCTCTTTAACTTTCATAGCTATAGATCCCGGAGGCCATTTCCATACTTTCTGGTCAACAAAGCCTACCCACTTACATATTCGGATAAATCTGAATGATTCCAAAAAGTGTGACATGCGTCACAGTTTTTTTTTTTTAGGGTCATGGGACAATTGCGCCCGCGTAAACAAGCACTTACGCGATTCACTTTTGTTTACTTCGGAGAAAACAAACATGTTAACCAAAGGCAGTGCCCTTAACGTCGGTAAGGGATGGGCGGTAGCGTCTTTATTCCGCAAAGCACGCGAAAATCGCCAGACTAAATTTTACTTAAAGTCAGCAGGCGCTTTTTTAATTGCACTCATGGTCACTCACCCGGCATTCGCTGGCGGCACCGACCTTCTTTCCTCACAGAACACCACGGTTAATTCCACCTTCGGTTCTGGCTCTTCATTGATTAAATGGTTTTACATTGCCGAAATCATCATGGGCCTGTTTATTTACATCAAGGCCCGCTCACCGCTGGTATTCGTCGGTATCGTAATGGCAATCATCTTTACCCGTGTAGCCTTCGGCATCGCGAGCTAAATGATGAACGGGGAAGGAGATAAATATAACTTCCCGGAAACAATGAACCAGCAGGACCGCTATTTAGGCTTACCGATTGACGAATTAATTGTTACCGCACCCCTTATAGTGTTAGGGGTGCTTAACAACCTGTCAGTTGAACTTGGTGTAATCGCGGGAATCCTCTGGTTTATCGTCAGATATCTGAAAAAAGGGCAGGGGTCATACTGGTTACTTAATTTCTGTTACTGGCACCTGCCATCGCTTTTATTCAAAGTAACCTTTCGCCAGATACCTGATTCAAGTTTCCGGCACTGGAGGGCATAGTTTTTCATGAAACTAAATATTAAAGGAGAGCGCGATAAACAACTACGCTATGCGTTTATTGGTCTTTCAGCCTTAACTTTACTCATGGGCGTCGGTAACGTACTGACAGGTTCGCTTGCATGGTATTTTGCCACCACCCAGAAAACTATCACCACGCCATTAACGTTTAACCGCCCATTTGCATCAGATTCTAAAAGTGTCGATGCCACCGGTCTGACGCAGTTCGCCGCTTCCTTTATTTACTGGCGACTCAACGTTACCCCGGAAAACATCGAACATAACCAGAAAATGATTCTTGGATTTGTCCCTTCCGCCGAACGGGATGTACTCAAGAAGGCTCTGGACATAGAAACTGAGCGCATCCAGAAAGCGGGCATCACCACCCAGTTCGACACGAAAGAAATTCGCGTCATGGACGATGGCTCCGTGCAATACAGCGGGGTACTGAAATCCTCCACCACAAACGGCGCAATCATCACGCCACTGAAAGACCAGGAAAAAACCTACCGACTGAAACTGAGTTATGACAATGGTGTGATTAACCTCCACAGCTTTGAAGAACTCAAGCCGGTATCTCCCACTAACTGACAGGACTGCCCATGAAATTTCGCATTTCACCGGCAGCTGCTGCTGTGTTTCTGGCAGCGGGATTATTCACAAGCGGCCTTCGGGCCGCTTCCGCACCCGCAGCCATTCCGTTTGAGAACGACGCCGCCTTTAACGTCACACTCAGCAACACCAACCCAAGCAAGGTTGTTGTCGACGGAGAACTCATTACCAGCATCAGCGGACCAACCGGTGCGTATGACCAGAGCCAGACCGAGGACGGAGCTCTCATTCTCTCTCCGCTTGTCGGCCAGAACTTCACCCTGTTTATCCAGACCGACCGCGGCTCATCCCTGAGCCTGAATGTCAGACCGCAACCGGGTAACGGCAAAACACTGCGCTTCACTCCGATGTCACCACCACTTCGCAAGAACGACAATGCGAAGACATGGGAAGAAGGGCAGACCTACGAAAAAACACTGGTCGCACTATCCCGCGCCGTAGTCAACGGCCAGGTACCAGACGACTATCAGGAGTATCCGGTCAGCCGCATGCCGGCTTACACACCCGCCAGTGATGTACGCCTGACGCCCGAACGCCAGTTTGTTGGCAATCACCTGCGCGTTGTGCGCTTCCGGATGAGCAACCCGGGCAACATCACCCGCAGCCTGCGCGAACGCGATTTCTGGCGCAAGGGCGTCCGGGCCGTAATGCTGTCGCAGAACCAGCTCCATGCTGGCGGCGAAGGGTATGCCTGGATTGTGTTTTCAGATGACGGAGACACCCGCTCATGACCATAAGCCTGAATGAAAACCTGAAAACCCGCCGCAAGCAGCTGGCCATTCTGGCCGCCGTCATTCTGGGCGGCGCAGCAGCAACGGGCGGCGTGGTGTGGTACGGACAATACCAGCAAAAACTAAAGCAACCCGCACCGGTTGCAACACCAAACCTGACCGGCGTTGTGACCGCGACGTTTAACGAACAGGTCAACGATGCCGCACTGACACAGCAGCAGGCAAAGACCTCCGCCCTTGAGCAAAACCTTGCCACGCTTGCTCAGCAGTTCGCGCAGAACAAGCTCACCACCGAGCAAAAGCTGGCCGAAAAGGACGCTGAAATTCAGCGCCTGAACGACCAGCTTACGAAAGCCCCCGGCAGCAACCAGACCACTGGCCAGCAGACACCACCTGCTGGTCAGAACGGAACACCACTCCCCGGTCCGGTTGCTGCCGGCCAGGCCCGGCCACCCGAATACAATGTGACCCCCGCAGGTGCACCGGCCGCCACTGGTGTGAATATGGGGCAGGGCGCAGCGTTCTACCCGGGTGGCTCCGGCCAGCGCATGACGGGCGGTCTGTCGACAACAAAATTCAGCTACGACAGCCTGAAGAAAAAGCCGACCAAACTACCCTGGATTCCGTCAGGCTCCTTCTCTGACGCCATCATGATTGAAGGTGCCGACGCCAACGCCAGCGTTACCGGTCAGCAGAACACCCAGCCCGTCACCATCCGCCTGCTGGGCAATATCCAGATGCCGAACAACAAAGAATACAGCGCCGACGGCTGCTTTGTGGTGGGTGAAATCTGGGGTGACATCTCCAGCGAGCGCGGGATTGTCCGGACGAAATCAATCAGCTGCGTACTGAAAAATGGCAAGCACGTCGATATGGAGTTCGATGGCCATGTCAGCTATCAGGGGAAAGGCGGCGTTCGCGGCAAGCCCGTCATGCGAAACGGCATGATTGTCGGCTACGCCGGTGCAGCAGGCCTCCTGTCAGGTTTTGGTGAAGGCATCAAATCTGCGGCAACACCATCTGTCGGCCTCGGCGCCACAGCGGATGTCGGTGCCGGCGACGTGTTCAAGCAAGGTATAGGCGGCGGAGCCAGTAAGGCGGCCGATACGCTGAGCCAGTACTGGATTAAGCGCGCCGAGCAGTATCACCCCGTGATTGATATTGGTGCCGGCAACCTGGTCACCGTCGTGTTCCAGAAGGGCTTCCGCCTTGAAACTCTGGAAGACGCTGAGGATGCCAAGGCGAAAGAGGAACTGCAGAAAGCCGGCAACGCCGCGCAGAACGCCGTGACCCCTCAACCTGCGAGCCAGACCACGGCATCCAGCACCACCTCAGTCGGCAACATCAACCCGGATGACGTTCTCCGTCAGGCCAGTCAGCTGCGCCTCGGTGACACCATCAACTGATGAGGGATGAAGATGGACGCACGAAAATTACTGTTTTGGGCAACAACCAGATGGAGGCCAGCGCTGATATTCATCGTTTCATGGTCTATTTTATTCGCCGCTCTTTACTCCAATTTTAAGTGGATACAGCTGACCGGATTAGTTCTCTGGTTGGCTGGAAACCTTTTTCTTGCTGAATCAATTCCCGGGGGCATGGTGTGGCGGGAGCTGAACTCACCACCTTCAGAAGCAACACCCGAAGGAAAGGAGGATAAATGAGGGGGCCACGCACAGATGACCGCATTAGTTTTCTGAGGGGGATTGAACGAGACTGGACAGACTGGTCTGCAGGAAAAAACACAAAACCCCACTGGATATTTTTGGTAGGGATATTAACCGCTACAGGGATGTTGATTTTTAGCTTCTGTTCAGGCAATCAGAGGCTTACCGTGGCTTCCATTGCTATTGGAATAGCATTTATTCTCGCCGGATTGTTACAGACCGGTGAAACATGGGAAGAGAGAGTACAGAAGAAAATTCGGGCATATGAGCCGCTTGATATTGATGCCATGCGCACCCTGGCCGTCTCTGTTTTTCACAAGGATGAGCTGACGCAGGAAGAACTCAGACAGTGGCTGGACGCGGAGTTCAGCGCCATTTTTGATGCCGCTCTTCGTGGGGGAAGCCGGAATGCGTGATGAAAAGCGTAATAACAGCCTGCTCAGGAAAATGCGGGTGCATATTGCTGAATGGGAGGCTGGCCGGCCCACTCCGCAAGGAAATAAGTACATTTTCCTTTGGCTTGCAACCTTCATCGTTGTACTGGTAGCTACGGTTTCAGTGTTCCGCCCGTCATTGTTTGCACTGTGTTTCCTGATTGCCTGGTTTTTTCTGGGTCAGAAGATATTTAAGCGAATTATCCCGCGTTACAACGAAAGCTGGGAGGAGGTATTCGACAGGTTACTTTCTGATTATGAACCCCTAAACCTTTCTGCCTGGGAACACCTGAAGCACCAGGCTGAAACAGAAGGGCTGACGGCCAGAATTGTCAGCAACTGGCATCGTGAGGAAGCCAGGTCCGTCTGGCCAGAAAAGAAACCTGACCTGAAGTTCCTCCATAAAGTCACTGACGGTAACGAGAAAATCGGAGAGAAATGAAGCGTACCAGAGCCATTTCACAACTGGTAATAACTGCCGGAGCGACCGGTGTTTCTGTTTACAACCATACTGGAGGGCTCACTGTGTTACTCACCCTGGTGACCATAGGCACACCTGCTCATGTCATCAACGTCTTCCTGTAATTCATTTCACTGGAGTGTTTATGTCTGCCAACATGGCACGTTCTTCATTACTCAAAATCCTGCACAATTACCGCTATATCCTCATTCCTGCACTGGTATTCACTATCGAACTGACAGTGTGGGCAGCGCTCAATCTTAAAGGCGCGGGTGATATGGGCTGGGTCTCCTGGAGAGTGTCCCTGCTCTTAAGCGTGTTCCTCGTATGCTTTAGCTACTCTGCCTTTAACAAACTCGATGGAGGGTTTCTTATGTATGGTGCAGTCGTTCCGTGGGGCGGAATGCTGATAGTGTCGAGTATTTATGGCTTTATTCAGATGAACCTGAACTTCCTGACGCTGGACATGTTTTATGTCGGCGTGTTTGGCAGCCTTGCTGCGCAGCTGGTTTTCACTGTGATTCAGTGCAACTGCAAATAATCGAAATTGAGTATTACCCCTCCCTGAATACCCCTTAAATTAAAACCGGAGTTACCCCATGAAAAAACTACTGGGCGCTGCACTGCTGTGCAGCGCACTGACCGGCTGCGCCGGTCTCAATTCTGATTTCGACTGCAACAAGACCGCGACCGACCAGTGCCTGACCACCGGTGAAGCCAACAAGCTGGCCGCTCAGGGTAAAAGTCTGGATGACCTGACAGCAGAAAAAACCGCAAAAAAGCCTGCGGGTGAAACCCTGCCGGCACTGCGCAATTCAGCACCGGTCGTGAATCCATTCCGTCCTGTCTCCGCCGCAGCAACCGGAACCACCGCCGCTAAGCCTGTTGCCGCAAGCCCCCTGACCACGGCGCCGGCGAAATCGTCTGGCTCGCTGGTCACTCCGCTGACCACGTCCAGTCATGCGTCCCCTGTGCCAGTTAACACTGCGGGCCGCGTTCCGGTTCAGCGTATTCCTGACGCCACGCAGCGCCTGTGGATTGCCCCCTGGGTGGACACGGACGACAACTTTCATCAGCCGGCTGTGGTCGAGTTCGTGAAAAACAAATCCCACTGGGATGAGAGCTACCGCGTTATCGGGGAGGGCGGGGAATGAGCAGCCACTACGTTTCCGGCAGGAACGGCGTCGACCATCTGGTGAAATCATTCACCCATACACGGAAAGGAACGGCGCGAATCACCGCCACACAGTCAGTTGATACCGATGATGAAACGCTGGCCGTTCTGAGCGTGAGCTGTGACTGGAAGATTAAAACTGCCGGTGATGCACCGCACACCGGGCAAATGAACGAAGAGAAACTGCGTCGCCTGGAGTTAATCCGGGCCGCTGTGGAGGGTCGAAAATGAGTTTTGTCGACAGCCTGATGGATATGCTGAAAAACGGGAAAGAGGAAGACGGTGCAGCAACGGCCCGCAACAACCTTTCCCAGACCTGGGATTATCCGTCCCTGGTTGCTGCACTGCCGTACCGGTATTACGACGACAAGAATGAAATTTTCGTCAATGCCGGCTCTGCGGGTTTCATTATGGAAGCCGCCCCGCTTCCCGGCGCGAACGAGCAGGTGATGGCCGCACTCGATGACATGCTGCGGAAAAAGCTGCCCCGCCAGACCCCTGTCACCGTCATTATGCTTGCCAGCAAGTGTGTCGGGGAACGTATCGATCGTGGCGTGAGTAACGACATGTGGAAAGGGGGGATGGCCGATCACCTCAATAAAATTACCCGTGCGTTCTGGCAGCGCTCAGCGCTTCACGGTCTGGCCAACGAGCGAGAATACCCGCTCTATCTGCGTAACTACCGTATCTTTATTGTCTATGGCCAGCCTATAAAGCGCGCCTCCCAGGTACAGCGGGTGATGGATGACCTGATTCAGATACGTAACACCATCCGTGTCTCGCTGGGAGCCGCACGCATCGACAGCATGAACACCGATGTGCACGCTTTCCTGTCTGTGGTACGCGAGCAGATGAACTACCGTCAGGAGCAGGTGCTGACGTCCTCCGGGGACTATAACGAGGATGAGAAGCTAAACCGCCAGGTGGTTGACCCGGGGATTGACCTGCGGGTGCATCCGGGGCATGTCCGGATGGAACTGCCCGAAAGCATCGACCCGCGCGGGACACGCCTGCCAGCATCGGCCTGTCGCATAATCAATATGCAGCTCGCTAAAAACCCTAAACGCTTCGCCCTGTGGCAGGGGGCTGACAATCTGCAAAATCTCCGCTTTCCCGACCTCGGTATACCTTGTCCCTTTATGCTGACCTGGACGACAGAACTGGAGGAACAGACCAAAAGTCAAAGTGAGGCATTTCGCAAAGATACTGACCTGACCAAAAAGGCCAACTCGGCCTATGCAGCACTCTTCCCCGGCACCAAAAAAGCGGCTGAAGAATGGCGAAGGGCACGTGAACAGCTAAGCACTAATGAAATTGCACACTGTAGAACCTACTTCAACCTGACCCTGTTCGCCCCGGATAACAATACCGAAGCGCAGAAGTGTGAACTGGCCGCCGTCAACGTGTTCCGTAAGAACGAGCTGGAAATGGTCACCGTACATTACCAGCAGATGCGTAACTGGCTGGCCAGCTTCCCGTTCGTCATGCAGGAAGGGATGTGGGAAGACCTGAAGATGACGGGGGCAACGCTGCGCGCCAAGTCATGGAACGCGGTGAGTCTGATGCCAGTCGTCGCCGAACGCCAGCTGTCCAACGTGGGAATGCCGCTCCCGACCTACCGCAATCAGGTCGCGTTTTACGACATGTTTGGCGAGGAGAACGGCAGTACCAACTTTAACATCGCGGTCACCGGCACGTCCGGGGCAGGGAAATCGTTTCTAATACAGGGGGTACTGCGTGATGTATTGAACGCCGGTGGTTATGGCTGGGTTATCGACATGGGGGACAGCTACAAGAACTACTGTCACCAGGCCGGCGGGGTTTATCTCGATGGTTCTAAACTGCGCTTTAACCCGTTCGCCAACGTTAAGGACATTAACCATTCTGCGGAAGGGATTGTGCGCCTGCTGACGGTGCTCGCCAGTCCGACACAGCCGCTGGATGGCGTCTGTGAAGCGATCCTGCAGAAAGCGGTAATGGATGCGTGGGAGAAAAAGGCAAACAAAGCCCGTATCGATGACGTTCATAATTACCTGACCAATGAGGATGTGAATCAGGCGTTCGCTGACAAGCCGACCATCATCGCGCGTCTCGCGGAGCTGGCCATGCTGCTCGATACCTACTGCACCTGGGGGCCTGACGGCGAATACTTCAATGCCGACACCCCGACGCTCGATGGTGAAACCCGCTTCGCGGTGCTGGAGCTGCTGAGTCTCGAAGACAAGCCGAAGCTGCTCTCGTCCATCCTGTTCTCGCTCATTCTGGCGATACAGGAAAAGATGTACCACAGCCCGCGCGACCTCAAAAAAGTCTGCATTATCGACGAGGCCTGGCGTCTTCTGGGTGGCTCCAACCCGCACGCGGCACGGTTTATCGAAACCGGCTACCGCACTGTGCGTCGTCACCGTGGCGCGTTTATCACTATCACCCAGGGCATTAAGGACTTCGGCGCCAGTAAGGAAGCGGAAGCCGCCTGGAACAACAGCTCCACCAAAATCACCCTGCTGCAGGATGCTAAGGCGTTTAAACAGTACCTTGCCGATAACCCGGATCAGTTCTCGGACATGGAAAAGGAAGTTATCCGTGGCTTCCAGCCAGCCCTGCAGACCGGCTACAGCTCCCTGCTGATAAACGCCGGTGAATACAGCTCCTTCCATCGCCTCTTCGTCGACCCCGTGACGCGTGCCATGTTCAGCTCGCGCGGCGAGGACTTTGCTTTCATGCAGAAAGCGCAGAAAGAAGCGGGGGCGACTGCGGAAGAAGCGGCGTATCTGCTGGCGGAGAAAAAATACGGCAGTGAACTTCGTGAACTTGAAGAGTGGGTGAAAGCAGCATGAGTGAACAACAGGGCAAGCCGTATGACGGCGACACCGTTCGGGACGGTGTAACGATGGCGGGATGGTTGACATCCCGAAGCATGAAATTAGCAATCTTTTTGCTTGTCTCGCAGATGGTAATGACGGGGATAACATGGATTTACATGAAAACCACAGAGCCAGAGATCGTAGTCTTCGACATGAAGGGAACGGTGGACCTCTTCATGCAGCAGTCCGCTCAGCTGCAGCTCGATGAAAACAGGGCTAAAGCGATGACCCAGCAGTTCAACGCGGCGCTGACCGGCAGCCTGGATGCATGGCAGTCCTCACACAACGCCATCGTTCTGGTGAAGCCGGCGGTGATGAGCCCGCAGCGCGATATCACGAATGAAATCCGTGCAGATATTGCCCGACGCATCCAGGGGGGCCAGTGAAAAAACGACTGCAGCTGATGGCCATGACGCTGCTTATACTCTCCGCCGGCAGCGGGGCGAAGGATTTGGGTACCTGGGGCAACGTCTTCGAGCCTGCAGAGCAGGACATGCTGGCGTTTATCCAGAATCGCCTGAAGGGAATGGAGCAGACGGGCGAACTTGACCGCCTGCGCAAAGAGGCAACGGAAAGAGTGAAGGAGCATGCGGTACGTCCGACGCCGGTGGAAGGGCTCACGAAAGCGAAGGAATACCGCCGCTTTGCCTGGGACCCGACATTTACCGTGAAGGAGACGATCACCGACATGCAGGGCAACGTGATCGCCCGGAAGGGCGATACGGTCAATCCTCTGGATAAGGTGCCCTTCAGCCAGGTGCTCTTTTTTATCGACGGCGATGATAAGGAGCAGGTGAACTGGACCCGACAGCAGCTCGCCGGTCAGACCAGCGTGAAGGTCATCCTGGTGAACGGCAACATCAAAGAAACCAGTGATGCGCTGAATGAACGTATCTACTTCGACCAGTCTGGCGTACTGACCCGTAAATTCGGTTTTGAACACATCCCCGCGCGGATATCGCGCGACGGCCGCGTGATGAAAGTGGAAGAAATTCCGGTATCAGGAGCGAAAAAATGAGTGCAACAACGTTAGGTGACCTGTTTCCCGAAATGCGTCAGGCGGTCACATCCCATCGACGTTACGCCAGAAAACCGCGTAAACCCGCTGAGATAACGCCGCGCATGGGAACAGCAGAACGGCTGAAGACGCTGTACCCCGAAATTGACTCCTGGCATCCGGTACTGGTGACCAAAGCCTGGCTCCACTGGTGTACGCAGAACCAGCAGGATAGCAGGGAGCCATCGAAACGTGATGAACGTTTTCCGGACTACATCATTTACCTCTTACTGGAAAACATGCGGGCCGAGGACAGCGCGAAACGTAAAAAGGGCCAGACGATGTCACTTTCTGAGCGTCTCGACAGGCTGTTTGCGGGCGAAGGGCAGGAGAATGCTGAATGTCACTGATACACAATACCTCTGTGCCGTCTGTGTCTCAGCATATGACGGATCACAATGCTACCAAAGGCTGTGACGAAGCCGTGAATCAACTCTCTCAGCTGTACCCTGAAATCGCTTCATGGCAACCGGCGCTGATCGCCGGTGCCTGGTATCAGTGGTGCACTGAGAACACGCTTCTGCCGGCGGTGCCGGAAAAACGCGACGAGGCGTTTCCCCTGTACCTCGTCAGGGTAATTCGCAACAGAATGGAGGAGATGAACGCATGGCGTTAATCAGCTGCTTCACCGGCCCTCAAGGGCTGCAGGGGATGCTCACCTGTTTGCGCGATACTGAGGGGATGACCGGTATTCTGGTCGTGGTTGGGTTGCTCACTGGCTGGCTTGTTGTTCAGTACCTGGCAGGTGCCCGGCGTGAACGCCGGGCATGGGAGAGCCGACCGGGAATGCCCGTTCCCCCGGCCCAGTTTGGCAGTGCCCGACATGCCGCTGCGGTTCACGCCTTTGCTAACCGGGAATGCTACCAGGTGTTGCTCGCTGAGCTGGAGAAAGGCCTGACTGACGAGGGCTATGAACTGACGCGTGATGGATCACTGCGGGTGGAGATGTCAGAGGCTGACCGACGAAAAATCAGCCGTCGGATTTTCCGGGCGCGCCAGTGCTATACGTCGCCGAGAGTGTCTGAGCTGGCGATGCAGGACAGCGAGGATGCGGCAGTGAACGATGGCTACGCCGGCACGTGGCTCAGCGTGCTTATCCGGGGCAGTGAGCGGGAAGGATGGTATATCACAAAACCTGTACCGGAATTCGTCCCGACGAACTTTCCTTTAAAACAGGTAATCATAACTGTCAGTGCAAAACGGTCTGTCCTGACGCGGGATGTGGTGAGAATCATCAACGAAATGGCTGAAAAAGTGAAAACCCAGTATAGCTTTCCTGAAACACCGGAACGTATTTCAGGTGGGGTAATTAACAGTGAACTGTTTTATGGGGCTGAGCAGCGGCAGGTTAAGGTGGCACCAGGCTGGTTTAGTTCTCCGTCTGGAAATGATGTTCCTGACGATATCACCGAAGGACTCTTCCCGTCGGCGGGGATGTCAGAATACCGGCATTTCATCGTCAGGGCGCAGGCAGGGCGGTTATATACCCAGACTACACTTGCCTTCTATATTGAAGAAGCTGGTCGCAGGATAGAGCAGGGGGAATCCAGCGGAGCATGCTACGAAGATGACAGCGGCTATGCTTTCGCCGTGACGCCTGCAAAAAACACGCCCTGATTCAACCGCGCTGACCTTCAGGATGTTCGGTGCTCACTGCGTTGCGCTCCGCCTCAGCCTGAATGTCATCCCGGTTTCCGATTAACCCCGACCAGGTAACGCCATGAAAAAAGACCCTGATACTGAAAAGGGCCGGAATGTCACCATCTCGTCAGTACGTCACGATGAGGGTTCGGCCCGACAGCTGGATGAAATCCTCAACGATAACCCGCTGTACAAACCTTCGCACGTGCTGCGCGGAGCCATTCTTGCCCTGTACGAAATGAGCCAGGAACAACGCCTGGCCATCATCATGAAAGCGGCTGATAAAGCCAAAAACCATTGACCATTTATTAAGCCCTCCCGCCGTCCGGTGGCTGCGGCACGCCCGGAGATACCCCATGACTCACCCTGAACCTGTCAGGCCGGTGACGGTTACCCGTGACCGCAACGGCTTCTGGACGCACCCTCATTATTTTGCACCCGCCAGTGATGAAGCCACACAGACTGAATTTGGCGACTGGATGCGCCAGCACAATCTGACCTGTGCCACCCGCTGGATGGAAAACGACGCGCTTCCCCAGGTGATCGCCGACTGGGAAAAGGGCGTACAGAACATCAGTGGCTGGCTTCCCTCCGCACCAGAGGGTGAGGGCTGGTTCATCGGCTCCATTCATGACACTGAGGACGGCCCGGTCTGTGTATGGCTGCGGGAGGTGAAATGAAGCACTTTTCATGGCTGGCCGGTGTGTTGCTGGTTCTTATTTCCTTGATGCCATCCCAGGCAACGGCCGCAGCCAGTAACGCCGGTGAGGGCCGCTGGGTTAACCCGATAAGCGATGTTTGCTGGAAGTGCCTGTTCCCGATGACGCTCGGTAATATCCAGCTGGCTTCCGGACCACAGAAAGACACGTCCAACCCGTCTTCACCCATCCAGATTTGCCCGGTGGGTATTCTGTACCGTATAGGGCTGGCCATCGGGTTCTGGGAGCCGATGGCAATGGTGGACGTGACCCGTGAACCGGGCGTGATGGTCAACATGGGGGGCTTTAAAATCGATCTCGGGAGAACAGGTACGGGAACCGCAGGGCAAAGTGACAGGCCCGCTGCCGGTACGTTCTACCACGTCCACTGGTATAAGTACCCGCTCATTTTCTGGCTGAACATCATCACCAGTCTGGGCTGTCTGCAGACCGGCGACATGGATATCGCCTATCTTTCCGAGGTCGATCCCCTCTGGAACGACAGCACGCTCTCAATGCTGATTAACCCCGAGGCAGCACTGTTCGGCAACCTGATAGCTCAGGGTGCATGCGCTGCTGATGCCGCCGCCGCTTCAGCGGGCCTGCCGCTCTCGCCGTTATTCTGGTGCGCAGGGAGTCAGGGGTCAATGTACCCGCTGACTGGCTATACCAGTGGTGAGTTTTCTCCGCTGGAGGCATCCCTGCTGGTTGGCGAGCGAATGGCGTTCAAGATGCATCGTGAAGGGCTGGTCTGGAACTCCATTGGCGCGGATACCGCCGTCTGCAACCAGTATCCATCACCGATCATCCCGAAAGAGCGATGGCGATACCAGATGGTGAACATGTACCCCGAAACGAATAACTGCCATCCCTTCGGGGCCAGCACGCAGTTGTGGGGGACAACGCATAACTCCCCGTCCTCCAAAAAGAACTTCGGTTATCTCTTCTGGCGCAAACGTAACTGCGTCTTCCTTTAAGGACATGACAATGAAAATCGCTTATCTCCGGGCGCTGACGATCAGCGTCATGATTGCTTTCGCGCCGCTGGTCTGGGCCAGCACACAGACCGATATTTCCGTTTCCGACCATAACTGGATCAAAGGGCAGCAGGATGCACTGGCCGCCATGAAGGAAGACCTGCAGAGCCATCCGACGACAGATTTGTTTGTGTTGCCACAGCGACAACAGGATCTGATTAACCGGCTACAGGGGGATATCGCTGCACAATCCACCTCGATGGGGGAAAAAGACACCTTCCCGGCGATTTACTTTGTAAGCCTTGGCATACCTCGCGAAGGCCTGCTGCCTATGCTGAAGGACGCCCGCCGTTACAACATACCGCCAACGCTACGTGGCCTCGTCAATAACGACATGCGCCAGACGGCTGCGGCGATGTTTGAGCTGAGTAAGGAGGATAAGGACGCCGGTGTACAAATCGATCCGACGCTGTTCACTCAGTACAACATCACCACGGTACCTGCCCTGGTGGTGACCTGCCCTGGCCACCATGACGTAATCAGGGGAAGTCTGCCCCTGCAGCAGGCTCTCGAAAAAGTGGCAGAAAGTGGTGATTGTGCGGCAACTGCACGCCATCTTCTGGAGGCCGCGAAATGAAAAAGCTACTTTCAACGGTGCTGATGCTTTTCCCGCTTCTGGCTGGCGCAGCTGATCCTGCCTTTGAGGCGGGAGCGAGCTTTGGCAAGGGCAATGCTTCCGCCGGAACGGGGGCTCTGAAAAATCCGGGTACCGTCACTGGAGCAATACCAGGCTATACCGCAAACCCACCTGAAAAGGGGTATTACGGTGGCGTGAACGGGGGGGATGGCGGGCTGGCTGGTAAAGGACAGGCTGCACTGCAGGGAAATGACGCGGCACAGTCGGTGATCAGCTCCGGTACCAAAAACCCGGCCCCCACAATTGACCCGAACGCCCCCTTTATTACCATCGGAAAAAATGCGGAGGGTACGGCTGGCGGGATCATGAACGGCACCAGTCAGCAGTGTAAGGAGACGACGGTATCAAAATCGACGTTTGAGAACTTTACCTGCGATCGGGATGTGTCCACCATCCAGACGTGCGGAAGAACAGCCAGTATCACCGGGCATTATGAGGATAACTACAGCTATAAGACCATCACCATTGATTCAGACAATCTGGACGTCAGCGGCCCGGAAGTGTCGTACAGCATGCCGGAAGGAACGGTGTATTCAGCAACGATGAATTACACGTTCAAGAAAAATTTAGCGTTCAGCAACGATCTCTGGTTCCTGAACATTACGGCTCTCGGTTCGCTGATGACGATGTACGAAACCTCCGGGTCGTATGATCTGCCTCCGGGTAAGAGTTTTACCGAAGGAGAGAAACTGACCATCACGTTTAATAACAAACAAAACGTACCTGAAAGGGTTGCCAGCATTTGGGAGTTGGGTAAAGCCAACCACATGTACCATTTTGTCATCACCATCGTTTACCGTACCGGCACTAAGGTTTGGGTTCCGCAGACAACCTGGACTGAAAGCTGTGGTTTTGACAAAAAAACGGCGCTGTCCAGTGCTGGCAGTACCTGCACTGAGCCTGGTGGCACCCGGACGGTAATCGTCGACGGCAAGGAGTACAGCCAAACAAACAGTTGCTGGGCCTGGTCGGATGAATACGTGACGGGTACCAGTTCACGGGGAAACTGCGGTTCACTGATGGATAATCCCGCCTGCACACTCTCTTCACATACCTGCACAACAATGGAATCCGGGATATGTACTCATCAGTCGGAGACGTACCAGTGTCAGAAAACATATTCATCCAGTGGTCTGGTCTGCGGTGGGGAATACATCTGCAAGTCCGGGGCCTGTGATGAGACGAATGGAACGGGTGACAATGGATTTGATACAGCCGTGGCCAAACTCGCAGGACTCGCTTCTGCGGCAGAAGATGTGAGGGATCAGAACAGCACTATTGATGTCAGAGCTTTCACGGGTAAAGCCATGAGCTGCCGCAAGGCTTTTGCCGGCTTCTCCAATTGCTGCAAGGATTCTGGTTGGGGGCAGGACACGGGTCTGGCCGCCTGCAATGACGATGAGATGGCTATCGGGAAAGCCAAAGCGAAAAAAATCACCGTCAGTGTGGGCGAGCGTTGCGACCGTAAGGTGCTGGGTGCCTGCATTCAGAAAAGCAAGGTGTACTGTGTGTTTGACGGCAAACTTGCCCGCATCATTCAGGAGCAGGGGCGTCGCGACCAACTGGGCGTTAAGTTCGGCAGCGGTGACAGCCCGGACTGCCGGGGGATCACGGTTCCGGAGCTACAGAGTATCGACTTCGACAAAATCAACTTCTCTGACTTCTACGAGGATTTGATGAAAAACCAGAAAATCCCCGACACCAGTGCGCAGGTCAAGCAGATTAAGGATCGCATCGCCGCGCAGGTGAACCAGCAGGGAGGTGGCAAATGAAGCGTGTCCTCTGTGGCCTGCTTATGGCGCTGGTAAGCCATACGGCGCTGGCCGAGGAGATTGTGACGCCGGCTGAGCCATTCACCGGCTGGTCCTGGTACAACGAACCGAAAAAGCCCCCAGAGCAGCCCCGGAAAGCGCAGCAGCCAGCACCGCAGGCCATTCCGGATCTCAGTAAGATGTCCCCAATGGAGCAGGCCAGGGTACTTAAAGGGTACACACAGGAGGCGCTTAACCGCGCCATCCTGTTCCCCTCACGGGAAAATACGGCGACGTTTCTGCGCTGGCAGAAGTTCTGGACAGACCGGGCATCGATGTTCAGCCAGTCCTTTGCGGCGGCGCAACTGAGCCATCCTGATCTCGACTACAACCTGGAGTATCCGCACTACAACAGCATGGCGCCGTTTATGCAGACCCGCGACCAGCAGACGCGGCAGAGCGCCGTGGAGCAGCTGGCGCAGCAGTATGGTCTGTTCTACTTCTACCGGGGCAGTGACCCGATCGATGTGCAGATGGCGGGCGTGGTGGCTGACTTTGCGAAAACCAACGGGATTTCGCTTATTCCGGTCTCGGTTGATGGTCAGGTGGCAGCCTCCCTGCCACAAAGTCGTCCGGACACCGGACAGTCCCGGTCGATGAATATCACGCACTTTCCGGCGCTCTTCCTGGTTGACCCGCGCAACCAGAACTACCGAGCCCTGTCCTATGGCTTCATGACCCAGGATGACCTGTCAAAACGATTCCTGAACGTGGCCACCGGCTTTAAACCCAATTCCTGAGAGATTCTTATGACAAAAACACTATTTACCCTCATCCGCGATGCAGGGCGGGCTGCCCTGTATTCCTTCGTCCTCGTCCCGGCACTGGTGCTGTATTTGTTTGTGATGCTGGCGGCAACAGACGGCTCACTTTCCCGGCAATTCCTGACGACTTTTCATGACCTGACTGATGGCGTACCTGCCGGCAAGGTGATGGGGTGCGTTAATGAACATGAGATGGCAGGACGCTTCTCGCCACCTGAACCCGGAGAGTCATTAAAGCCAGTGCCTCCTGCCTTAGTGAAAGCACCGCTTGAAGTGTTATGTCAGCGTGGGCCCGTTGACAGCGATTCATGGGCGCGTTCGGTGGATGCGATGTTGAGGAACCTCTGGGTGATGGCGGTAATGTTTGGTGCCGGATTGTGGTTTGTTTCCCGTCGTCTCTCTCTGCCTGCCCACAAGTGTACTTCACCCGACGCACAGTCGGCGTTGTTTCTACAGAAAAAGGAAAAACAGGAATGAAACCAACTCTTCTCGCAGGACTGATTTTCTGGGGCACGATGGCGCGCGTACTGAGCGAACTGATGACCTGGTCTGTGGAGCATACGCAGCAGGGGCTGATCTGGCTGTGCAATGGTATGTGGGCCGGGGCGGCTGGCATGGTGATTTATGCCGGTTATCGCTGGTACCGTGACGAAAGAGGGCAAACGCATAAGGAAGGCGACCATGAACATTAAAACCGGACTCACGGCTCTGCTGATATGCCTGCCCCTGCTGGCGAACGCCGGGGCGCGCGAGGAGTTAATGGCGCTTGAAGCGACAAAAACGCCCTCTGCTGACGCTGCAGCCGTCACCGCCTCCACCATTCCGGTACCTGCGCCGGCCAGCCTGATGGCGCTGCCGGACGGACGTCGGGCTAACATGAATGATTATGCCGTGGTGCTCTTTATGCAGGCGCACTGCCAGTACAGCGCGAAGTTTGACCCGTTGCTGAAGGGCTGGGCCGATGAGCATGCAATTAAGGTCTATCCATATACCCTGGATGGTGGTGGCGATGTTTCCTTTCCGACGCCGATGGTGCCGCGCAATAGCGATCGCAGATCGCCCATTGCAGATGAGATTGTGACTTTCTTCGGCAATGGGCTGCCGATTGCGACACCGACGGTCTTTATGGTCAACGTCAACACCCTGAAAGCTTATCCCCTCACCCAGGGCGTGATGGACATCCCCGCACTTGAAAGCCGTATGGCCAGCCTGATTCAGGCTGACATGGATAACATCGATCCGAAGATGCTGCCGCCAATGCCGGCAAGCGCCCAGGTCACCCCTCAGTAATACAAACGGACTACAAAATGACGACAAACACGTATGCGTTATCGCGTACCGAGCGCGTGTGGCTGTTATTCAGCGTGACGCTGCTTGTGTCCGCAGCTTTCTATGGGGGGCTGGCCCATCGGGTGGTCAGCGTCATGGGTCGCCCTGAACTGACAACCTGTTTGCAGGACTTTCCGGTGCTCCTGCTGATATCACTGAGCATCGGCTTCTTTTTCACCGTCACCGGGCTGTACGTCTGTCGTCAGACCCTGGCCAGGAAACCCCGGGAGGAGATTGCATGAGGCACATCAGACTGAAGACGTTTATCCGAAACCAGGCTATCGGGATACTGAAAGACAGTAGTGAGGATACGGAAACCCGAAAATGGACTGACCTGTTAACGCTGAAACTGTTTTATGCCCTGATTTTTACCGCTGTGGTCGAAAGGGTATACGTGAAATGTGCCGGTGCAACGCTGAGTGCGATGGCAGAACCGGCCACAGTTGATCGCGCCGAACAGTTTACGCTCTCGCTTCTCATTTACTATCCGCAGTACCTGCTGTGGGGCGTAATGGCCGCTATTTGCGTACTCATTGCGGTGAATTTACTCATCAGCGGCTGGCTCCATCTGGCCACATATTTTTGCTGCAAACTGAACCGTGCTGATATCCCGGCAGGCAAGGATACGCAAGCTGTGGAGGTGCCTAATGATTAAGGCGCTTATTACGGCAGGGATTGTGTTCTTCTCAGGTCTGGCAGCGCTGCCTGCTCAGGCGGACGTCAATGGTGACCTCAACGGCTTCTTTGGCAAGCTGGGCTACAGCGGCAACGTCTCTCAGGCGCAGGCCTGGCAGGGTCAGGCGGCCGGGTATTTCTCCGGCGGATCGGTCTACCTGCGAAACCCCGTCAAAAACGTTCAGCTGATCTCGATGCAGCTGCCGTCCCTGAACGCCGGCTGCGGCGGTATCGATGCCTACCTGGGTTCATTCAGCATGATCAGCGGTGAGGAAATTCAGCGATTCGTGAAGCAAATCATGAGTAACGCGATGGGCTATGCATTCGACCTGGCACTGCAGACGATGGTACCGGAGCTGAAGCAGGCGAAAGATTTCCTGCAGAAGCTGGCCAACGATGTTAACTCCATGAACATGAGTTCGTGTCAGGCCGCTCAGGGCATCATCGGCGGGTTGTGGCCCGTAACGCAGGTGTCACAGCAGAAAATCTGCCAGGACATTGCCGGCGAAACCAACATGTTTGCTGACTGGGCGGCCTCCCGTCAGGGCTGCACCGTCGGAGGACAGGGGGATAAAGTCACGGCCAAAGCCGGCGATGCAGAAAAAGACCAGGTACTGAAAAACAAAAACCTTATCTGGGACACGCTCAGTAAGAACGGGCTGCTTGGTAACGATCGCGCCCTGAAGGAGCTGGTCATGAGTACAGTAGGCTCCATCATTTTCAATAAAAACGGAGACGTGACAATCCTGACGCCGCTGGTCGATAACCGCGACCTGATTAAAGTCCTGATGCGTGGGGGAACAGCAAAGGTCTACGGGTGCGATGAGGCAACACTCTGTCTGGGGCCTGTCGTCACTAACCTGACGATTACTGAGTCCAACGCTCTGGTCACACTGGTCAAAAACCTGATGCTCTCGATGCAAAACAAACTTGTCGATGACAAACCTCTGACCGATCAGGAAAAAGGCTTCGTGAACACCACCTCTGTGCCGGTACTGAAATACCTGACCAACGCCCAGAGTATGGGGATGAGCGCCACGTACCTCCTGCAGGTTTCCGACTTTATCGCGCAGGACCTGATGATCCAGTACCTCCAGGAGCTGGTTAAACAGGCAAGCCTGTCGCTGGCTGGCAAGAACTTCCCTGAAGAGGCCGCCGCCAAGCTGCGCGATAACATCATTCATGCGCAGGGACTGCTGGCCGACATGAAGCTGCAGTCTGCGGCAGACCAGAACGCGCTGGACGGCATCGACCGCAACATGCAGTACCTGCAGCAGCAGGTGTCCACCATTGTTTCAGGCTCCTATCAAAGCAACTATCACTGGGGTGATCGCTGATGCTTGAGATATACACCATTTATGGCGGGGGAATGTGGAAAACGGCGCTGGACGCCGTTGTCACCCTTGTCGGTCAGAATACCTTCCACACTCTAATGCGTATTGCCGGCACCTTCGGGGTGCTGGCCGTATTGCTCACTTTCATCAAACAACGTAACCCGATGGTCTTCGTTCAGTGGCTGGCGATCTTCATGATCCTGACGTCCATCCTGCTGGTACCGAAACGTTCAGTACAGATAATTGACCTCTCAGACCCGGCTGCGGTGTGGAAAACTGACAATGTACCGGTCGGTCTGGCTGCCATCGCGTCACTGACGACCAGCATCGGTTACAAAATGGCATCGGTGTACGACATGCTGATGGCCAGGCCCGACTCGGTAACCTACAGCAAGACCGGTATGCTGTTTGGCTCGCAGATTGTGGCGGAAACCAGCGACTTCACCACGCAAAACCCGGAACTGGCTCAGATGCTGCCGGACTATGTGGAAAACTGTGTGATCGGCGACATTCTGCTGAACGGTAAATACACCATCAATCAGCTGCTCAATTCTACTGACCCGCTGACGCTGATAACGAGTAACCCAAGCCCGCTGCGGGGCATCTTTAAGATGACCTCCACCTCACGCCAGTTCCTGACCTGTCAGCAGGCCGCAACGGAAATCCAGAAGCTGGCCAATACCGACGTCAACCCGGGCAGTGCGACATTCACCTGGCTGACGAGAAAGGTCTTCGGCAACAAGCTGAATGGCGCAACGCTTCTGGCCAACGCTATGGGGGAAAGCTATGGGTATTTCTATTCCGGTGGTATGACTGCTGCGCAGATCATGAAGAACAACATCACGAACAGTGCAGTGCGGCAAGGGATCAAGGGCTTTGCCGCTCGCTCATCAGACACGGCTAACCTGCTTAATCTGGCCACCGAGAACGCTGCAACAAAACAGCGTCTTGCCTGGGCTGCAGGCAATGAGCTGGCGACCCGCACGCTGCCGTTTGCACAGTCTCTGCTGATGCTTATCCTGGTGTGCCTGTTCCCGCTGATGATTGCGCTGGCCGCGTCAAACCACACGCTTTTTGGCCTGAACACCCTGAAAATATACGTTTCCGGGTTTATCTATTTCCAGATGTGGCCGGTGATGTTCGCCATTCTTAACTATGCCGCCAACTACTGGCTGCAAAGCCAGTCCGGGGGCACGCCCCTGGTGCTGGCCAATAAGGATGTGGTTGCGCTGCAGCATTCGGACGTGGCGAATCTGGCAGGGTATCTGTCCCTTTCCATTCCGGTGCTGTCATTCTATCTGACCAAAGGTGCTGCGGCGATGGGCTCTCAGGTGGCAGGGAGTGTACTCAGCTCGGGCGCCTTCACGTCAGCTGGTGTGGCAGCGACCACAGCGGACGGAAACTGGTCGTTTAACAACATGTCGATGGACAATGTCAGCCAGAACAAGATGGATACCAACCTGATGCAGCGTCAGGGTCAGCAGACGTGGCAGGCAGATAACGGCTCCACGCAGACGCAGACGGCCGGTGGCCATACGGTTATCGACGGCTCGGGTGCAATGTCGAATCTGCCGGTGAACATGAAGCTCAGCCAGCTGGCCAGCAGTGGATTCCAGGAGTCAGCCCGCCAGTCGCAGGTCCAGGCGCAGACTGCACTCGATGGCTACAACCACAGCGTTACCAGCGGCTGGTCACAGCTCTCTCAGCTTTCTCATCAGACCGGTACCAGCGACAGCCTGATCAAAGGCAGTGAAAACAGTCAGGCCACTAATGCAACGCGCGGTGCCAGTATGATGATGTCTGCTGCAGAGAATTACGCGAAGGCGAATAATATCTCTACGCAGGAGGCTTACAACCAGCTGATGTCAAAATCTGTTGAAGGCAGTGTTAATGCGGGAGCAAGCGGTAAATTCAACACCGGCGATCAGGCATTCGGGAAAATTGGGAAATGGGCTACTGGAGTCAGTGCAGAAGCACATCTTGGTGCAGAAGTTAAAGGGTCGAGCGGAAGTTCGCATGGTACACAGAAAACTCACTCCAGTAATCAGGATATGCGACACGACCAGAACAGCCAGGCAGTTAATGACTTCCGGCAGGGTATGGATATGGTTAAAAGTAGCCGAATCACCGAGGGTGCAAACCATTCCGAGAATGCAGCAAGCAGCAATGTTCAGCAGTTTGCCGCAACACTCAATGATGCTGAAAGCCAGTACCATCAATACACCACCAGTTCAACGCAGAGTAACGAGTTCAGCCGTATGGCCACCGTTGCTCAGAACCAGAGTGCAAGCCTCGATACGAACTATACACAGGAGTTTGTGGACTGGGCGGCTAATAAATACGGTGATAAGGCTCAGTCCATGCTGACAAGTGCGCCGTCGGCGCGCGAAGCGGCAATGGAATTCGTTAATGAGCGTCTTAAACCTGAAATTATGGGCGACTATCAGCAGGGGAGAGCGGATCTTAAAAGCGGTAATGAGCATGCGGCATTCAGCGGTGAGCATATTGTTCAGCCAGCCCATGGCAGTCAGCAGGTATCAGGTACATCCGGTAATGTAGGAGGAGTAAGTTACAGTTCTCTGGATGGCGATGCTCATAGCCAGGGAGGTGTTGGCAATGTCCAGACATCAGGAACAACTCAGGTCACAGGTTATGGAGGCCAGCAGGGTGGGCAGATTACACCTGCAGGTGAAAATATTTCTACCAGAACAACCGAGTATGTTTCGCGAGGGAATGAGCAACCAACAAATCATGAAGGACAATCTGCCGGACAGAGAAGCAGCTCGGGTAATATCACCTCGTCGGTAAGTATGGTTAACACCGGAAGACACTCAGCTGCAGATGAAAATGCCGGCCATATTGCAGAATCACATCCGGAGTTCCGTCATTCAGGAGTTGTTAGGGAGCAAGGGACCGTGCATGGCCAGGAAAGTGAAGTTACTCATAACCGTTCTGGTATTAATGTCGGCGGCGAAAAAGTACGTGGTGATGCTATGCAGGAGGCATACAAAGAAAATCAGGCTAAGCTGCACGAACATTCCTCGCAGGGTTTTGGTCCACAGAATGAGTTACAACGACGAGTGGCGGAACAAAGATCTGAAAATGAGCATAAAATCAACGAATCTGCTGGAGAAATTGGTAAAAAACAATCCACTGTTCAGGCATCCAGTGATATATTGAAAGGAGAGCTTCATAATTCACAAAGTTCATTCTCGAATGGTTTAAATAAAGAGAAAATCAGTCAGGGGGAATCATCTCCTGCTGAACATGATGATGAAATGAAACGTAGATTAGCTGAGCTAAGAGAAAGGAAGACGGGCTGATTAGGAGGGTATATGGCATTCTCAAATGGTGATGCAAAAAAAGAAATTGCTGAGATTATCTCAGGGATTAGTAGTGATGAACGTCCAGTTTCATCGCCGAAGAAGGCTTTCCAGATTGTAGCTATATACCCTGTAATTATGATCCTCACAGCCATTCTGATGTGGTTTGCTTATTATGTCAGTCTGATTCAAGCAGGAGATAATAGCGGGCTAGGCTGGAAGTTCTATCTTGAAGCAGCACAGCTCGTTTTAGGGTATGGAGGATGGATATCTATAGGGGCGACAGCTGTTGTAGCAATATTCTTCATACTCATAAATTATTCTACTGTACTGGTATATCTATCTATACCTGAAGATATCAGGAATCGTTCGACATTAATCACTTCCTTAAGGTCCACAGTTAAGAAAATAGCCTTGTACCTATGGGGTAGCGCCACCTTGTTATCTGTCGTAGGGATGATAACTGATTGGGGGATTTTACTGGCAGGGAGTATTCCAGCAGTTTTATTCATATCAATATTTGTTACTAATGGATATCTTGGAATACAGAGCACTCGTTACGGTCTGGGGCCATTGATGTCAACGGCCAGTAAGATGATGAGTAGATAGGAATGGTCAATATTCTATCTTAAGTAAAATTTAACCTCTGATGAAAATATAGTCCCGGAACTTCATACGTTGCCGGGATTTTTATACCCTCTCGCTGTAAATTAACATTCAAATCAGCCGATAACGTCTCTGTTAGCTATATCTCGCTAACGGGGACGTTTTTCTATGCACAGGATGAATTCATGAAATTAAAACAATTAGCCGTTGTTGGTCTGATCGCGTCTACTCTCGCTCTGTCTGGTTGTGGTGCCATGTCCACAGCGGTGAAGAAACGTAATCTCGATGTCAAAACCCAGATGAGTGAAACCATCTGGCTGGAGCCATCATCAGAGAAGACTGTTTATTTGCAGATCCGTAATACATCTGACAAGGACATGTCTGGTCTGCAGGCACAAATTACAAATGAACTGGCCGCGAAAGGCTACCGCGTCTCCAGCTCTCCGGACACGGCCTACTACTGGATTCAGGCAAACGTACTGAAAGCTGAAAAGATGGATCTGCGTGATGCACAGGGCTTCCTCAAGACCGGGTACGAAGGGGCGGCAATGGGTGCGGCACTGGGCGCAGGTATTACGGCGTACAACTCCTCGTCAGCTGGCGCAACGCTGGGTGTAGGCCTGGCCACCGGGCTGATCGGTATGGCTGCAGATGCAATGGTCGAAGACGTCAACTACACGATGGTGACCGATCTGCAAATCTCCGAGCGCAGCAAAGCAGCCGTCACGACCGACAACATTGCTGCCCTGAAGCAGGGAACGTCCGGCATTAAGCTGCAGACCAGCACGGAGCAGGGCAACCGCGCTAAATACCAGACCCGCGTGGTATCCAATGCCAACAAGGTGAACCTCAAGTTTGAAGAGGCAAAACCTGTCCTGGAAGCCCAGCTGGCCAAATCCATCGCCGGCATCATGTAATACCCGCGGCTGCGGCGATCGTCGCAGCCTTTCTCCCTCACATGCTGATTTTTAACCGTGCTCAATCCGGGCAGGGTGCGTCAGTGCTTTCTGTCAGTTACCAGTAATTACGCCTCCTCGCATGACTGCGCCTGGCGCAGTCCTGTCTGCGGCGAGCGTTGCGTCCTTAATTTCAAAGGAGTTCGTCCATCATGATGCATCAGAGAAATGAACGTGCAGATTACTCAGCTGAATTCTGGTCGCTTATCCATCTTGAAAGTGAGCTGATAGTAGCGAGGGCCTATATGAATGTCTTTGGTTCACTTCCTGAGGGACAGGGAATGACCGTTATTGCTGGCTGGGCTGGCTATGAATTCACCCTTTATGGTCTGGAACCCCAGGAGTGGCATTCAACGGTTTATAAGGATGTGGCCTCTTCAGTCCGTTTTCTGGCTGCATACATTAATGAACAGGACTGGGAGGACGGATGTCAGCAGGCCAGGTATGAACTGAGTCTGATGGAATAACCCGACGCTTTACCCCTCGCGGTACCACTTTTTTTCATCACCCTTTTCAACGTTTCTCCCCTGATAACACACATCACCGAGCAGGTGATGCGATAACGGCCGGACAACACTCTATGAGCTTCGCAGGAAAAAACCTCACCCAGGGCGGGCAGATGACCGCCTACCGCTGGCGCATGTTCATTCAGGTGAACAACTGGATAGGATTTTGGATCTTCATCCTGTTCGCCGTACTGACTACCGCCATCTTTCTCTGGCGAATCCCTCAGGAAGCCCTGGATAACGGTTCCCTGTGGTGGTTCGCCAGTATCAACAGCAGCTTTATCGACCTGATGCCGGCATCGGGAACGCCAAAAATCTACGACGTTCACTACTGGTATGCGCCTACCGCGACGGCAATGGTGCTGAAAATGACCCTACCGCAGATTTATACCGACCCGTACATGCAGGCGATGGGCGACCAGTGCCTGCGTGAGCTGCAGTGGGCAGCCGGTGCCAGCGGGCTGTTCAGTATGGTGGTGTTTATCACTGTGACCTGGTTTATCGCGAATATCGGCAGAAAGGAAAGTGAAGACGAATACATTTCCGGGATGCAGCTGACTGACAAGCCTGCCGAAGTGAATAAGCTGCTGCGTAAAAACGGTGAGTTCTCTGACCTGCGCGTGGGTGATCTGCATATGGTCAGGATGGCGGAGGTACTCAATTTCCTGATGCATGGCACTATCGGGGTGGGGAAGTCGACGCTGATACGCTGGTTACTGGATTACATTCGCAAACGTGGTGACCGGGCCATCATCTACGACTCCGGCTGTACCTTCACCGAAACCCACTATAACCCGTCTACCGATATCATTCTTAACGCACACGACGAGCGTTGTGCCAACTGGCAGATGTGGGGCGAGTGCGTCGACGCGGTAGATTACGACAACCTGGCTGCCAGCCTTATCCCGGTTGAAGGGGAGTCCGATCCGTTCTGGGTATCCAGCTCGCGTACCATTTATGCCGACCTCGCAATTCGTATGTCGACTGACCCGGAACGCAGCATTGAGAAGTTCCTCAAAACCCTGCTGTCCCTCAGCATGAAAAATCTGCGTGACTATCTGGCCAACACACCCTCAGCCAACCTGGTTGAGGAGAAGATCGAGAAAACGGCCATTTCCATTCGCTCGGTGGTAACCAACTACGCCAAAGCTCTTCGCTATCTGCAGGGGCTTGATGACGGAACGAAGCCGCCGTTCACCATCCGCGAGTGGATGACGCAGGAGCGCTATGACAGCAGCTGGCTGTTTATTTCAACCCAGGCACGTCACCGCAAGAGTGTACGCCCGCTTATCTCGCTGTGGGTATCTCTGGCCACACTGATGCTGCAGAGCATGGGGGAGAACAGCGACCGCCGCGTATGGTTCATTATCGATGAAGCCCCCAGCCTGCAGCGCATACCCGAGCTGGCCGAGACGCTTGCCGAGGCGCGTAAATTTGGCGGCTGTTTCGTGCTGGGGATGCAGAACATGGCCCAGTTGGTTCACGTCTATGGCCGCGAGCTGGCTAAAAGCATCTTTGACCTGATGAACACCCGTATGTACGGACGTTCGCCGAGCGCTGAGATGGCCAAAGTGGTGGAAGAGGAGCTGGGCAATCAGCGTAAGCGCAAAATCCGTGAGCAGAACAGCTACGGTCTGGATCAGGTGCGTGACGGTGTGTCCCTCGGTAAGGACGAGGTCAATAACCCGATTGTCGATTACGAGCAGATCATGCGTCTGCCAAACCTCAACTTCTACGTGCGCCTCCCGGGTGAGTATCCGGTCGTCCGTCTGAAGCTGAAATATCGCGCGCCGAAGAAACGGCAGGTAGGCCTTATCGAGCGCAATATCCGCGATGCGCTCAGCCCGGAGCTGGAGAGGGTTATTCAGGAGAATGAGCGCGCAGCGGTAGCTGCCGGTCTGACGTTCCCGACCGGTGAAGAAGTGCTGGAGAAGGGAAGCGAGATGTCATCTGCAACTGACAGGCCTGCTTCGGTTTCATCTGCAGGGGCATCCGGATCACCGGCAACACCGGCCGTCGAAAAAGTGGCTCATACCCGAATGGAGGAACCGAAACCTTCGCGCAGCGCAGCCCCTGAACTGAGGCCGGTACCATCAAGGGAGCCCGTCACATCGCGAACAGCGCCAGTGGTCCCGGAAGTAGTAACTGAAAATCACAGCACGGTGACTGACCCTGTCACCGAAGACAAAAAAGACAACGTCGTTTCTCTTAGGTCTTCTCCTCCTTCAGTAAATCGTCAAAAAGAGATTTCGCCCCTTAATCCGGAAATACCTGCAGCACTGCAAAAAATCCGCAGCAGAACCCAGCTGGATATCCCCCCCGAGCCTGCTGCGGCCGGTGCGCTGGGGATGCTGAAACGGCGGCTCAATGCCGGAGCCACCTCAGACGGAGGCGAAGATCAGGCCAGCGAGAATGCGGGCGAATCAATGAACCTGGATATGAAGGTGACGGCCCTGCCTGACGGCGGCCTGAGTCTGACGACGGCAGGGAAGTCAGTGACACCGCAGACCCCGGATAAAGCCCACAACACCCACCGGCAGCTGGCGCAGGAAGAAGAGAACATTTTACTTCACCGTCACGCTGACGACCCGGGTTACGACGAAAACGACCATCACTATTACGACAGAGAGCCTGAACTATGATGTCAGTCGCCCCAGTAGCGTCAGCCGGCGAGGCTGCAGGCTACTACAGCAATTCCGATAACTACTATTTTCTGGGCAGCCTTCAGAGCCTCTGGATGGGGGAAGGTGCAAAAGAGCTGGGCCTTGAGGGCAATGTCCGTGGCGATGATCTGACGGCCGTGCTCGAGGGGCGTCTTCCAGACGGCTCACGGCTTGGCAAGGAGGTTAACGGACAACATGTCCACCGCCCGGGCCATGACCTGACCTTTTCAGCCCCCAAAAGCGTGTCCATTCTGGCACTCATCGGCAACGATAAAGAAATGGTGGAGGCGCATAACCACGCCGTCCGTGTGGCGGCCGGTTATGTGGAGAAGCTCATATCGGCCCGCGATACGAAAGACGGCGTCACGTCTATCGTACATACCGGCAAGATGGTGGCAGCTGCTTACACGCATGACACGTCACGTAATCTTGATCCGCAACTGCATACCCATCTCCTGATTGCCAACATGACGGAGTATGCGGGCAAATGGAAAGCCCTGGCCACGGACTATATCCATAACGCGGGCTTTATCGAAACCGTCATGAAGCACCAGGTCACGCTCGGCAAAATCTATCGCAGTGCGCTGCGTGAGCGGGTTGAAGCGCTCGGCCATGAAGTGGAAGAAGTAGGCAAGCATGGCATGTGGGAGATTAAGGGCGTTCCGGAAGAAGTCAGGGACGAATATTCCTCACGGGGCAGGGAAATTCAGGGTGCCGTGGGGGCTGAAGCCACGCTGCGCAGCCGGGATGTGGCCGCCAAAGATACCCGCAGGGCGAAAGTCGACCCTTCGCGGATGCGCCTGATGGAGCGCTGGTTGGGTCAGATGAAGGAGAAGGGATTTGACCTGAAGGCGTATCAGGAAAGCGTGGTGCCGCGTGATGCAGGTCTTCGTGAGACCGCGCCTCAGCCGGAGCGAGATCACCAGGTTAAGCCGGTTCCTGCCGGGCCTGAACAGGCTTCTCTGCAGAAGTCGTCCACGGCAGAAAAGAGCGTCGATACACCTGCTCAACCCGCAGAACGGGAGAGCCTGTCCCGTCAGCCAGTACCACAACAGACTGACACGCTGAGTCAGCCGGCACAGACCGGTCCCGAAAAGACGCCGGCGGCCAGGAGCTTTCCTGCAGCGCAGCTGGACACTGAAATACCCCGCCCGGAACTGACTGAGGCTGTCCGGCTGGCCATCTCGCAGCTCAGCGACAGTAAAACGCGCTTCACCTTTGGCGAGCTGATGATGACAACCGCTGAGCTGAGCGAACAGCTGCCGGAGATTCAGGAAATTCGTGTGGCCATCGATGCGGCGCTGAAGGACGGCATGATTGTGCCGCTGGACAGTGAGAAAGGGGTCTTCACCTCCCGTATTCACCTGCTGGACGAACTCTCGATCCAGGCACTGAGTCAGGAACATCTCAAATCTACAAAAGTCGTCAGTTTCACCCGCCCGGCGCAGTACGCGCCGGCGGCGCTGGAAGTTGTGGAGAAGGACGCCCTGGTTCTGATGAATGCCCCGTCAGGCGTGGCGGGCATCCGTGACCTGACCGCGCAGCTGGTCGGTATTGCCGGCGCGAACGGTCGTGACGTTCAGGTGCTGGCCAGCTCTGCCGAGCGCGCCATTTCGCTGGCGAAATCCGACGATTTGCGGGAACGGATTATCAGCCGGCAGCATGTTCTGAGCGGTGATTTCCACCTGAAACCCCAGAGCACGCTGATTATCGAAGGGGCAGAGCGTCTGGGGCTAAAGGAGACGCTGGTTCTGCTGGGCGAAGCGCGCGCGCAGGACGCACAGCTGGTCTTTCTCGACAGTGCCGGGCGTCAGGCGAACGGTAACGCCATGTCCGTACTGGAGTCAGCGGGGGTTGCCCGCTCACGCCGCACGGAGCCGGCGCCCGGGCTTGAGGCCGAAGTGGTCAGTATTCCGAACAAACGCGACCGTTACGAGGCGCTGGCCAACCGGTATGCAGAGCTGAGCGGAGGCAGTGAAAACGTCACCGCCGTCGTGGTCGGCCGACGGGAACAGGCACAGCTGACGGGCCTGGTACGTGAGGCGCTGCAGAACGCAGGACAGCTGGGGCGTGACGGCGTGGAGATAGAGGCCCGGCAGCCGGTCTGGCTCGACAGCAAAACGCGCCGCATGCCCGGTTCATACCGTCCCGGCATGGTGCTTGAAGATCGCACGGACGCAAAAGAGCGTAAGTCCTATGTGATTGACCGGGTGCATGAGGACACGCGAGTCCTCTCGCTCATCGACGGGGACGGCGTGCTGACCCGGATGAAAATCGGGGATATCAGCGCTGACTGGCGTCTCTTCAGTCGTGAAACCCTCAGCGTGGCCACCGGCGAAAAACTGCTGGCCGTGGCGGGGGATCGTGAGCACAGCCTGAAGGCAAAAGACCGTCTTGAGGTGACCGGGATAAGTGAAAAGGGGATTGAGGTTAAACGGGGGGAAGACACCCTGACGCTGCCAAAAGACCAGCCGCTCTACCTGTCGCATGCCTACGTGACCGCCCCTGGCGGCCGGGATAACGATACCGGCGTGGTGCTTGCCGCGCTGAACAGCCGCGACATCTCGACCCAGACCATGAACTCGCTGGCGCAGAGTGGCCACCGGGCGGAAGTATTCACTGCCGAAGTGCAGGACCGGGCTGAAGCCAGGCTGCAGCGTATGAAGACCAATGCCTCTCCCGTGCAGCTGGTCAGAAACCTGAGTGGCCACGATGACGTCAGTCAGGCTGTGGGTTCACTGCATGACAGCGTCCGGACGGACGCCGGACTGGCCGTCTGGCGGGCCATCAACGACCAGCGCACCGTGGTGATCAGCGAGCTGAAGCTCGCGACGGAAGCGCAGAAATATCATCCCGACCTTGAGGCCATCGGGAATGAAATTGGCGCGATGATCAAAAATGGCGAGCTGTTGTCTGTATCTGCAGGGGGAGAGCCGGTACTGGTTTCCCGGGCCACCTGGGAGATGGAGAAAGCTATTCTGCGGGTGGTGGAGGAAGGCAAGGGCACGCAGCAGCCGTTGCTGGAACAGGTACCGGAGGCCGTGCTGAACGGTCTGACCGATGGACAGAAAAAGTCGACCACCCTGGTTCTGGGTACCACGGATCAGTTTATCGGGATTCAGGGCTATGCCGGCGTGGGGAAAACCACGCAGCTGAAGGCGGTGATATCTGCACTGGAGACCATACCGGCGGACGTTCGTCCGGTGACGACGGGGCTTGCTCCAACTCACCAGGCGGTGAAAGAGATGAGCGACGTCGGTGTCCGGGCGCAGACCATCAAATCCTTTATCGTTGAGCATGATCAGGCGACGGCCGCAGGCGAAAAGCCCGACTATAAAGGGCAGGTATTTCTTATCGATGAGTCCTCAATGGCAGGCAACCAGGATACGGCGGCACTGTTCCAGGCCATTGCCAGCGGCGGCGGTCGCGCCGTCTCGATGGGGGATATCGACCAGTTTGAATCGGTCGACGTGGGCGCACCGTTTAAGCTGATGCAGGAGCGCAGTCCGATGGATGTGGCCATCATGAAGCAAATCGTCCGTCAGAAAGACCTGCAGCTGCGCGGTGCCGTTCACGACATCATTGATAACCGGATCGATGCGGCCCTGCAGCGGATTGAAACCCAGTCGAATGACCGCGTGGCGCGTAGCGCTTCAGCCGCGCTCCCTGAGAGTGCCATTCAGGAAACAGAGACGCCTGTTATCGATATCGTCGCTGACTGGACGGACCGGACGCCGGAAGCACGGTCCCGCACGCTCATCATTGCACAGCTGAACGCCGATCGTAAGGCGATAAATGCCGGCATTCATGCCGCGCTGGCTGCGCGGGGAGAACTGGGGGAGAAGGCCATTAAGGTGCCGGTGCTCGATAAAATCACCCATACCCGCCATGAGTTCAATAAAACAGAGGCCTGGCAGCCGGGAATGGTGGTTAAACGCGGCGACCGCTACCAGGATGTGCTGGCCGTTGACCGTAACGGCAGCACGGTGACGGTACGTGATGATGAGGGAAAGATTGGTCTGTATTCACCGAAGCAGCTGATCACGGGTGACGTGCAGCTGTTTCGCCGCAGCGAGAGGGAAGTTCGCACCGGCGATCTGCTTAAGTTCACGGCGACCGATCGCGAACAGGGTCAGATGGCCAACCAGCGCTATACGGTGGAGTCGATAAGCGAGGCGGGGAATATCCGTCTGAAGGGGGAAAACGGTCGCATTACCATCAATCCGGAGAAGGTCCGGGCGCAGCAGCATCTCGACTACGGCTGGGCCGTCACCGGCTACGGTGCTCAGGGGGCCAGCAGCGATTATGTCATTGCGCTTGAGGGCACGGACGGCGGGCGTAAGGCGCTTGCCTCACGTCGGGCCTTCTACATCTCAGCCTCACGCGTGAAGGAGCACGTCCAGATTTACACCGACGGGAAAGCGGACTGGGTTAAGGCGATAAAAACGCCGGAGCGTGATATTAAAACGGCGCACGATGCGCTGGCACCAGAAACGCAGCGTAAACAGGCGAAAGCCATCTGGGCAATGGGGCAGCCGGTGAATAAAACGGCCATCGGTCGCGCCTGGGTGCGCCATCAGGGCATGCAGGAGGCGTCACTGACGGCAAAAATCATCCCGGCCACCCGGCGGTTTCCTGAACCAGCGCTGGCGCTGCCGGTGTATGACAACAATGGCAGGAGTGCGGGTCTGGCCCTGGTTTCCCTGGTCGCCAGTCCGGAGGGGCGGATGACTCAGGGGGAGACCCGAATGGTCATGACAGAGCGTGCCCGTGGAGCCGTGCTGCAGCGAAGTCAGTCCGGAAACACGATTGTGGCCAGCGACCTGACGGCCGCACTTGATGCAGTACGAAATCATCCAAAGGACGGCGTGGTCTGGCAGACCGGCGATGAGTCGCCTTCAGCCTGGTTGCTTAAGGTAAGCGGTGGGACAAAACAGGATGTGTCACCGGGTATTGTCTCCACGCTGACGGACGAACAAAACGTACAGCAGCAGCGCGAGCAGATGCTGGCAGACCAGGTTCGCAATGAAGAAGCCGGACGTAGCAGGCAGCCTGAGTCGTTGCTGGCGGAAGTTCGACAGGAAGAGGTGATCAGACTGAAACCGGAAGACATTAACCCGCATAAACCGGAACCACTCAACCCGGATGCTGATGTGATCGCCAGGGTGAGAGGTGAGGCAAACACCGAAGGACAGGAGATAAAAGCCGCTGCAGGCGTCAGAAGCGAGCTGGAAGGTGCTGATAAGACCTCCGGTGAACTGTCGCGGGCATCGCGTGTGATTGCAGATCTGGCAAACGCGGAACGCGACATGCTCAGGGCGGCAGAAAATACGGAGCGCGGCCGCATGCCGGAGCGTGAAGAGCAGACCCTCGCCCGAACCATTCAGAAAGAGCGTTAATCCCCCTTTAACCATGAGAATCAGACAATGAAAGCAAACAAATTAGCTGCATTAATAGTTACAACATACATTGGCTTTATTTCAACGGCACACGCTTCGGCCCCTCAGCCGGTATTCAGTCCGGAGCAGGAGGCTCGTATCGGCGAAATCGCTGCCGACTATCTGGTGTCTCACCCGGAGATTCTCGTGACGGTCAGTCAAAAGCTGCAGGAACAGCAGGAGGCACGTAAGCAGAAGATGTTCGCACTCAGCGTGATGGAGAATCAGGCGAACCTTCTGCATGATCCGGACACACCGGCTTACGGACCTGATAATGCAAAGGTCGCGGTGATTGAATTCTTTGATTACCAGTGCGTGTTCTGCAGCCGCTTCGCGCCGGAGCTGGAGAAGGTCATGAAAGCGCAGCCGGACGTCCGCTACCTCTTTAAGGATTGGCCAATATTTGGTGGTCGCTGGGAAGCTTCACTTCAGGCTGCGCAGCAGGGGCTGACGGTCTGGCAAAAGAAAGGGCCCCAGGCCTATGTCACCTATCACAATGCCATCTACGCCACCGGTCATAATGAAGGCAAACTGACGGCGGAGGATATTCACGGAGCAGCGTCAAAGGCGGGACTGACCACCCCAATTCCTGGCGACCATACCGCATCCCTTGAGAAAAACAGTAACCTGGCTGAGGCGCTGGGACTCACCGGAACGCCGGGGATCATCGTCATGCCCGTTAGCGGAGCCACTCCGGACACCATCACTGTTTTCCCGGAAGCTGTTACCGCTGACAAGCTTCAGGCTGCAATCCGAAAAGCCACCCGAGTCAAATGACGGGATGTATCGCGCCAGGGGGCTTTCATTCATTTACGATCAGGCCTGCCGTCGTAGTCTTCTGGCGGGAAGTTGCCATCGAATCACAGTCGTTAGGAATTGTAACGAAACTAAATTTAGACTATATTAAGTTCTGATTTAACGACAAGGCCTCCACTATGAAAGTAGAAACAATATCTTTCGTAAAAAAGAATGCAGCATCCCTGGATCTTTCTGAACCTATTCTGGTTACCCAAAACGGTGTACCTGCTTATGTTATCGAGTCATATGACCAGCAACAGGAACGGGAAAATGCCATAGCACTTCTTAAGCTTTTGACGCTATCTGAACAGGATAAAGCTGAAGGGAGAGTGCTCACCAGAAAACAGTTGCTTGAAGGATTGTAAGGACGCATTCTGCTTAAGGCACAAAAATGGAAAAAAACGTCGTTAAAATTGAATATACCGAAACAGTGAGAACCTGTTTGTCTGAGATCACATCCCACCTGAGACAGGCAGAGATCGACCCGGGGCCCGTTCTGGCTGAAATACTGGATCAATACGAGAATCGCGTAAGCATCTATCCCTATGGATGTCAAAGCTCTCCGGAACTACTTAAAATAGGCGTATCGAAATACCGTGAGTGTAATACAGCAAACGGTTATCGTGTTTTGTATACCATAGAGGATTCAATCGTCACGACACACGCGATTCTTGCGCAACGACAGGACATCAAGCAACTCTTGTTCAGACGCCTTATCAAGGCCTGAGAAATCGCCGGGTTCCATTCTGGTTTCCGGTGAAATCGATATGCTGAAGCCTTAAGAGGCAACTGATGGGACTGATAACGCCAGCGCACTAGTGTATGCCGGCGAGGGATACGCGGTTACTCAGCTATTTTGCTGAAATAGTTGAGAACTTTCATGCCTCCTGATTAAAATCAGTGCGCTTACCGGCCTCTGGTTCTCAGTTAGTCAGTCTTAGTCGCCTTAGTTCTTCAAGCGCCAGCACCATTAAGCGACATTCTTCAATAACCTCAGCTGAGCCGAAAATTCTCTGCATCTCCAGATTTGCTCTGGCTGCACTGAGCAGGGCACTCAGTTGGTCATCGGTCAGGGTGTCTCTGATCATCTCATCTCCGGATAAAGAATGATGAACTCAGTTAGAAAGCAGATTGCCCGGTACGCCCGGACAGCATGAATAAATGTTGCCGGAGATCCCGCAGTTCCAAACCACCCCGGTTCAGAAGGGGAAGCAGGATAACCGGCAAACCTACTTTAACGGAAGTTCCGCTGCGGCACCATTTCAGATAATTGCGCAGCCTGCGAACATATTAACCTGGTATCTTGTTAACTTAACATCTTGCAATCTTGTTAAATTCATATCAGATCCAGACGGTCACGGGCCGTGCGCAGGCGCGCTTCGCCGCGGCGATCGTACTGCTGGGTGGTGTTGACGCTGGCATGGCCCATCGCATCCTTTACCGTGATTAAGTCCTCGCCGTTATCCAGCATGGCGGTTGCAAAGGTTCGACGCAGGTCGTGCGGGGCGCATTTCGTTATTCCGGCCTGGCGCTGGCGAACCTGCAGGACATGGTACACCGCCTGGTCGGTCAGGCGGTCATTCGTCAGGGTGTCAAAACGACGGATACGGGTGAACAGCGGCCCTTCCTTCTCCCCGCGAACTTCTTCAACCCACTTCTTAAGCCGCTGCCAGGTACCAGCCGGCATGTATGCCAGCCGCTCCTTGTTGCCCTTGCCCAGCACACGAAGTGCCCGCTCATCTGTGACAACGTCACTCAAATCCAGCCCCACGGCCTCCGAGCGGCGCAGGCCGCAACCGAGAATGACGGCCAGCATCGCCGCGTCGCGTACCCCGATGCTGGAGTCATCGGCCTCGCAGGAATCAAACAGCGCACGGATCTCCGCCGGTGGCAGGGCCCGCCCGCGGGGAAGACGGCTGCCGCGCAGGTTACGCACCGCCCGGATGTGCTGGAAGCTTTCAACATCCATCAGCCTGAGCATCCAGGCCTCCTTCGCCACGCCCTTGAGTGCCGAAAGGTAGGTATTGACGGTGGCCGTGGCCCGGCCGGTGTCACGCAGCAGCTCGGTCACGGCCATCACGTGATGACGGCGCAGGCTGCCCCAGCTGCAGGCGTCGAGGGACGCAGCGCCGAGCAGACCGGCAACAATGCTGAGGAACGAGGCCATGGTCTGCCGGCTGCGGGGGGAATTGAGGGAAAGCAGGTAGGCCCTGGCGGGACTGACCGGACCCTCGCCGCCGATCAACGCCGGCAGGAAATCCCCATCCGGGGGAATGACCGCCGGCGACATGGCCAGCTCAGGATCATCATCAGGCATCAGGGTCATCCAGGCTCCGTCCGGGCCGGAAACCGTCCGGCGCGCTGCGTGAAAAATCGGGGTAAATGATACGTTCTGAGCGTAACGCAGAAAGTCTACTTTTTCAAAGGTACATTTTAATTAGTAGAAGATAAAAAACAATTCTTCGTACATTGCCACACAAACAGCTGTTGACGGTCAGATTCGGGTAGGTGCCTGTACGATGTAACGCTGCTAATTTAGCTTAACCACCATAATAAAGAGGGAAGGTTAACAATGAATCAGAAATGGAAGACGCTGTTAATTTCGGTATTAACTCCGTCTGGTATCATATCTGGGATCGCGCTGACTGTGCTCTGGGGATATTTCAGTCGTCTTGACAGACTCGATGTTTTCTTTGAGGTGTTGAGCATCAAGAGTCTATTCGCTCTGGTCTGCTGCGCAGCCGTATTCTCATTAGCGATTCTGTTATTTATCTTTTTTATAATCTCTATATTCATGCCGATTATCATTCCTCAGGACATCAATAATCTTCCTACATACAATAAAATTCAGAATAACTTTTTATCGATACTGATGCTGTCAGGACTGTTCCCGATGGCGTTTATCTATGTATTTTACTATGCTTTCGATTTCAGCCAGGCCGTAAAAAATAATTCAGGCTGGCTGTCTTTGCTAAGTATCGGTGTACTGACCATAATTATTTCCTGCCTGATAAACCGAAAATATCTAGAACACGACTTATCAATTAAAAATACGAAGGTGAGATGGATGCGGCGATGCCAGATTTATGTGGCCATCCCGCTCTGTATAGCACTGCTGGCGCATCTTCAGGTGTTTCCACTGGAAATAGTATTCAGGAATATTTCTGCTTCAACTGAAAAGGTAAGTTTCAGGATCGTGGCCGGAATGGCGTTCATGTCTTATATGGTTTTTTTTATGACAATTTTGCCTGGCCTCGTTTACCTCAGAATGGATGCCAAGGATAAACTCCCCAAAAAAATTAGCACTTCCCTGATAGTGTCTCTGATGATACTGTTATTTATTTCTACAAAAATAACTGTTTTACCTGTTATATTTACTCATTCCGTCATTAAACTTTCAGGTATAAGTGATTTCAGCACCCACAGCTATATTATAAAATCTAGCGAGTATCCGGAGGAGTTTTTTTCTAATTCAGTTTGGGATAGGAAAAAAATCAAAGCAGGAGAATATTACTCGGTTCGGGCTGTTTCTATATTTACCACCAATCAATTCAGTTTTCTTTGCCCTGAAGAAATAATCAAATCCTATAGGGAAAGCTGGAAATTTAATCCGCTGGATTCTGAGTTCGATACAGATGTCAGGCTTAAACTCCAGAAAGATGCCGCTTACTGCGTACCGGTTTCAGCGACAGCTGTAAAACGCTGGGATGTTCCACTCCAGTAACCGAAGTTTGCAACTTCGTTCCTAATAAGGGTATAAGTACGAAACTTATACCCTTCATTATCATTTCCCGGTAGATTTACTGGGTTTCAATCCGGGTGTATTACCGGGCGTATCCTTATTATCGCGACGACGTTGATTTGGCTTTCCTGTTGACTTGGCAATTGGTTTGGGACCTGGTTTTAAACCCATGATACGGATTCCTGAGTTTCAGAGGGACATCCTCAATATACATATATGGGATCCACTGTACCTTATCAAGTTATAAACGCAAAATGTTCCCGACAGATGACCGGTACGGAAGATTATATCTCTGCCGATCAAGGATGCGTCGAAAAAATGGAGTATACCGCTCCAGAACTGGCGACTGGCGATTAGTGGTTTTATTATCGAGTTCGGTGACTGCCTTAGCGATCACCTTTCATATATTGGAAGTTACACAGAATTACAGGCTTAAAAAAACAAAAGGAACATCTTGAGAACCTTTAGAGGATAAATCTGATTGTTTTGCCGGATTAAACTTCACTATTTATTAAAATTCGCATTTTGCAGCTTCGCTCCCACTAGGCCGTAAAGGAGGGCGGCAGGGTAGAGCCACAAAACTATTCACTTTTATAAACAACTTGAGCTTTGCGTATTAAACCCTTGCCGCAGGCGGTGAACCGCATATCCGGCACAGACAGTCAGTTTTTCTGGCAGCTTAAATTTGACACAGCTTAATATAGTGATTCATTAAACAGGTTCAGTATTCTGCCAGAACGTTTTAGTCGTTATGGGCGTCCGTTAGTTTTCTACTAACTGAACGACGACTAGCCTGCCGCCTTCCTCCTTTGACAGAACAAACTGAGCGTTATTCGTCAGTTCAATTTTTTCACCAATGGCAATCTGTCGTTTATCCGGTAATGACATAAGCCCATTTATGCCTTCATTTACTAACCACCACTGATCGTTATGGAAAACAAAATACCCAACTCGTTTCCTTTGTGCATCGGTTGTGCGCTCATTTGGCGCAATGAGGCGATTCACATGCCACGCATAGATTGACTGCCCGCTCCACACCATCAACCGGTGATCGTCAGGACGATAACTGCCTTCCTTTCGGGATGAATATAAATTTAGAACCGGTAATTTACCCTTGTATGGCGTACCGCAGTAGGGACAAACCGGCTTTGTCTTACCTGAGAAAACGTACCATTTCTGTTCACACGCCTTGTTCTGGCAGGGCTGTATCAGATCGACTGTTTTAACCAGGGCACTTTCCCACTCATCGGCGGTCGGGCGTTTAGTGGCATCGTGTAAGCCATCAATAAAGGCGCGTTCAAACAAAGGCGTCAGATAAGGGCCCATGATGGTGTAAGGAATTTTCTCCGGGTCAGCCCAGGGCAGTGAAAAGGAGGATAGCTGACTGACTTTGACTGCATTGCTTTTGTCTGTCGGATGTTCAATGAAGAGTGCTTTCTCACCCATAGATAAGGTCTCATCACGTACTTCATCCGACATGTCATGTATTTTTCCGCCACGTAGCGGATGACGGAAGAACAGATACATGTAGATAAGCACCGACAGCGCATGACGGTCAGTAGAAATGCTTGGCAATACGCGGTTCGGATCCTCTTTGGAAAGATGGCTGGTTTTCACCACTTCCGGAGCGATAAAATCCGGGGTGCCCACGACGTCGGGAGGATACTTTCCAGGGACAACCAGGCCGTCTACGTCAATGATGCAGGCATGTCCCATTTCTGGATCGATAAGCACGTTTTTATAGCTTAGATCGCTGTGACAGAGACCTGCCGCATGCATCCTTCTGACGGCTCTTGTTAGCAGCAGACAGACCTTGAGATAGGTAAGCGTATTGCCTCGTTCACGTGGGTCGAGAAATTTATTCTGGTTGCTGGCGCTGGCAAACCATTTGCCTTCCTTTTCACGGCCTTTTATGCCAAGAAAATCATCGTTTTTAGAGCCGTATTTAAAGAAAAAGTAGCTTTTGTAGGTTGGAACCACGATGCCGATTTTATCCCCATGCTCAACAACGTGGGTCGGCCAGCAAAACAGGTCCTTCCAGTATTCACCTCCGGACTGGCCAAAAATGTTTTGCCTGTAGCGTCCGGTGATCATATCAATCCGATCCCGGGCCTGCTCGTTCTGCGGTTTATGATAAAAAGCGACGACGTATGATTTATCAGGCGAGAAGTAAACATCCTTCATCGAGCCCGAACCAATTACCTCGTCAACATACTGGACTGTTTCGCCGTCCTTTGTTTTGCACGTAACAATATTTGCCATATTGATCACCGAAGAAGCGTATCCCTTACCACAACACCGCAATAGTGCGGTCATCGTGGTTCCCTGTGGAGAAAAAGTTAAGCCAGTCGCCTAACCTCTCAGGCGCAATACTGGCGTCTGTAAGGACAGGGATGAGCTCATCAAGGAGACGGGTCCATTTTTCGTCACTGCGAAGCCCGTTATCTGTCTCAAACAGAGGGTCTGATACGCCATCTGTCATGAGGATCAAGTGAGATACATCATTCCATTTACCCACGCTGATGCGGCCGCTAAACGAGGGGTCTGCGATAATGCTCTGGTCAAGAAAGCGGGTTTGTCCTGCGTATTCTCCGCTATCGGGATTTCCCAGTATCCTGACTTTACCGGAAGGGCTGTATGCACCTATCGCACCATCACCAAGCCAGAATGCAGCCGCAAACAGCTCGTTATCAGTTCGTAGCGCTACAGTTGCCAGTAGGGTTGTTGAATAGGATTTCACAGGTTGTTCTGCACAAATGGCTTCGTTCTGGATACTGTTGACCGCGAGCGTAGCTGCCTGTTTAAAATGATGAAGCATGGCGTTTATGGTTGCCTGCTGATCGCTCCCTTCCCACGCCGTGATGTGCTGCTTTAGATGGACGCCTTTCAAACCACTGAGCTGATTGAAAAGGTAATCGCCAGCCGTTTGGACTGCAATCCGGGAGCCTTCCCGGGAATTTACCGCACTACCGGCCCCGTCTGCGACCAGCATGACAGACCATCCTGTTTCCTGGCAGTGGTTGATATAGAAGTCGTCATCTCTGAAGCTCCCGGCATGCTCATGAGATCGTCCCCGGCGACTGGCGGCAGCAATACGTATGTCACCCCTGACCAGGCCAGCAGCGTCCAGATGGGACTTAGGGTAGGAAGCGTCTGCTGGTGGCTCTACCACCTTCCACAGGCTTCTCGGATCGGGATTGACTATAAAAAGCTGTTTTGTTTCGCATTCGTCGTGCGAAGCGCATGACCAGAGTACTGAAAGCTCTATATCGCCGCTTTCGGTGGGGGTACCTGTCAGCAACTTATGCTCTTTGTCAAAGGTCAGGCCAATGTTCCTGGGAAAGACAACGTCCCTGACAGTAGCCTGCTGGCCCTCATCCAGAACTATAGCAACCGGCGAAGAGAAACGTTCGCCTGCGCGGGCGTTGGGAATAACTATTTTAGCTCTCGGGGGAACGGCAGGTGGCACAGCTAATCCGGCCCGCTGCTGGCCTGTCGGTATCTGCCCGGGTTTTAATACCAGGGAAGACAGGTTTTCGTCTTCCCTCTGTGCTGGTTTATCAAATTCGTAATAAGGCATCAGCTTCCAGAACGGAGGATGAGGTTCATTTTCTGGCAGGGGTTGCAGTAATGGTGTATCGGTAGCGTCAATGCCCGGGTTATCAGCATCACTTACGACCGTTTGTTGCTGATCGGAAAGGCTGGATGCTGACGAGGGGGCGATCTCTGCGTCGTTATAACCTTCGCTAACCCGCGCAGATAAACCCTGTGCAAGGCTCTCAATCCGCTCTTTAAGCCGCATAATCTCTTCAGTAAGGGAAGGGTCGTGCGATAGAAGAAAAAGCCGCTCACCTTCTACAGGGTGGCCCAGCTCAGACAGCACTAAGCGGATAATCTTCTCTTCAAGTAAAACATTTTGCGACATCAACCTCTCCCTCTGTTTACGTCGAAGTTAGTGTTTCCGCCATCATTGCTGAATGACAGACCTGTTTCACACCACGGGCAGATCACGTCATCCGGGCCGTCAATGCACAGCAATTTTCCGCATGAGCACAGGGCAAACGCACTGGCATTACCGCAGTGAGGGCAACCCGGTACGCCATGCAGTTCGCTGGTGTTTACCTGCAAACCGGTAGCGGTGGCATCTGACCATGCAAAATAGTCCTCATCGATGGGATAGCATCCGGCAATATTAAAGCTGTTCAGGTTCAGGCTGAAATCGAGCCCGGAAATCCTTGCTGGTGGCCGTTCATACTTCATCAGATACGGACGACGGGTCTTGCTGCAACGGCCGGTAAGCGTAACGCAGTTTTCGTCGTACGCTTTTACTGGCTCGTCCTTGGCCAGCCGGACTATGTATTCAGTCTGGCTGAGCTCAGGTTGTTTGTCGTCTCCGACGCTGCGGCTGTGCGCCGTAACCGAGGCTGTGATCCATTTGATGAAGCGGGTAAAGTCCCCTTCCTGAGACTCGGTGAACAGCATGACATTCTCTGTCAGTTGCCGCAGGGTATTCAGGTCCGCTGACGGCCCCAGGCCAACGGCAATGAGATTCACTTTACTCGCGTAGTGATCCTTCCAGCGCTTCACTTCTGCGGTTGTGTCGTCAGTCGGACGTCCGTCGGTAAGGAGATACACGACGGGTTTCCAGTCGCCTTTAGCCTCATGAGTGGTTTTTCTGACCTGGGTATCAATTTGTACGGTCAGCTCACGCAATGCGGCCCCAAGGCTCGTACCGCCGCCAACGGGAAGGCGGGGAGGGTAGAACGAGGCAATTTCGTGAAGAGGTACAATCGTACGGGCTACACCGGCAAATGCGATTACCGAAACCCAGGCTGTTTCAAGTGCGTGTGGATCCTTTCTTAAATCTCCGATGATCATTTGCAGACCATCAGTCATTTTTTTCAGGTTTTCACCAATCATGGACTCTGAACAGTCCAGGACAAAAAACACGGGAAGGCGTCTCATAATTTTCCTCGTACGGCTGGTACGGCCAGCAGAAAACGTTGCTGTACAGAAAGGTGCTGCCCGGAAAGCAGCACCTTTCTGTCTGTCAGAGCACCAGCTGGATTTCTGGTGGAGGAGGGGGAAGGGTATCAGTTCCGTTATTGATCCCCGCGCTTGTGCTGCCGGAAGACACGCTGGCCGATACCCATTTAAAGAAACCTGCAAACGCGGTTGAATCTAGCGTCTCCAGAGACACAACCTTATCGGTGAGCTGTTTTAAGTGCTCATGGCCTGCTTTAGGACCAACGGCGCAGGCAATGATGGATCCGAATCCCCGGCCGCGAATCGCTTTTACCGCTTCACCGTACGCCAGGGCATCAGAAGGGGTTCCATCAGTCATCAGGAATACCAGAGGACGCCAGTCTCCTTTTGTATCACCATCTGAGCGACGTACATCCCGTTCAACACACTGCATCAGACATTCAAGGGCAGCACCGGTGAACGTCCCGCCTGCGCTTGGCACAACGATGTCAGAAAACTGGAAGTCTTCCAGCGGCGTGAGAGGAATGAACTCACGCGCCTCATTGTCATAGGTGATAATGGAGATATGAACGCTTTCGAGGGCGTAGGGATCCTGGCGAAGAGCGCTAAGCATCGCCTGAATTCCAACGTTAACGGAATGGATGGACTCACCGCGCATCGAGCCGGATGTGTCGATAACAAGGTAAACAGGCAGGCGGCGCATCACATGTAATTCCTCAGGTGCGAGACAAACGAATCTGATTCTGAAGGCTCACCAATTGCCCTGAGTTTCCAGCCTGTAGCCTCGCGTATCAGCTCGGCAAAAACCATGGAGCGCTGGCTGGCGAAGGCGGGTCCGCCAGAAAGATCGAATCGTGCCATTTCAATATTACGGGCATCTACTGCCCGGATGAAGGCATTCTGAACTTTACCAAAGTGCTGCTGGAGCTTTTCACCATTGTAGATCTGAACGATGAACACAATTTTCTCGTACTGAGCGTCAAGGGAATTCAGGCGCACAATAATTTGCTCATCGTCACCATCACCGGCTCCGGTTCGGTTATCGCCCGTCAGCCAGATATTTCCTGACTTATGGCGAAGGCTGTTGAAAAAGATGATATCGCCATTCACAAGCGTTGGTTTACCATTTTCCACATTGCCGAGATCGGTCACCTTTCCGGCTGAATTACACAGGAAAGCGATCACATCAAGGTCGTATTCTTCTTCTTTTTTACCAAAGATCCCGCCGAGGAAACCTTTCTTTTCCTCATTAATATCCCAACCCAGGCCGATAGTAACGGACGAGAGATCGTATTCATTTTTTTTCAGGCTTACGCCCTGGCCTTTGCTCAGACTGACAGACATGAAATCCCCTTAATTAATAAAATTATAAGACCACGTTTACTTCTGGCGGCGGCGGTGGCAGGTCTTCAAGACCGATCACTTCTTTTTTGCTGGACTCCACTTTCTGACTGCCTACCGAAATGCTCGCACTGACCCATTTAAAGAAAGCTTTAATCGTCGAACTGTCAGCTGTATCGAGCTGAACCACGATTTCAGTGATTTCTTTGAGGACGCTGGTATCGGCATCATGCCCGGCTGCACATGCCACAACAACGCCGGTTCTGGCCGCTTTAAAGTCATTCAGGCCTTTACGCCAGTCATCATTCGGACTTCCATCCGTCATCAGGAATACAAGGGGACGCCAGTCACCTTTAGTGTCAGCCGTCGTTTTCTGTACTTCTTTGGCAATGGAGCTGGCCGTCAGGGTAAGCGCTTCGCCAAGAGAGGTGGTGCCGCTGGCTGTTAGTGCTGGCATCTGGAAACTCAGGAGGTCTGTCAGGGGGACTGCCTGTCGGGCTGAAGAATCAAAGGTGATCACTGACACGTAAGCCGTTTCGAGTGCATACGGATCCTGTTTCAGCGTGGTAAGCAGCGTCTGAACGCCATTCTTAACCGCTTCGATAGGCTCTCCGTGCATAGAGCCGGACGTGTCGAGTAGCAGATATACGGGTAAGCGTCTCAAATGTAATTCCTTCTTAAGAGATCGGAAGAGGAGAGTAGTTTCAGGAAGAGGCCAGAGTTTGTAGATTTGATAAAACGGCACGACATCTGTCGGGTGGAGATTAAATACTCAGAAGCGGCATTAAAGAAATAAGTTAACCACCATTGAATTACCGACATGTGAATGGCCTCTTATCAGAGAAAAAAATTCAGACCGTACTGGAATATAAAATTTCTGAAAAAAACTCCGGCAAAAATAAACTTTCTTATGTATGAAAATCATCATACATCACAGATCTGCATGAATGGAGTGTAAATCGCCCAAAGATTGATGTGTAGCACAAGAGGATGTCAAGACACCAGGTTTTGTAGGCAGAAAGGCGCTGCTGACATTGCGGGAGGAGAATAGATCAAAACTCCGTCACGCAGATACAGAGGTGAAATATGACAAAACCGGGGTTTTCACCCCGGTCTGAGATTTAGCGTCAGGACTTTTTAGCGCTGTATTCTTTTATCAGTTCATCAACGGAGTGCAGAGCCAGCTTCTCTACCGCTTCACTTCGGGTCGAGCCACTCAGCGCAGCCAGACGGTCAATTTTTCTTAAAATCCGCATGCGTAGCGATAATGACACGGCTGTTTTTTTATCCTTATCGAGTACGACCTTCCCTGTGGACTCACCGGTTTTCAGTTCAGCATTCTGTGCGAGCGCTTCATTCATCCGGCGAAGGGTCTTTTTATCCAGCTGGCCCGGATTAACGAGATGGTATGAATGACCTGCCTTGCTGTATTTGATCTCCGCAGAATATGACTCGCGTAGCTCTTTGAGTGCCCGGGTTAATGTCGGCTCTGAGCATTCCAGACTGGTTATAATGTCGGCAGCGGAAACGGGCTTGCCGGTGCCCAGTAAGTTGGCAAGCTTAAAAATCCGGGCCTGTCTGGTATTTAATTGCATCGTAAGATTTAGCCTGCTTAAAGGGTTAGTGGTTCAATAGGCTGAAAAATGAAGGTACTGCTCATCTTTCGAATAACCGGTTGATCGCCTAACGCTTCAACCGGATCAATGTGTTCTAAGCCTGCAAAATTTACTGACGACATCTGGCTGCGACTGCATTTGCAGGACAGGATATACTCATCCTCCAGATAGCCGGTCCGCTTACTGACCCGTTGCGTAAAGCCTGACACAATCACGTTGTCGAACGGTAGCGTATGTAAAACGATACCGACCAGGCGGAACAAGCAGCCATGGACGTGGCGGGCATAGTTTTCGCGTACGGCTTTTTGCGTCATGGCTTTTTCCGTCAGCTCCGTGCCCCGGGCATTAACGCCGTAAATCTTATCAGGGAAATCTTCAATCTCAGCTAAATCAACATCCAGCAGGACTGCTGATAGCTCCGGCTTTACTTCAAATGCAACAAGCGTTTCACGCGGCCATTCAGTTTCTGCCAGCACACCCGCCAGGTATGATTCGAAAAACGCGGCGTCTGTCCGGAACTGCTGCCGGGCATCTGCCTGAGCCGTGGCGAGCCGTTTTTCATGTTCTTCAGCCTCAAACTTCCAGTTTGCATACTGTTCGGCCCAGGCCGTCCGTTGTTGCTGGTACCGGTGCTGTCGAAGGGTATTCTCACGCTCCACATCAATCAGCTCCTGCTGCCACCGGCGAAGATTTTCGGCGTGGCGCTCAGCTTTAGCTGATTCCGATTCAAACCATTTACCCAGAAAACTAATGCCTTCGCTCTCGGCAGGCTTTTCCGGCAATGCAAGATAGTCTGGCTTTTCTGGACGCACCGGTGCCGGAACCTGAAAAGGCGACGTTCTGTTATGCAGGTATACTGCTTCCAGCGCTGCCCAGCTGATGCCTGTTTTAGGATCCGGCGTCAGCTCGTGAATATTACGGATTGCGGTCACCGCTGACATGAGATCAGCGGCTTCCTCCTCAAGCGCCTGTCTGAGCCCCGGGTCGGTAGCCGTCCGGTTCCCACCTCCGGAACGCGCGGCCCGGTCAAGCCGGGTACGGTAACTCAGCCCGGTACCGGGCAAGCCCAGATTGGCATAGGTCCCCCGGCTTCCAAAAGAAACGGAAGCACCTCTCGGCCCGACACTCAGGCTCGGTGCACCGTTACTCAGGTTGAGGCGAACACCAGGAATAATGTTGATCGACTTTCTGAACCTGAACCCCATTATGATTTCCTTAATGATGCTGGGTCACGGTAAGTAATCTGATTCCATCAGCGCTTTGCTCGTTCTGTAACCCATAAAAACGAGCTCTGTCCAGAATGCCAGCCGCCCAGCGGCGATGTGTGGCGGGTTCACACATTGCTCCCTGCGACTTAAACACGGCCTGGGTAGAGTTCAGGATCCGCAGAGCGTCAGAATGCTCACCCTGAGTGACCATCAGCGCGTTTTGAATGACCTCTATCTGACCCGGGTGAATGGCCGTTTTCCCAACAAGCCCATGTGCCATATCAAGAGCCAGCTCTCTGGCCATTACGGCATGATCGTCAATATGCTCACATACGGGCGCGGTCAGGGCAAAATCACGCGGGCCGAAGACCGAAACGAGCATTTTGATGACGTAGCCCATCGGGCTATCATACAGCGTCAGGTCCCGGGGACGGCGAAGCGACACAACGTTCATAAGATCGTTGCCGCCGATTCGAAGCGCAATAATGCGGTCGTGGCAGGGATGTTCCACCAGACGGGTGGCCAGCTCCCGCATCTGAACCACGTCAAAGACTTCTTCTGTTTCCAGCGTTGGCATCATGCACAGGTGAGTCCCGCCCATGATATCCCACCATTCAGCTAACGAACTGAGGGTAAATTTCGGCAACACAAACCCGTCGACAGCGGAAAGATCATAATGCGCTTTTAACCATCTGCCCATGTCGGCATGCCGGGGGCGAATGAACACCAGAGGCCAGTCATTTTTACCCAGGCTACGCATGCTGTTACTGAGCTCGTGCAGCAGGTGCTCCAGATTTTTGAGGGCGATGGGGATGTCTGCTTCACTGACAGCATCCTCAAGGCAAATTACCAGAGAGCGCAAACCCGGGATTTTCCCATGCAGGACGGCATCAGCAATATCTTCCCGTGTTGCAGGCATGTATAGCGTGGCTCCCAGATTCCAGGGAGAAAGACGATTTTTCATCAGAGTACCTTCTTGATAATGGTTACAGCCCGATACTGGCCGAGGGTTCCCCCCATTTCTGTAACAACTATTCCCTTTTCACAAGCAAGCCCTACAAGCAAGGCAACGTCCGGGTCGTCAATAGAACGCACAAATATATGGTCCGGTACCCGACGCAATACAGCCCGGGTTGCTTCAGCAATACCGGGTTTAATACGATTGACGCTGTCCACTTTAAATTCATCGGCCAGGAACGCGATAACGTCGCGACTTGTCTGCCATAAGATCCGGGCTGACTCCGTATTCCAGCTCAGGGGAGCGAGGGATGTCGGTGTTAACTTCTTACGGAAATGAGCGACGGTATCGACAAGCATCCGGCTGCATTCGAATTCACTGAGATGCTCGCAAACCATGCACCCATGTAATCCTTCAGAGGACCATACTGACCGGGAGATCAGGCCTGATACCGGCGCACCCATGATGCCAAAAGGAATGAGCCAGTCATCATCACTTGCTGCAAGCCAGGAACAGCCACAGGGATCGGCCAGGACAACCAGTCGCGGCTGCTCAGGATAGCCCGGGCGATCTTTCAGTGCGCGTACAAGCTCTCCGGTAATTGCGCCTTTACCTGTCCATCCGTCAACAAAGACAATACCGCTGGTACCATGCCGCTCTTCAATGACGTCGAGTGCTGCACCGTCAATTCCACGATCCCGGATGATGCTGATGCCGTAATGCCATGAGGTTTTCCCCATGTCACGCAGGGCCTGGTGCAGCATAACGCCGAGCGGTACGCCAGCTCTGACAAGACTGGCCAGTACAATGGGCTCATCACCGAAGCGTTCGGCCAGAGAAATAGCGAGCTGTGTGACTTCTTTTGCAAGCCTCTCTGCGCCCCGATCCAGCGCCCGGTGAAACAAATCAAGATGCCATTGTGTTGGTGCTGGCTCCTGGCTGAGCATGTCTGAATAATGTTTCTTCCCGGACTGAATCAGCTCTTCTTTTTGATCAACCGGCGTCATCTCAATGACAACCGGCTTTAGCAGAAATTCCACGTCACCGGGCTGGTATGAGCCGGTAAATGTTTCATGTGGCTGCATTTTAATTTTCCCCAAAAATTCGCTGTGAAATGGCATCTGCAAACTGACTCTGACGCGGGATGCCAAACCAGCTGCACAGTTTCATAAAACGATGATCGCTCAGGCTGTCGCCCAGACCAATTACGGGGAAAACGCCGCGTTCAGCCCGAAGTTTTTCAAGCAGCCAGCTGACGGCCAGCCCTTTCTCAACCGGGGTGGGTAGCCAGGCCACGTTATTACTGTTGCGGTGGATGTAGAAGCCCTCGGTCGGAAACACCGTTTCTATCTCATCTGCAATGGCATTGAGCTCGTCAAGGCGGGTGCTGTCGCGGTGTTTCATCACCATATAAACCGCCGTTTCACCGTATTCGAAGTTCAGTCTTGCCCAGGCATTAATCCCTTTTGCGTCCATCATTTCAGTGATCAGTCGCTGCATCGATGTCAGCTTTTCCTGATAGGGAGCCAGCTGGCCGAGCATATGGGCCTTCCACTCCTCGTCGGGGTTGCCTTCAGGTGTGAGAATGACGGCCCCGTGCGTGGTGATTGCCCAGGAGTGGAAAGGGATCCGTACGCGGCTGATTTCTTCAGTTCCCCGTGCGGTAACGGGAATGAGTTCAGCCTGCTCCAGAAGCCAGTCCACTAACATGGATTGTTCTTCCGTCATAAAGCTTCGTGGATTCAGGGTACGATCAACGGCACCGGTACGGAATGGCTCCAGGGCCAGCTCGTCCACCATTTTACGACGGGTCTGAAAGAGCGTGTCGTCAAGGTCGCTCAGAACAACGGGTTTATTCATAGGTAACAATCTCCACGACGGGCGCAACCTCAGCCAGCGCCTTAAGAAGCTGCGCGTCAATACTTTCTGCGGGTGTCTCAGTACACACAAGAATGCGGTCAAACTGCTGGTGGGCGACGTTATAGACAAAATTGGGGATGCCCAGCCCGTAGTTATCCGTAAAGGAAATGGCGGACTCAATGGCATAACCAACGGCGATAGGGGAGCGGGTGGTCGAACCGTAAAATGCCTTTGCCCCGGCAGCTTCGAGCCGTTCTGCAAGCAGGAACGGCTCCCAGACGAATTCCCCTGTCCCGAGAACCAGAACACGCTCCCCTTTGCGGACGGAAACCTCATGGCCGAGATCGGCCGCAGGTGCGAGCATCCCCAGTCGACCCCATGACTGTTTCCCTTGGATGTCCCATTCTCCGCGTGAAGTTACGTTGACTTTCGGCATGTCCGGGACCGGTGCATCTGGTAATGTGGTCCATCCCCACTGACCGCTTACAAGAGAAACAGAAGTGACGGGTAAGGTGCTGCGCTCGGACAAGGCTTTGCCACTCCAGTCGGTAAGCGTAACGGCGATAACCTGTTCAATATGTTGAAGCTTGCCGGTATTACGCAGGGCAGAAAGCAGGTTAATAAAGGTATTACCGGTGGTTGCCTCGTCATCAATCAAAACCAGCGTTCGCGCGTTGGTAACACGACGTCTTTTCTCTTCATCATCTGGCAGATAGATCAGATGATCAGTGGCGTGGCTGTGTTCTTCCTTGAACTCGCAAAGCAACGTGCCATCAACCGGGTGACGGGTAGAAGTCAGATATACAGATTCACGATGCTGGTGGCGCACTTCATCAAACACACCGGCCCCAAGCCCAACGGCGGTTTCAGCCATACCGATAAACAGTACGGGCCCTGTCAGCGTTGAGGGGAACTGGCTGGCAAGCTGTCTGTAGGCCTTCCGCATGACTGAGGGTGGCACGGGAATGTGCCTGCCGAGTACTTTGCTGACAAACAGAAAGGCGCGTTTCGGGTTACGTCTTTCAGCGATATCAAACAGGTCATCGAGCGAAACTTCACCCTGATCGCGGATTACCTGAATCGTACCGCATGAGAGGGTACGGCGATAAATCATATCTTCGAGGTTATCAGACATAAACACGCCTTAATTCAAAAGGTTAGAGAGTGATTCCGGGTATGCAATTACATCCGTAATGGATCTCACCGCAACCGGAGAAAAGGTGTTTTTAGCGCTCTGGCGCACCATATCTTCAGACATCAGACCGAGCTTAAAGGCAGCAAATAACCCAGGAAGGTTCACCCCGCTGTGAAGGGTATAACCCACCCCCCCTGACGGACGCATGTTGGTTTCAAGCAGCACCGGGTTGCCATTCACATCGTTTCGCGTCTGAACATTCACCAGCCCGTCGGCCTTCATAACCCGGGCGCAGTCACACGCCAGTTCCCAGGCGCTACCTTCGTTTACCAGATACTGGATAGCCCCTTCCTTACGGCGTCCCACGGCTGCGAGTATTTCGCCCTTATCCGCGAGGATATCGACGGAAAATTCCGGGCCTGGCAGGTACGGCATCAAAACAAGGGGTTTAAACGACTCAGCAGCTGATGCTGCTGCAATATACTGTTGCGGACTGACCAGACGATGTTCGGGATGATTAAAGACGGCCATAGGCGAAGCACTGTCATCAAAGCGCCAGAATCCCATGCCATAGATACCCGTCACCGGCTTCACGCATACCGGGCTGTCAGTGAACGGCGGGGACGCGAGGTGTGTCTTTAATTCTGCCAGCGTATTCACCCGCCAGGATGGTACAACCGGGAGTCCCTTTTGCTCCATAAACTGAGCAAAAGTAACTTTTTCGTCAGCCAGAGTTAACCAGTCGACGCTCGTTGCACCGGTAGTAAGGGTGGCACCGGTCGATTCAATGTCTGAACGGTGTTCTTCAAACCACTGGCTGTTACGGCCAGTATGAATATGGTGGATGCCGTAGGTCTGAATGGTTTCCTGAATAAACTGGAGACGTTTTTGAGGATCTTCAGGTTCAGTCAAAGAATAATCGGCAACGGAAAGGATTTCATTTCTTTCGTTACGGTGGGAGGCAAAAACGGTAATGGCAAAATTATTTTTTTGTGCAAATGATTTTACCCCCTGAATAATATCTCGCTGGGAGGATAAACCTTCCATAAACCAAATTTTCTTGTTCATTTTTTTTAATTATCCGGAACGCCATGCAAATTTATGATTGAGAAGTGAGTCTATGAGTGTCTAAGCTACATGTCAATCATAATATGATTAATAACTTCTGTGGTTATGGAGTGAGTCAGTATTTTTTGGATTCCCGATAAAATATTGATATTTAAATTAAACATAGAAAATTAACACCCTGAAAAGATTTTCTTTTTGTGTTTTTACAGAAAACTACCAAAATTTCCCTTGTCAGAGAACTTCATCATGATATGATTTTCTTCGTCAGTTAATAAACAACCCTTTGATTGTCTCGGTCATTACCATTTTAAGGAATAAAACATGGTTTCATTAGTTAAGAACCAGACGGTATCACTCAGCAAAGAATCATCTGCATTAAGCCAGCTTCATTTCGGTCTCGGTTGGGATCCGGTTAAGAAAAAAGGTCTTCTTGGAGGATTGTTTGGAGGCAACGACTCAATCGATCTCGATGCTGGCTGCGTATTAATGGACAGCACCGGTAAAACAATTGACACCATCTGGTTCCGCAAACTGGAATCCACCTGCGGCGCTGTTGTGCACAGTGGCGATAACCTGACCGGTGAGGGTGACGGTGACGATGAAGTGATTAAGGTCAACCTCTCCCGACTGCCTGCAAACGTTGAATACCTGGCGTTTACGGTAAACAGCTTCCGTGGTCAGTCGTTCAATGACGTCGAAAACGCGTTCTGCCGCGTTGTCGATCAAACCGGCAAAGAGCTGGCTCGCTACAAGCTGACTGAGCAGGGCTCACATACCGGGATCGTTATTTCTTCGCTGCGCCGTAATAACGGCAACTGGGACTTTACCGCCCTTGGCCATGCCTGTCGCGGCCGCACAATTGACGATATGCACTCCGATATCGTTTCAGCGGTTATCCGCTAATGAACCTGACGCCGGGGGGCAATGCCCCCGTTCCAGCCCAGGAGTTGCGGGTCCGGATCACCTCGGGCGGCCAGGTGGATGCTTCGGCGTTTCGCCTGTATGCCGACGGGAAGGTGCAGGGTGATGCGGACATGGTGTTCTATGGTCAGCCACGTAACGATGATGGTACCGTCAGCCTGGTCAGTGAAGGCCAGTACTCAACCTTTACTGTCGCGCTCAACCGGCTGAAACCTGATGTCCAAAAAATTGCGTTCACCGTGACCTGTGACGGTGGGCAGACGGTGTCCGGTCTTCGTAATCTTTCCATCGACGTGGAGCAAGGGGCTACCGGCCTGGTTAGCGGCAGTGTCGAATTGAGCGGCCGTCAGGAAGCAGCCTTAATTCTGGGTGAATTTTACCGTCGTAATAATGACTGGAAATTCCGCTTTGTTGCGCAGGGGTTCAACGGTGGACTTAAACCGCTGGCAGAGCATTTCGGCGTAAATATTGCCGACGAACCTGCTCCCGCAGCCCCGACTCCTCCGGTTGTAACCCCTCCGCCAGTTGAGACAAAAATCAGCCTGAGCAAGGTATCGCTGACAAAAGAGAAGCCTGCAATCAGCCTGACCAAACGGGATAACTTCGGTGAAATCCGGATCAACCTGAACTGGCACCGAGGCAGCGGCAAATCCGGCTTTGCAGGCATGTTCGGCTCCAAAGGAATCGACCTAGATCTGGGGGCCTTTGTTGAGCTTCAGGACGGGTATAAATCGGTCATTCAGGCGCTCGGTAATGCATTCGGTGAGTATCGCGATGAACCGTATGTTCAGCTCAAGGGAGATGACCGGACGGGTGATGTATCAGACGGCGAGTGGCTGCATATCAATGGACGTGAATGGAAGCATATCCGCGAAGTGCTGATTTACGCCTTTATTTATGAAGGTGTTCCCAGCTGGGACAAGACTGATGGTGTGGTCACTATTCATGTGCCGGATCAACCGCCCATTGAGACCCGCCTGACCGAAGGTGAAAACCGTCGCACATTGTGCGCCATTGCCAGACTCGTAAACGAAAACGGTGCAATTAAAGTCGAGCGAATTAACCAGTACTTCAAAGGCCAGGACGAAATGGACCGGGCATTTGGCTGGGGATTTCGCTGGAGCGCCGGTTCTAAATAACACAGCAACAAAGGAAACAGGTATGAGCTTTTTCGACAAGGTAAAAGGTGCCATTAACTCTGGCCGGGACGAACTGACCCGCCAGGTTGGCCGTTTCAAAAACAAAAAATTTATGCACGGCACCGTTGCTGTATGTGCCCGTATTGCCGTATCGAGTGACGGCGTGAGTTCGGAAGAAAAGCAGAAAATGATGGGCTTTCTTCGCTCTTCAGAAGAGCTGAAGGTATTCGATACCAATGAGGTGATCGAGTTCTTCAATAAACTGGTTTCAAGCTTCGATTTCGATGTTGAAATCGGCAAGGGCGAAACCATGAAATACATCCTGGCGTTGAAAGATCAGCCTGAGGCCGCTCAGCTGGCCTTACGTGTTGGTATTGCCGTTGCAAAAAGTGACGGTAACTTCGATCAGGACGAGAAACTGGCCTCCCGCGAGATCGCTATCGCGTTGGGCTTCGACCCGGCTGAATTTGGCCTCTGATCCACATCCCTAAGGGTAAAATATGGTTTCCACACACATCGGCTTCCCGACTGAAACGGTCATTGTTTTTATTGCGCTTTCAGTCGGTGCCATCTTTATTGACCTGTTTATGCACCGTGATGACAAGCCAATCTCGCTTAAGAGTGCGGCGCTCTGGTCCGTATTCTGGGTTGTGGTTGCGATGGCATTTGCCGGTTTCCTCTATATCCACCACGGTGCTGAGGTTGCTAGTCTGTTTGTCACGGGTTATGCGCTGGAGAAAGTGCTGTCGGTCGACAACCTGTTCGTCATGATGGCCATCTTCTCCTGGTTCGCCGTTCCGGATCGTTATCGCCACCGTGTTCTCTACTGGGGGATCATTGGTGCCATTGTCTTCAGGGGCATCTTTGTCGCCATCGGTACGAGCCTGCTGAGTCTGGGGCCGTACGTTGAAGTTGTCTTCGCTATTATCGTTGCCTGGACGGCGGTCATGATGCTTAAAAGCGGTGATGACGATGATGAAATTGAGGATTACTCCCAGCATCTGGCTTACCGCATGGTTAAACGCTTCTTCCCTATCTGGCCGAAGCTCAGAGGGCATGCCTTCCTGCTTAACCAGAAGGAAGTGGATGCCGAACTGGCGAAACCAGAAAACAGCGATGTCACCATTGGCCGTGGTAAAAAAGCGGCGCTATATGCGACCCCGCTGTTCCTGTGTGTGGCTGTGGTTGAACTCTCGGACGTAATGTTCGCGTTTGACTCGGTACCGGCAATCATTGCCGTCAGTCGTGAACCGCTTATCGTCTATAGTGCCATGATGTTTGCTATCCTGGGCCTGCGTACTCTGTATTTTGTCCTTGAGGCACTGAAACAGTACCTGGTTCATCTGGAGAAGGCCGTTATCGTGCTGCTGTTCTTCATCGCGGCAAAACTCGGCCTGAATGCGACCGATCACATCTGGCATCATGGTTACAGCATTGCGGCAACAACCAGCCTGTATGTTGTACTGGGTGTACTGGCGCTGGGCATTCTCGCAAGCGTCATGTTCCCGGGCAAACCTGAATCTGAGGAAAAGGGGAGTTAATCCCCTTAAGTGTTAACCTGAACAATTACTAATCGAAGAGGTTATTTTATGAGTGTTTCTCTTTCCAAAGGCGGGAACGTCTCCCTGAGTAAAGCAGCTCCGTCAATGAAAAACGTCCTGGTGGGCCTTGGCTGGGATGCGCGTTCAACAGACGGTCAGGACTTTGACCTGGATGCTTCAGCATTCCTGCTGGCCTCAAACGGCAAAGTGCGCGGCGATTCAGATTTCATCTTCTATAACAACCTGACGTCATCCGACGGTTCCGTAACACACACCGGCGATAACCGCACCGGTGAGGGCGATGGTGATGATGAATCGCTGAAAATTAAACTGGACGCCGTCCCGTCTGAAGTTGACAAGATCATCTTCGTTGTGACCATCCACGATGCTCAGGCTCGTCGCCAGAGCTTTGGTCAGGTATCCGGTGCGTTTATTCGTCTGGTTAATGACGATAACCAGACTGAAGTCGCTCGCTACGATCTGACCGAAGATGCGTCCACTGAAACCGCCATGCTGTTTGGCGAGCTGTATCGCCACAATGGTGAGTGGAAATTCCGCGCAGTAGGCCAGGGTTATGCTGGTGGTCTGGCATCTGTATGTGCTCAGTACGGCATTAACGCGTCCTGATCGAAAAGTAACTTTTCATATCCGGGGCTGTTAATTCAGCCTCATTCAACTGTTTGCAGGAGCTAAAAATGGCAGTTTCTCTCGTAAAAGGCGGCAACGTATCTCTGACCAAAGAAGCACCAACCATGAATGTCGCTATGGTTGGTCTGGGCTGGGATGCCCGTGTAACCGATGGTCAGGGTTTTGACCTTGACGCTTCCGTATTCGCAGTAGGTGAAGACGGTAAAGTGCTGTCAGATGCCCATTTCATTTTCTTCAATAATAAAACCAGCCCTGATGGCGCAGTAGAGCACCAGGGCGACAACCGTACTGGTGAAGGCGACGGCGACGATGAGCAGGTCAAAATTGATCTGACCAAAGTCTCAGCAGACATCAAAAAACTGGTGTTTGCCGTTACCATCTATGATGCAGAAGCGCGTAAACAAAACTTCGGCATGGTGAGCAACAGCTTCATGCGCGTTTACAACAACGACAACGGCACGGAAATTGCCCGTTTCGATCTGTCTGAAGACGCCTCAACTGAAACCGCAATGGTCTTCGGTGAACTGTATCGCCATGGCGCTGAGTGGAAGTTTAAAGCTGTCGGCCAGGGTTTTGCCGGTGGCCTGTCAGCGCTTGCTTCCCAGCACGGCGTCAATGTCTAAAAGACGCTGAGTCTGACCCCGGCAATGCCGGGGTTTTTTTTGGGTAACGATCCGCTATCAGCTGTTGAATCTGAGAAAGGGGGCCGGGCGTTTTCAGAAAGCAGAGTAATGTTAATTCTGGCGTGAACCTTTTTGCAGGACCCGGGTTTATCTATGGTTGCTGGTTAAGCCAGTATTCCGTGCCTTATATCAACAGCATGCCCCTCGGATATATGTTACTTTTGCGATTTATGAAGGAACGGGATCTGGAACATAAGATATCCGGGCAATGAAAATTCAAATTCAACAGGTATAGAAACTTCAGCGTGATGAAATATGGTGTCACACCATATTTACGCCTCACCGAATATCCAGCGTCCTGAACTAAGCCTGGGGAACATATATAAACGCTGCGCTTTAAAAATAATCAAAAATCAGGAGAGTTAATATGAATCTACAATCCGGACAAAACATACCCCTTCAGCAATCTGCTATCAGGCTGAATCTTCAGTACCCTGCCAAATCCGGCTTTAAAGGCGAACCCGATACCTGCCTGTTCTTGCTTAATGCTCAGGGAAAGGTCAGTGGCGATTCTGACTTTATCTTTTATAATAATTTGTCTTCTCCTGAGGGGGCAGTCAAGCTCGTTACCGGTTCGCAGCAGTCCAGCATTGATATAGCACTGGATCGTGTTCCAGCGAACGTCAGTAAAATTGCGATCACCGTTGTCATTGATGGTGAAGATACCATCAGTGGGCTCAGTTTATTGAGCATTCAGGCTCCTGGTATCGCTGACTTTCAGGCTGAGACTCAGGGCCGCAGTGAGAAAGCAATCATCCTGGGTGAAGTATATCGGCACAATGGCGCCTGGAAGCTTCGTGCGCTCGGGCAGGGTTTCAACGGTGGACTTGAGCCTCTGGCCATTAGCTATGGCGTTGATGTCGCACAGCCAGCTCCGCAGCCAGCAAAGCCAGCTCGTATCAGTCTGGAAAAGAAACTGGAAACCAGATCTCCGCGCCTTGTAAGCCTCGCTAAAAAAGCCTCGGTCAGTCTCACTAAAAATAAACTGGACACCCTTGAGGCAGCGGTTGCATTTGTACTTGACGCATCCGGCTCGATGAGTGGCCAGTTCAGTAAGGGTAACGTTCAGTCTGTGCTGGACCGCATCGCCGTTCTTGCCGCCCAGTTCGACGACGACGGTGAAATGGATGTCTGGGGATTTGGAGAGAAGCATAAGAAGTATCCAAACGTCACACTGGACAACCTGGACACATATATTCAGTCCATTCGCGGGTCTGGAAAGCGTTCAGCCTGGGAGAACCTGCCGGGCCTTGGAGGGACAAACAACGAGCCTCCTGTGATGGAAGAAATAGTCGACTATTTTAAGGACTCGAAAATCCCAGTATATGTAGTATTTATTACCGATGGCGGGATCAGCAAGACCCGGGCGATTAAAGATGCAATCCGGCGTTCTGCCAACTACCCCATCTTCTGGAAGTTTGTCGGCCTGGGTGGTTCAAGCTACGGTATCCTCAAAAATCTGGATGACTTTACTGACCGCCGGGTTGATAACACCCACTTCTTTGCCATGGATGATTTCGGTTCGATTAGCGATGAAAAGTTATATGATAATCTACTGGAAGAATTCAGACCGTGGATCGATGAAACAAAAAGGTTAGGCATCCTTTAATACGCACCGTTTGAGCATGGTTGAATGAGCTCTACAGCAGCTTAATACTGTAGAGCCTTTCATTGGAAATCGTACAGGGAGGAGCATATGGACCGCATCAAGTACCTGAAATGGATAGCTGAAGAATCACCAACTACGGCTCAGCAGCTGGTGGCTTGGTTAAACAGAGCAAGGCACTATACGCCCGACATGAAAGAGCATCAGGCAGGTGTACAGATTCAAGAAAAGGGGATTGTTGTAGGGCTTAGACAAAGTACTAATCGTTACCAGGGAGATTGTCTGGCCATACATGTGGTACAGCTTCCGGAAGAAATACAAAACAAGGGATGGTTTAAGTCTTTTCTGAAGCTTTGCTGTGAAGCGAATCCCTGGGGCGATGTTGTAATTGAAGACGTAAAAAATCCATATTTATTAGGCTGTTGCAAGAAACTAAACTTTACTAAATTGGATGAGTTTTATTCGGATACGTTCATTGTAAACACAGATGCCATTATGAGTTTATCCATCCCCCCCTTAGGGAGATACGAAACCTATCTTGATTAAACCTGCGAACCTTTACCGGTTGCGTGGGGATCGGATGGATCTCGGCTAAAGAAAAATCACATCGTGTATTTTGACCAGAAAAAACTAATCCGCCTGATGTAATGCATTTTTGCATTACTGGTTGCGTGTAATGCAAAAACGCTTTACATTAATATCTTCTCCCAACAGGAACTGAGATGATGGCAACGATAAACGTTCGGATTGACGATGCAATCAAAATGACTGCTGATGAGGTTTTAAAAAACCTCGATGTCAGTCAGACACAGGCGATCACTGCGTTCTATCAGTACATCGCTGAAAACAAAAAGCTTCCCTTTACTGCACTCATGAGTTTCAAAACTCAGGATGATCTTTTAAAGACGTTCAACGATATTTTATCCGAAGCACTTGCCATTGTCTTAAACTTACAGGTATGGATTAATAAATCAGATATTATTGATGGCAAAATAATTCAGAAATATTATCGCAGACTTGACAGCTATTATAGCAGTGCTAAAGAGCAGCTGAATTTCCTTGAAAGCAGAACAAAAGCAGCTCAGGTTTTAAATGCGCTTAATAAAATTTTGACGGTAATTGTCGATTTCAGTAATTTTGGATACGGATATGAGCAAGTAAAAATTTCTCATCCAGAAAAAAAAGAATTCGAATCTTCTGTTTTCGATTTCGAAAACAGGCTTAAGGAAAGCTTTTAAAAAAAGATGAGGTAGCAGGATGAAAAAAGTAAGAAACGCTGTATGCCCTCAATGTTCAGGTACGGGGAATGTTTCAGGATTCAGATCTGGAATCATAAAAATATACGCTCCCGTTCAGTACATACGGCTTGAAATGGATAATGCCATTAAAGGAATTCCAGTCTTTCGTCGATAACAGTTTCTGACCATCGCCATAACCATGTCATGGAGGAGACTAACCGTGTTTCAGAGGTGAGCTGGTGCCTGGCAAAACATACAAACTCAAATATCAGGAAGAGAGTTTAGTTGTTTATAACATGCAGTCGTGTAACTGATTAGGTACCGGCAAAAGGAGGAAATAATGTTTGAAAACTACGTCTGTAAAATCTATGTAAGTAATGATCCTCATTTTAGTAGCCATATCGAAGCAACTGCGTTTGGTTTCGATAATGGTCAGCAGCAAAAGATTCTCACCGCAGCCCATGTTGTTACCAATGCTCTTGGAAAAAACTATCCCCTTAGCAATACCCAAAAACTTTACATCAAATTTCTTAACCATCAAGGACTGCTGAACGAAGAGCCTGTTCTAGTCGATTTCATTCTCAATGAGGCTAATGATAGGGCAGACTTTAAAGACGGCATTCCGTTTGTTGACAGTGCAGAAATCGTATTACCAGCTGGAATACAACAGCCTGTAAGTAGTTACTTTAAGGTCCTAGCTCCCGCAGCTGGCATGGATACATTGGGTGTCGGATATCCAATGAATGAGAAAACAATTTCGACATTCCCTGGTGAATTTTTAGGCATTTGGCCTTTAAATTGCTCAAATCATTCTCCCCATCATCACACAACTCGCTTTGTAATCGCACATTACAACACCGAAGGATGCTCAGGTGGACCCTATGTCGTCTCCGAGGGTGACCAGCATTTTGTCATTGGAAGCCTGATTGGAATTATGTCTGGAACCAGTCCAGATATAAATCCGCACATGTCTGTTCAGTCCGCAACAGATTTTTAGGAAAGCCAGTTCCAAAGGGGCAACGGCACGGCAGTTATTTCAGGTCTGCCCGATATGGCGTCTGCCCTTACTAACAGCAACAGCATTAAAACTGACAACCGTGAACTGGAAAGTGCCCCAATAGTAAGTCATGATTTCTTCATCACTTTTATGGTGCACTTTTTCACCCATAACACAGCAAGTTAAGAATAAGAGGCCTGTAATGGACGCTACCGAAACTGAAGAGCTGGAAAAAATTCGCAAGAAGGCAATGGATGAAGTTACAAGTGCTCTTCAGGCGCTTGAAAATAAGTTCCCGGGTATTACTGAGGGCGCAGCAGCATTGGCGGGGTCAGGCGTCGGCGCTGCGGCTTCCTTCGGTGCTCTCTATACGCTTGGTACAACGGGAGTGTCAGCAGCAGGCATAACCTCCGGGCTCGCAACAGCAGGATCTATCGTAGGCGGTGGCATGGTGGCAGGAATTGGAATCCTGGCTGCGCCTGTAGCAGTGTTAGGGATTGGCGGATACGCGATAGTGAAACACAGGAAAAATGGGAAGCTGAAAGTCGCCCTTACTCTGGCCATTAAAAAGCTCTACGATGTTCAGGAAAAGTTAATGTCGAACGCTGAGTACTTTAAGGCAGAAATTGCTGTCATAAAGGCGCACATCGATATGCTTAATAAAAAAGCCCCCAAAGGGGGACTGGGCGCAGCGAGGTAAACACATGAGTCAGTCTCCTTATGATGATGAGCTCAGAGCCATCCGTTATATTCAGCTCCGTGGTCAGGATATCGCGAACGCTCACGAGACAATTAACAGTGATATAGAGAGCCTTAAGGCACAGTTGACCGGGCTAATCAGCGGCACTGAACTTGATGAAGCGGAGCATCTGGCGCTTAAAGAACATCATCTGCGAGAAATGACCCCCTCAGATGCTGCCATGCTTCAAACAGGCCTTAAAACCATCTATAGAGAGGCTAACCAGCGTGTATGCGGTGATATTGGACTGGCCACAATACTCTCCACGGATGACCTGGCTGTTGTAGATGCCCGGATCCAGAATCATATTAAAGAATTTAATGATCGCTACGCACTCGACGCCTGGGATTATGCTATTGCCTGCGGATGCGGGCTCATAGCATCCATGCTGGATTTACTTTGCGTCAGAGCCCCGCCAAAACCTACGGTGAGCTTTACGGCAGAAGTGGATGGTATTTTCAATAAACAGGTCCAGAAAGCCTTCAATGCCATTTTGCCGGAGGACCTGAGTACAAAACTCTCAGATTTGTTTCCTATAGGGGCACCAGACAGTTCGATCAGCAGCGATTTAGTGGGTGCAGCCGTTGGCGTTTTGTCTCCCACAAATCACCGCTTAAGAGCTTTGTCACACGACCCCATACTGGGCATTATTTTCGGCATAAAGGATATGCTGAACGGGACCTGTACGGTGGTTCAGAATGGACAGATCGTGGTTTATCCTTCCAGTAAAGGCGTTACAGACGAAACCAATATTTTCAGGCTCATCGCCAGAATGTTTGGACACCTGGCATCGGATGTTAATGCCCCCTCAGCAAAAGGAAACCGTGGCATGGGTTTACCGGCTCCTTTTATGGGGCTACTTCGTATGCTTGAGGGGATCCCTGTGGGGAGTTCTAACTTCGGCAAACAAATAGAGTACATGTATGTCAACGGGTATGACTTTCGTCAGTTTATCGTGACAAGTATTCCGATGACCATAATGGAAGTTTTGATGCGGGTTTTCTTTGTGGCGAAACAGGTATCGCTGGGAAAAGGAGCTTTTGGGGAGACCTTACTGGATACCATGCCGTTGCGGCTAAATCCACGCTTCCGGATGATGCTTGCCCTGGGTTATGGAACTTCCAGTGCTGTTAACGCAGGTAAAATGTATATCACCGGCACTATTCTCAATGCGAATTATGCCTCCTGGATGGGGTTGGCCTGGAATGGTTTTCACTCACTCAAGTGGTCCCTTTATCAGCGACACTTAAAGCTTTGGGCCGGTATTGAAAAGGCGGAACTGGAAGAGCTTCAGAACAATATAGACAGCATCGAGGCATTGACCATCAGAGCAGGAAGCTTGCCAGTCAAGTAACATTCACCGGAGCACCTCTGGAACCCCATAGCCCACCAGCTGCTAAAAATGTCTGCCTTTGCTTTTAATACTCTGTTTGCCTCCTCCTGGAGGCAAATGGAAGGTCATAGCTCTTATACAGCTCACAACAGGGGCCATAAGATACTCCGGTTCTCGTTAACTGATGATCCTGACCTGTCAGCTCTCTTCCCGGATGTTGTACGAGCGTAACGGCTTATAATCGAAAGTTCTCTCATATCAAACGTCATAAAGATCTATGCTGTTACTTAGTAACAGCCTAAAGGTTGTATTTCATATTTAACAGCTTTTAGGCTGTTAATTTGATATTACAGCTTTTAGGGTGTATGTTTAGAAAACAGCCTGCAAGGTGTATCAGAGGAACTGCCGAGGCCAGCTTATGATCAATAATGATTACCCGTTAAACACGCTCAACCAGTTGCGTCCCTTGCTCATTGGTTTTCGCAAGGCGAATGGCCTGACGCAAAAAGACCTGTCCGAAAGGTTAGGGGTCACTCAACAGACATACTCACGTCTGGAAGCCAACCCTGCCAGTGCGAGCATTGAACGGCTATTCAAGGTGTTTTCCATCCTGGGCGTAAAAATCAGCTTCTCCTCGACAACCACCTCTTCAGAGAGGAAGCAGACGGAAGAAATGCTTAAATCAAACTCACCTGCACGACAGGAGAAATGGTAACGATATGAGCCGGAAACAGCAGCGCCTGGCAATCTGGATGAACGGAATCAAAGTCGGATACTGGGAAAAAAGTAAAGGGGTAGACAGCTTACAATACCTTCCTGACTGGAGTGCAGACGAACAGGGAAGGCCGCTGTCATTGTCCCTTCCTTTTACTCCCGGGAACCAGGTCTGGCGTGGAAATGTGGTACGTGACTATTTTGATAATTTACTCCCGGACAGCGAAGGCATACGCAGACGTCTGGCAATGCGTTACAAGGCCGATAGCCTGGAGCCTTTTGATCTGCTGACGGAGCTGGGAAAAGACTGCGTGGGCGCGATACAGCTGCTTCATGACGGAGACGAACCCACAGATTTATATTCCGTGAAGTGTCACCCTCTTACTGAATCAGAAATTGCGGCAACTTTGCGTAATACCACGGAGACATTGCTACCGGGCAGGCCAGAAGATAACGACGACTTACGTTTATCTATTGCCGGTGCTCAGGAGAAAACAGCCCTACTGTGGCATGAAGATCGGTGGTGCATGCCGGAGGGTAATACACCAACGACGCATATATTCAAGCTACCGCTCGGACTTGTGGGGAACATGAAAGCCGACATGAGCTCGTCGGTTGAAAATGAATGGCTCTGCTCGGTACTTCTCGAACAGTACGGGCTCCCCGTGGCAAGAACGCAGATTGCTCACTTTGAAGATCAGAAAGCGCTGGTGGTAGAACGTTTTGACCGAAAATGGTCAGGAGACGGACAATGGATCATTCGTTTACCCCAGGAGGATATGTGTCAGGCCCTGGGCGTTTCGCCATTACGAAAATATCAGGCGGACGGCGGGCCAGGTATATCGGAAATTATGGAAGTACTGAGTAATTCAGACCGCGCAGAGCATGACAAAGCGCAGTTTTTTATGACGCAGATAATTTTCTGGATGATGGCCGCAACAGATGGCCACGCTAAAAATTTCAGTATTTCTGTTGGGCCACAGGGACGTTATCACCTTACACCACTCTATGATGTGTTGTCGGCATGGCCGGTGATCGGTCAAGGGAACAATCAGATATCCTTGCAGAAGTGCAAACTGGCGATGGCCGTACGTGGCAGTAGCAACTATTACCAGATATATCGAATACAACGACGCCACTGGATCAGGCATGGTGAGATAACCGGCCTGAGTAAACAGCAGACGGAGGCGATGATAGAGGAAATCATCGCCAGAACCCCGGGAGTCATTGAACGTGTTAGCGGGCTTCTTCCGTACCAGTTCCACCAGCAGCTTGTCGAAAGTATTTTTGATGGAATGAGGCAGCAATGCAGGCGCCTGGCTGAGAAATAACAGCCGCAATTGAGAACTTGCTGGAGAACGTATGCACAGATTGTAGCTGATGCCACCAGCGGAGAAGATGGGCCTGATACTTACAAATGGAGTGTTGGGATCGCGCCTTAGCATCTGTCGGTCTGGGGATGAAAACGTACTTAACATCCAGCGAATTCCCAGACTTCACATTGCGACGGCCGCAATCACGTGAGAGAAAAAAATGGCAATTTTAGCAATGATTGCAGTTATCGCCCTGGGTGGATACGTCTACGGATTTATTAAAGTTCGTGAACTGGGTGCATTACGTAAAGAAATGAAACTGTACGTGGATCGCATGGAAGCGGCGGAGCTGGACTTACACGCAATCAGAAGCGTAGCGGAGCACCGGTTACACGGTGCAGGTAAACAGTTTGCCGATCTTTACAGCCGTATTGACGGTACAACTGTGACGCTGACACCCGAAGATCAGCTGTTACTGTCAACGATGCCATTTAATATCCAGGATGTAGAAGACATCGTAAACGAGCGCGGTCCAAAGACAATTAGCGGCCGTCCGTTCTGGGAAGTTGAGCCAGGCCAACATGACTATGAATATGGCCCGCAATATCCGTATTTCCCAGACCAGCGCTAGAAAGAGATCAAGATGAGAGAGCCAAGACCCCGCCATACCTTGCAAGTCATTCGAGTGCCTTCTCTGGAGGTTCAGAATCTGGGACTGACCAGCTTTGACAGCTGGCTTGACGAGAACGGTTATGACAAAACGAATGCCGGAAATAACCGTACCATCTGGGCGAGAGAAGGCGGATGGCATCTGAAACGTTGCAGAAATCTGAAAACTGGCACGGACGATTTCTGGTTTATCGCTTTCGATGGTAAAGGCGGAAACCTTTACCCGCTAAAAACCCAACGAGACTACCGGGCTGCATATCGTAAGCTCGAAGCCGAAGGATATGCGCCTGCGGTTATCGAGCAAATGACCACAGGCGCAGCATATAACCTGGCCTATCCACGTTCCAGCCTTAAACAAGCTGAGATGGCCATCAGCGAGCCGATGCGTAAACCTGACGTAGATATCATGGGTGAGCACTGCGAGCGTGTAGTGACGCAACGTAGTGGCGTGGCACAGGGTAAATTCAAAGTTCTGCTCATCGAGAATTTCTCGGGCCGTTGTGCGATAACCGGTTGTTTCCGGTGTGGATGGGTTGCGCTTTCAGGATGTGCAGGTGACTGCCGTAGAGAACACGAAAGACTGTAACGACAGTTATGAACGTTGATGGCATAGAATCTATGGGCATAATTCGCTGAATGAGCAGAACAAGGCTGGGCCCGAAACGGCTGGATTTGTTCTTAATTAATCTTAGTGCGCATAACAAAGATTATGTTAAATAATGTTTATTTTTCGTTTAATATCAATGCGTTAATTTAACTCGCACCCCTTTCTTACCAATGAACCTATTGCGGCAGTTTGAGAAACAGAGTCCGTTCTTGGGTTTGCGATGCCTTAAAACCATGATGAAGATAAAATCCTTTGGCTTCTTCTGTCAGCGCATGAACCATAATTGCACGAACGCCTATATTTTCAGCCACACGATAACAGCGCAATACTGCATCGTGCAGTAAATCAGCACCCAGCCCTTGTCCACGAAATGAGGCATCGATAGCCAGTCGAGCAAGTATGATTACCGGGATTGGATCTGGCATATTGCGCCTGAGACTTCCCGTTGCTTCTACATGGTTAACGCTGCCGGTGGCCAGGGAGTAAAAACCGGCAACCTGTTTGGTGCCTGTTTTACATACAACGAACGTTCTGGCAGCACCAAGTGCCTGATTTTTCAACCCTCGCTGTTTAAGCCAGTCATCGAGAACGGCCTCCCCGCTTACGAACTCAGCCATTTGATGTGAGCTGGATAAAGGTTCCGGTGCTGTTACACGTCCCACTGAGGTTTCCTTGCCAGGAGTTTATTGATGGCAGCGTCATCCGCAACTGGCGCATCGAGCATATCGATAAACTCAGCATACTGCTCATCGTTAAAGTTGAATACGCGACGATCGAGGATCACATTCTCAGCAGCCTGGCACGCCATTTCAAGGATAAAGTCTGTGCGTGATTTATGAAGGATTTCTGCAGCAGCATCGATAAGTGCTCTTTGAGACTCCTTGGCTCTGAGGTTGAGCTGGACATCTGATTTCATGAGTGTGCTCCTTGTATAGCAATTGCTTTACGAGCATAACACAGGAATAATGTATAGCAAACGCTATACACACTTTCTCTCACTGCAGATATAATCCTAAAGCTTCACAGTGTAACGACTTGAGTTAAATGCCCTGCCTGTAGATTTCTTTACACTCTGCAGGCTTACCGGATTACACATAATTCCCCTGACATTACAACGAGCGCTGCCGGCAAAAATTTCTTAGGGACAATCAGCACGCGCTGATGGGTAGTAATATGGCCTAACATCTGGAAAATTAACTTACGAGAAGGTAGTATTCGGATCGTCAGCGATCGTCTTGTGGTGGGACAGATTGTTGATTCAGATTACTTTTGTGACCTAACTCAAACTGACGGTTTGACTGCTTTGTGGTGAGGCAGGCGGGTGGCAGAAGATGGTTTTACGGAAGAAATGCGGACTTCCGGAAACAAACAGGGACAGGACGTGTCCAGTAAAACGTTCAGGAGCAGGTAACGGGATTTCCCGGAGCCTGAATGCACAAACCCCCTGAAATCTGTATCCACTTTGGCGGGCGGTTCAGATTCAGGGGGTCCAAAAGCAGGCGCGTTGCCTGTGAAGGATTATAACGCATGCACCATAGAAAACAACACCCGGCCGCCATAAGAACAGGCCGCCGTGAATGACAATCAGATTTCTGTTCACTGGTCAGATCTACCGAAAGATGAGCTAACCCGTTTCTGGCAGGATGTCGATGCCGGCACTCAGGGTAATTTCCTCATTGCACCGGTCAAAAAACTGACCCGCCGCAAACGCGGTGAACATTCCACAAAAGCCAAATGTGAGAACCCGGCCTGGTATCGCCCGGAGCATTATAAAAAGCTCTCCGGACAGCTCGGGCATGCCTACAATCGCCTGGTGAAAAAAGACAAAGAAACCGGGCAGATCAGCCTGCGCATGCATGTTTCTCGTCACCCTCTCTATGTCGCCGGCCGCCGTAAAGCAGGACGTAAATATGGCTTCCGTCCGGAACGTCAGCGCCTGCTCGATGCGCTCTGGCCAGTGCTCATCAGCTTCTGTGATGCCGGCAAGCATACCGTTGGCATGTGCATCTCCCGTCTTGCAAAAGAGCTCAGTGCAAAGGACGCAAAAGGCAATGTCATTCCGGAAACGGAGGTGACGGCGTCACGCCTTTCGCGGCTTATTGAGGAACAGGTACGGTTTGGCGTTCTGGGCCTTGCGGAAGAACGTACCTGGGATCGTGAATCCCGCTCCTGGCTGCCAACGTATGTTTATATCACCCCCGTGGGGTTCCAGATGCTGGGTGTCGATATGGACAAGCTGTTTAAAGAGCAGGAAAAGAAGCTCCGCCAGAGCGCCGAGCGTGAGCAGCTGATCCGGGAAGGGGTGATGAGCGAACATGATGATGTTCAGCCCCATTCCGCGCGGAAATGCTGGTCCGGCCGTAAGCGCCGGGAGGCACTCGTTTACCGCCGCAAAAAAGGCGCGGAGCGTAAACGTGCCAACAATCTGATTAAGCTGCCGGCAGATGAACGACTCCATGCAATGTCTGAATGGATTTACCGCACCCTGCCGGCTGACGAAGCGTACTGGTGCACATCTGAGCGCCTGAAGGCTCTGGCCATCCAGCATCTTTACCAGCTGGATCTGGCGCTTTCTCCACCTGACTAATCACAGACGAAACAACAGTCTTTCTGTTTACAGGCCCCTCACTGGGGCTTTTCGTGCTGGTTTTTTTCGGCCATTCTGCTCATTTTTCATCCTTTACTCCTTTCTCCTTCCGATCACCATGACGTTCTGCCGGTCGTTATGGTCCGCAATGGCCACTGTCTCTTTTTTTTACACAGAAATCCGCAAACGAATAAGTGAAGTAACCCGGAAATGAATAAAAGACATTCCGCAAAACAGTCTTACTTCACCCTTTTTATCTCTCTGTTCATTACATTCCAGAGTAGATCTTTGTCTTCGGCTACTCTGTGGATAACGTAAAATGCCTTCGCATGCAGCGGCCTCACGGCCGCGCGCTCAGAACAAAATCAAAAGTTCCTCCCGTCGCAAGCGCCGGGCACCGTTCTGGCCAGAACCCAACACTGCATACTTACCTGACCCCTGCTAAACCGACGCCGCCCCGGCCCGAAGGGCCGGAACACCCTCGCTTTAAGAGGGATGTTGTAACTAGAAATCAGAGCCGCTGCAGTTAGCGTCGCGGTAAGCTCGCTGTACACGCTCGTAAGCGCCTTACGGCGCTAACGCGGAGATACAGCCCGTCAGCGGCCTCTGGCCTCGACGAGCTCACTCCGACCGCGCACATCATCATTCGGCGTGGCGGTTAACGGATGTGGCTTTGCAGGGTAAGGGATGGGACAGGCAAAACCTTTCAAACCGCAGCGGCTTACGCCGGTCACGGCGCCCGTCGGCATTCTCTCCCTGTCTGGCCTCAGCTGGCGCCTCCATGCCGCGATGCGGCATCAGTGAGTTCTGCAGGACAGCGTGCCCATTTTTTGTTGTCAAAAATCGTTTCGGGAATATGTTTTCAGAAACAGATAAGCGAGGCGATAAAATGGACACGTTGCTTTTACCCGGCCAGAACCCCCGTGCCTGGGCGGAAACCATGATCAACCTGGAGGCCAGGAAACTGGTTAACACGGCCAACACGGTGGCGGCTATGCATCTCCAGGATGGTTTTATCCGGATTCAGTTTGTGGATGAGATCAGGGCATTTATCATGGCCCAGTTTGAAGCCGCACGCCGGGCAAAAACGGATGATGACTGTATGGCCTGCCTGCAGGCATTGCGCACAGAGAACACCAGTCTGCTTGAACAGTCCCGTTCGCTCAAAACCGGCTATGCAAAACTCTATGCCGAGGTGAAGGTTGTCCGGGACGAGAACAAAATTGTGGGCTACATCATTTCAGCGGTCGACGTCGTGGTGGCCGGTGCGGCCATCTTCGGTGGGATCGTCATGATGTCTTCGATGACGCCGGTGGGCGTGGTGGCCGGCGCGGTGATTGTCGTAAATGGATTCAACACGATTTCACGGGAAGCCGCGCACAACCTCCTCGGCGATAAGCAGACGGAGGGAATTTTCGCTGACGGCTCGATGGAGATCGCTGAATTTCTGGGCTTCAGCCGGCAGCAGGGTCTGGGGACCTATAAGGCAGTCACACTCTTCAGTGAGGTCTACGGCGCGTATGGTCTGCGGCTGAAACCCGAAGCACAACGGCTGTGGTACTGGACCAGGCCCGATTTCTTCAGGAAAGTATCCGGTACGCCACGTCCCGCAATGGCGCTTAAGATTGCGGGATGGGGGTTAAAGCCAAAGTGGCGCTTGATTTACTGACTATTGAGCCTTCCGGGAAATAGTCTTCTGCAGGCGGAATGCTTTCCAGCCCAGCGCAGGTGGGAAGGTCACCCAGGCGATGATCAGGACAACAAGGGAGCTCATGCCCCCGGAAAGAATGTGTGTCCGGCTGCCGGCAATAAGGGTGACCAGCATTACCAGAACCAGCGCGACGGTGATCCATACCGACACACGGAACCGCCGTGAGAGCGCATCGATGAGATGCTGCATGGTGCCTCCCCCTGCTGCAAGCCGGCCCTGTAAATTGTCCACTTCGCTCTTGCTGAAACCTGCCTCAAGCAGCTCTTTCTCACTGATAGCCATCTCGTCCTCCCTAATCAGGCGAAAGTATACTGTATCAGACCAATAATCCCCAGGTGACCGGCGTAAGCATAATAAAAGAAATTACGCGGCATGAAACGTTTGCTGCCTTCCGGACAGATTCTCCTGCAGAAGGAAACTACTGCCAGGGGGAATACCAGAGTAGGCAGCGTGGCCAGTAATAATGTTTCTGCAGGCAGGTTCAGGAGATGCGATAACCCGTTTAAACAAATCAGTGACAGTACGGCAGTGATGGCCGCCAGCCGCTGCACTTCGGGCGTATCGCTGCCCGAAACGGTTGCCATACTGATGGCCAGCGTAATTCCAGCCAGTCCGTAGCTTGCCGGATGCAGTGGCCAAATCATGAGGACCAGGAGCAGATATCCGGCAAGCATTCCTTTCCGGCCGTGCCGGTAGTGCAGGGCAAGCAGCTGCGTGACGCCGGCAAACACGAACAGTATGTTCAGAGCCCACCAGGGCTGGTGATGCCAGAAGGCCAGGCTGAACACCGGCTGCGTGATGACTGCCCAGATCCACAGACGACTGGCTCTCTTCTGCAGTCGTTCCGGGCTGCGCTGTACGTTCATCGCCCATATAAGCGTGAACAGGGGGAAGGCCATCCGGCCAAGCGCATACATCACCGGCCAGGCTGGCGACAGAAACACCGTATTGGTGTGGTCGATAATCATGGCCAGAAGTGCGAGGAGCTTGACCATATCCAGAGCAGCGGGACTGAGCTGGCTGGCATTCCGGATACCGGGAAGAACGTCGGGTACTGAATGATTCATGCTGAATATTCCCCTGGCGACACGCGGTTAACAGCCAGCCCTGAACATAATGCCAGAATGCCCTGCCGGTTTGCGTTGTGACCTTAATCTTAAGTTTCTCCAGAATCTTGCGCACCGCAAATTCTGATTTATCACGCAACACGCGCATTGCCCCTGCCACATCCTTATTCTGAATACAGATATTTAAAATATGAAAATCGTTCATAACACTCCCTTCCTTACTACATATATCGGCAAATATATTGATATATTTAGATTAAGGAGTGCAATTGCTTATTATTTTACCATATTTTGCATGGGCAGATTTTTATAATTATAAAACATGCTGCTGCAAAATAACTTAATATACATCTCAACCTAAAACCGATTATTCCTGGCTGATATCCGAAGAGGGAGCAGGATGAAGCTTTGCATAATCTTCTCGAAGCGATTTTGCCGCGGGTTTCCAGGCTTTCGCCCACTCATCATCCATTCTTCCTACACCAACAATCTTCAGTGCGACAGCATAGGGGGTGCGCCCTTGCTGTTTTGAAAGCCACAGGATGTGATCATCAATTCTGTCATCAGGTATATCGTCGATAATGGAATGGATAACATCGAGATCTTCTGGCAGCCACGGCTTTCCAGTACGGGGAAACACCAGGTCCGGTTCGCGCGGTTTCTTTACCTTCTCGTTTTTAGCGATCTGTCTGGCTTCTTTCTCCGCAGAAATGAGTCGTAGTCGCTCCTTAAGCCCACCCAGTGTGGCAACCGTTTTAATTAAATTTTCTCGCTGTTCGCGAGTAATGCTTTGCTCATCGCAGATCAGGTCGTTCAGGGTATCGATGAGTGTATCTACCCGATTTTCTGTTAATTTCATTTCCAGTTCTCGCTTAAGGCTACAACTCAGCATTCTATTAGATATCTATCTGATTTCGCATCCCTGTTGAGCTCATAAATGCAGTCCATGGTCTCGATCACTGAGCATGGAAGCCTGATGCTAAAATGATATACTGATGTAAGAACAAATCTTACATAATGAAACGGAGGGGTTATGGCCCGTACGATGACGGTGGACGTGGGTGATGAGCTGCGCGAATTTATCGATTCCCTGGTTAAGGCTGGTGATTACCGTACCCAGAGCGAGGTCATGCGAGATGCGCTGCGTCTTCTGCGAGAGAAGCAGGCTGAATCCCGCCTTCAGGAACTGCGCGATCTGCTGGCCGAAGGTATCAACAGCGGCGAGGCGAAACCGTGGAACAAGGATGCATTCCTGAATAATGTCAGGGCCAGGGCGGCAAATGAAAGAGATTGAGCTGACACCCAAAGCAGAAGAAGATCTGGAAGCAATCTGGGGCTACAGCTTCCGACAGTTCGGGATTGTTCAGGCGGATGCGTATATCAGCCGTATAGCAGCGGTTTTTAACGTGCTGGCCATGCATGACATCGGCACGCATCGCGCGGAGCTGGGAGACAATATCTGCTCGCTGCCGGTGGAACAGCACATGATCTATTTTGTGCCATCGCATTCGGTGGTTACGGTCATACGTATTCTCAGCCAGTCTCAGGATACGGCACGGCATGAACCCTGGAGATAATCGAGTAAGAAATTAAATAAACTATAATAAATTCAATGACTTAATTCGTGTAATCTATCTTATGTTAAATCAAGCTGACTCGTTAGCCTTTCCAGTCACGCTGAAGATTGTCCTCTTTTCAGATAACCACCATATTAATGGAACGCCCCATATGGGACGTTCTTTGCGTTCACTCTAGGTCTGCGTGCCTTTTAAACATCGTTTCGCTGGTTTCGCCGAGCTGGGCCATCAGCTCAAGCACGATTGCGTCATAGGCGATAAAGCAGAGCTGCTCAAAAGCCGAGCCCATAGGCTGTGAAAAAGCACCGTCTTCACGCTCGTTGTCTTCTTTCACGGTTCCAGGCAATACAAGAGTGCTTTTGGCCAGTTTGCCGATTGTGGATTCCGCTTTCATTGTGACAAGCGCCACATCCATGCCACAGGCTACGGCCTTCTGCGCCAGGCTCACCAGACTGCCGGTCTCACCGCTGCCGGAGCCAATAATGACCAGATCGCCCGGTTTCGTATGAGGAGAAGAAATTTCGCCGACAACGCTTACTGAAAGACCGAGATGGAGAAGACGGTTTGCAAAGCCGCGGATGGCGATGCCGCTACGACCCGCGCCCTGCAGAAAGATATGTCTGGCATTCTTAATCTGTGAGACGAATTGGGCAGCCTGAGCATCATCAATCTTCATCGCATTTTGCTGCAACTCGCTCAGGATATTTAAAGTATTTTGTTGAACGCTCATGTGATTCCCTCCCTTTAAGCGATGGTACGGCCACCATCCATCAGAATGGTTTGCCCCTGGATGTACGAGTTATCTTTATCAGCCAAAAAGATTGCCAGGTTAGCCACATCGTCAATGGTGCCAAGGCGGCGTACCGGGATTTTTTCCAGAACAGCATCAAGATCGGCCTGAGTGGGATAATTGACGCGCATCATTTCACCGGTATCAATCAGACGTGGAGCGATAGCGTTAACATTGACACCCTTAGGCCCCAGTTCTTTTGCCAGACCACGGATCAATCCTTCACCGCCAGCTTTGCTGGCCGGGTAACTCACTCCGCCGCCAGTACCGGAAAGCGCGGATCCAGATGAGATATAAACGATAGATCCATGGTTAGTGGTGAAATCGTCGTAGAATGCTTTAACTGTGTTAAACAGGCCAGTGAGGTTAATTGCAATTGTTTTATTCCACTCTTCAAAAGTGATGTTATTAATCTTATTAGCAAACGCCACGCCAGCGTTGAGTACCAAAATATCAATGCGTCCGAAGGTTTGAAAAACCTGCTCGCGAACGTTTTCCAAAGCTATCGGATCGGATACATCTGTTTTAACGAATAAGGATTTAACATTACCGAAAGTTAACTCTTCGGCAGTCTTTTTACCATTTTCTTCATTATAATCGACAATGACAGTATGAGCCCCACGGTCTGCGAATTGCTTAGCAATTCCCTTACCGATCCCATGTGCCCCACCGGTTACTAGCGCGACTTTACCTTCAAAATTACTCATTTCACTATACTCCTCAAAATCTCATGACAAAGGGGAAGACAACTCCCCTTTCAGGCAATTGGTGCTTTAATGAATGCCAATAATAATGTGTAGGATTACTGAATTTATTTAGTAGCAACTTGCTATTGAATCGCCACCCTTAATGCCTGATAGCTTTCTCTAGGGGTGTCATTAAATAGCGCACCGCCAACAACAATTAAATCAGCTCCAGCCTCTTTTACCTTTTTAGCAATTTCGGCGTTAACGCCGCCATCAACTTCAATCTGAATGTTGCGCCCGGCAACCATTTTTTTAGTATTGCGGATTTTCTCCAGGCTCTTTTCAATAAATGTCTGCCCGGGCTGACCTGGATTAATGGTCATAATTAAAATATAATCAATATCATCCAGGAGGTATTGAATTACATGTTCCGGCGTCCCTGGATTGAGTACCACACCGGCTTTGCGCCCCGCTTTCTTGATCTTCTGGATAATATAATGCACATGTGGTGTTGATTCATAATGAACCGAAATCATTTCCGCGCCGGTTTTAATAACGTCATCGATATGTCTTTCCGGATTTGCCAGCATCATATGCACATCAAATGTCATTGAACTGGCTTTTTTCATTGCCGCAATTTGATTAGGGCCGAAAGCTATATTGCTTACATAAGTTCCATCCATTAAATCAACATGCAGAATTTCTGTTTTTTCTTTTTCCAGAAACTGAATTTCTTCCTGCAAACGTAATATGTTTGCACCAAAAACTGATGGTAAAATTTGTGCCATTTTAGTCAACTCCGTAAATTAATGAGTAACTGTGCTCAACCAGTAGGTCAGAATCTCCCATGGGCCGGTTAATACGAAGTCCGTGCCCTGGCCATTCAGGCCGACGCCAGCACCGTTCAGGAACTGAGTTGCACCTGGTGCGACATATCCCCCCAGATACATAACCACCACACAGAACAGTAAGGTTGAGATAATCGAGCGAATAACGTTGCCGTTACTGACCATGACGGTCATGGTCGTCATGTAGATAATTGACATCAGCACGCCGATTGGGAATATCTGAATACCCGGTAAAACCAGCGCACATAGCATTGTCAGAGGGATGGTAATAACGGTGACAGTAACCGTCGCTGGATCGCCAAGTGCCAGCGCGCAGTCCATCCCGATATTCAGTTCCGCATCTTTACCCATCTGCTTTTGCATGATTTCTTTAGCACTCTTACCTATCGGGTTAAGCCCTTCCATAAGGACCCCAACCACTTTTGGCAACAGCACCATGACGCCAGCCACGCCCATCGCCATTGGCACGATAGTTGTGATGGGCTGTTTCGTTAACAATCCTAGGATACACCCGACAATCACACCGATGATTGCGGGTTCACCGAATACACCCAGTCGCTTCTGAACACTCTCTAAATCCACATCCAGCTTGTTTAAACCTGGAATGAAGTCGATAATTTTGTTAACAGCCCATGCAAATGGAAGTGTCCATCCGATGTGGATCATTGTGGTACAGGTTGTCCCCTCCAGGCCATAGTATTTTTGCCATCTTGGCGCAATAAGATCGCCAATAAACAATGCGGCTACGCTCAGAGCCACGGCAATACCCAACCCAAGGAAAAAGCTGTCAAAGACGAAATACGCAAGCGCCCCCGGAACCAGGAAATGCATATAGTTCCAGATGTCCACATTGAGAGTTTTGGTAAGCTTCAGACGAACCAGGATCAGATTCAGGATAATGCCAATAGGAATAACCATTGCGGCAAACGGGGCAACCCACGCAGCTGCGCCAACGGCAGGCCATCCAATGTCAGCCACGGTGAACCCGCTGCCAATTTTTGAGTAATACGCAATTGCTGGCTGCAGGGCTGTGTTTAGCAGCCCAACAACCAGTCCCAGGCCGATGAAACCGATACCTACAGTAATGCCAGATTTAATGGCAGCACCAACTTTCATTCGAAAAATCAGACCTAAAAGGAAAATAACAAGCGGCAATATTGCTGTAGCGCCCATGCTTGTAATAGTAAACATGATGCTTTTTAACATTTCCATTTAACCATCCCCCGTCTTTTTTAGACTTTAGCCTTTGGAAATTTCGCTTAACAGTTCACCTAATTTTTTACGCAGTGCGGCTTCGTTAATACCGGTAATAAAACCTGCGACGCTCATGTGCGGCTTACCAATATCACCTTTATAATTATTCGTTGTCAGAACCACATCAGCGCTTTGCATTTCGGAGGCCAGTTCGGACATACTGCATTTATTAATTTTTACGTTGGCAATGCCGTATTCAGCACAAACCGATTTAACTTCATCAGCGGCAAGTGTGGAGGTTGCTACACCGCTTCCGCAGGCTACGAGGATAGTAATCATGGTAAAATCTCCGGGTAATTGTTATTTAATTATCGTGTTAATAAACAATGCTCTTGCTTCTTCAGCAGGAAGCTCCAGCATCTGGTGATAAAATTCAGCTAGCTGAAGATGGTTAAACAACGCCTTCAACAACTGCAATTGATCTGCTGGTTGAGTAACAACCAGGTTAACAACCAGGCGAACCCACAATTTCTCGTCACCATCTGCCTGATTAACTTCAATTTCCTGAGGTAAACGGATGATGTAAATCGCCGGGCTGACGGCGTGCTGGCTATCGCAATGTGGGATAGCGACAGCATAGCCATCAAGTAAAATTCCGGTTGGGTAGTCGGCTTCACGTTCACGCAACGCCTGGAGGTAAGTGTCTCTTACTATCCCATCAGCCAGATGTTTCTGGTGAATATGCTCCAGCACTTCATCATAATTTTTGTATGCCGCACAATCCGCGACATTGATAGAAATTGTGCCCACTAGCTTCTCCTCATTCCGTCAAACGCTCATGTGAGCATCTTTGTAATCACATGAGCAGTTATAGCACATCAATGATTTGCTGAAATGGGAAGCTTGCAAAAGTTATATCTTGATCACACAAAATCACATAAGCGCATCAATTAAAATGCTCTCATGAGCAAACCTGACAATTAATTAATGCACCACACATGATTAACTGATTGATTTTTAATAAATTGAATTGAATTGGCTTATTGATGGGACTTTTAAGATGGCAATACTTAAAACGCTCTTATGAGCGAAATGTTTTGATTGCAGTTGTTTCTGCAGGACAACTGCACATAAGATGTACCGTTATTGATATTATTATTTTAAAATCAACACGTTACGACTGTTGTATGTTTCGCAACTTCGGCAATACCGTCTTTATCAGCAATATCATTAGTAATCAGCGCGGTAATCTCAGACCAGTCGCAGATCTTAAACAAGCTGCTTCGCTGGAACTTAGTGTAATCGCCCAGGATATATTTCTTCTCGGAATGGGCAATGATCGTTCGATCCAGAAAGGCATCCGAGGAGGACGGCGTGGAGGGACCTGTCATATTGTTGAAGCCATCGGTACCGATAAAGCATAGATCTACGTTAATATCATTAATCATTGACACAGCCCACCCGCCAAAGACAGAAGAGCTTTTCTTCCTCAGCTCTCCACCGAACAAAAAGACTTGGTTATCAGATTCGATCAGCACACAGGCTACCGGCAAAGAATCGGTAAAAATTTTAAAGCCAGATTTCATGCACAACAGATTAGCCAGTTCATAGTTAGAACTCCCTGTGCCAATGATCATTGAGCTGTTGGGGGGGATAAAGTCCAGCGCTTTTCTGGCGATAGCTTGTTTGAAGGTACTGTTTTCTTTTTCCCTGACCTGGAAAGGATGTTCGACAGCCCCCTGCTTTAAGGTCGCCCCTCCATGGCTTTTAACCAACAGTCCTTTTTTTTCCAGATGAGTGAGATCTTTGCGGATAGTTTCATAAGTGACCTCGTACTTTTTCGCAAGGTCACTAACGTAAACGGTACCAGCCGAGATAATCTCTTCCAGGATCAATTTTCTCCTCTCTTCAACCAGGTACATCCTTCCCCCTATCAACATTCTTCATATTGCAATGAAGCGAATCATAGCACAGAAGATGCAAACAAAAACAAACTCAAGGAGAAGACAAGTCGCCACAGGCCTGTGATAGGTCATTTGAGAAAACAACAGGTAACTAATAATAATATCATATAAAAATCAATTAATTAAAAAATAGTAAATCAACTTACATCAATACATCCTCTAAAAAAAACGTCCCTGAACTGCATAGGTAAATTGGCGTAAATTAGCTTTTATTTGTCTTTATTGGTTTTTAATGATAATAAAATCAAATACTTACTTATTTTGTGACTTGGATCTCAGTTGACAACCAATATTTACCAACCGCATACTTGGCCTAAGTTCTTTATGACAGGTTGGTTGAGATGAAAACGAAAATTGCAATCGCATGTGATGATGTAGGATTTGATCGTAAAGAGGAAATTAAAAAGTACCTCGAAGAAGAGAAAAATGCCGAGGTCGTGTACGATCCCGTTAAACGAAAAGAAGAAGGTTTCAATAACTTCGCTCGTCTTGCGGATGAAATGGCAGGTGTTATTCAGCGGGATGAATGCCGCCTAGGTATCTACATTTGCGGTACCGGAATTGGCTTTACTTGCCAGATAAATAAGCACTGGGGGATCCGTGCTGTCGCCGTCACCAATCCCTACTCGGCCAAGCGAGCAAGACTCAGTAACAATGCGCAGGTGATTGGACTTGGCTGCAGAGTTAATGATCTTGAATACACAAAAATGATCGTTGATGCCTGGTATGACAACGCTTTCGACTTTGCCACTGCAAGGGAAAATTCCAAAAAGAATCTTCTGGAAGCAGAACGCAGTGACAACGCATTGCTGACGAAACCTGAAAATGTTCGATGGAATATGGGTTTCAGACCAGATGATGAGAAATCAGAGGGCTAATAAATGGAACTGATCACACAGTTTATCAATGACCTGGGTAACTTTATTTTTATACCGTTCATCTTCCTTATACTGATGAAACTTCTGGGGCGTCCCCTGTCGGAGTGTATTTCATCAGCCATTAAAGTTGGCATCGGTTTTATTGCATTAACCATGACCATCAAGCTTATGCTTGAAAAAATGCAGCCAGCGGTCACAGGGCTTGCTGAAGCCACCGGCTCCTCACTGAACGCTATTGATGTTGGCGGCGCAGCAACCGCCGTAATGGGTTTTGGCTCAAGTATGGGGGCGATTATTATCCCTCTGTGCGTCGCGGTGAATATTGCCATGCTGGTTGCCCGTCTTACGGACTGCGTAAACGTTGACGTGTTTAACCTTCATCAGAATGCCTCTATGGGGGCGATTGTTGGCGCTTACTCTGGCAGCTTCCTCTATGGTGTTCTTACGGCTGCATTGTTCCATGTCTGGGCACTTATTGCGGCTGACCTCGGTGCCAAAAACAACGAGAAATTCTTCAACCTGCCAAAAGGTGTTGCCATCTCCCATCCGGTTGCAAACACCTATTTGCTGTTCGCTTATCCGTTTAACTGGATTTACGATCGCATCCCTGGATTCCGTAATCTGAACGTAACGGCGGAAAGCATTCAGAAACGCTTTGGTATCCTTGGCGATCCAACCATGGTTGGTTTCATTATTGGTATTCTTCTTGGCTTCTGTGGCTATGGTTGGGAATCACCGTATCACACTATTATCGTCAGCCTGCAGCTGGGTATGTACCTTGCCGCAGTGATGCTCCTGCTGCCTCGCATGACCTCAATCATGATGGAAGGTCTGGTTCCGCTGTCCAACGTGGCACGTAAGAAACTGGTTAAACGTTTCCCGGACCGTGAGATCACTGTCGGGATGGATACCGCGCTGATTGTTGGTCATCCTTCAGTTATTGCGCCTGCTCTGCTGCTGATCCCGGTCATTGTTATCCTCGCCGTTGTCCTTCCCGGCAACCGAGTGATGCCATTGGGGGATCTCTCGCAGTTCGTATTCTTTATTGCATGCATGGTGCCTGTTTTTAATGGGAACATTCTTCGTACCTGGGTGACTTCCATCATCCTGTTTGGTGGTGGGTTATACATTTCTTCCTGGATGGCGCCAGCAACAAATGAAGTGTTCCAGAAATTCGGCACCAATCCTGATGCCAGCGTGATGTATTCATCGCTTAACCCGTCTGCAAACCCATTCACCGGTCTCTTTGCTGGACTCAGCCATGTTGGCATCGCAGGCTATGCTCTCGCCGCTGTGTTGCTGGTATCCATAGGCTATTTACTCAAACAGAAAGCGCGCCGTCAGTTGAAAACTGAGGCAGGAAAAACGGCTTAAAACTTCAGAAGGTAATTAAAAATGAAAAAGATTTTAGTTGTATGCGGGAACGGTATTGCCTCCTCTTCCATTATGGTTTCTGTCCTGCAGGACTATCTGAAAGAACAGAATATCGAAGCGCAGGTAGATAAATCCTCTTTAATGGCCTGCACTACGGACACGTTTAACAGCTATGACCTGATTGTTTCTTCAACCAAGCTGGATAACCCAGGCATCATTACTCGTGTGATTGTGGGAGCGGGCCTGTTAACTGGCCTGGGCGAAGATGAGATTTTCGATGCTGTTAAAGAAGAAATGCTTAAGTAGGTGAATGATGAAACTTGAGATTCTGGTAAATGACGTTGAGGGTACGATCGCTGACTGGCATGCAGCAATTGAGTTTGCAGGCCAGAAACTGTTGGAAAAAGGCTATATCACTCCCGAATATATTCAGGCCTGCCTGGAGCGTGAAAAGACTTATCCCACGGGTTTATTGATGGCGAACGGTCAGGGCATTGCCATCCCACATGCAGACTATACGCTGGTAAAAACCAACAGCATAAGTATTGTGCGTTTTGATAAAGGAGTCGTGTTTGGTCAGATGGAAGACGCTGACCTTACAGTGGAATGCAGCATTATGTTTAATCTCGCATTCGCGACCAGCGATCAGCATATGTCTGTGCTGCGCCGTCTCTTTACGCTCTTCCAGGATATTTCGTTCATCGAGTCGTGCCGTAACCTTAAAACGCACGAAGTCGGGAAATATGTTGAAGAGATGCTTATAGCATCCTGATAAACAAAAGGCAGACATCACCTGTCTGCCTCTTTTCAATATAAGAATGACCGTCATGAAAAAGTACTCCCTCGTTTTGAAAGAATTATCTTCACTTGTGGATAAAATCGATGACAAAGAATTTAACTCACTCGTTGATTCTATTATCACAGCCAGTCATGTATTTCTTGCCGGTGCTGGACGTTCAGGACAAATGATAAACGCTTTTGCCAACCGGCTGATGCACCTTGGCCTGTCCGTCAGTGTGGTAGGGGAGGTTAGCTCTCCACATTCTCGCAAAAACGACCTGATGATCGTGGGTTCAGGCTCCGGAGAGACCCAACGCCTGATCAACCAGGTGAAAATAGCAAAGAATAATGGCGTGTATATCGCGCTCATTACTGCCGCACCAGACTCTACCCTGGCGACGCTGGCGGATTACGTACTCACTATCCCGGCAGGCCCCAGCGCCCAACCAATGGGCTCCCTTTTCGAACAGGCTTCCCTGCTGACCTATGACAGCATTGTTTTGTCGTTAATGGCCAATCTTAATGAAACGAGTCAGACGATGAAAGAACGCCACGCCGATATTGAATAATACCGGCGTGGCGTAAATACTAGCGGCTATTAATCCAGAAGTTTAATAGCCGTATCAAAGTCAGTAATCAGCACATTCAGAAGACCTGATTTGAGAGAGGCAACAATACCTTCATATTTTTCGTCCCCTCCAGCCACACCAATCAGTTTCTTTGTGGCCCGCAATTGATCTGTCGTAATGCCGAAACCCAGGCGGTTCAACGGGCTATCCAGTATTTCGCCTTTGCTATTAACCAGGGTTACGCATACATCAGCAGTAATGTCCTGGCTTATTAAAGCATCACGCCAAGCCTCTGGGAATATATCGCATAGGCTGGAAGAGCCTGTTTTCCATGCCCCAATACCCGTAATAACGACATCCATATTTGAGTAAAACTTTTGCGTATCCTGAACAGCCTGATCGTCAGCGAGTTTCTGGGCTAAACTCTCATCATCCACCCACATAGGCACGTACATCGGGTGCGCTCTTCCGTGAGAAATTGCAGCAACTTTGTGTATTAAATCAATCGGTCCCTGACTAAACTCAATGCCAGGATGAACACCAGAAAGCTGAACAACATCCAGAACAGGTAGTGTCGTCAGTTGACTCACCGTACTTGAAAGAACCCGCCCCCAGGCGAGACCAAACTTCATACCCTCTTTGAGAATCTCGCTCAGGTAGGTTGCTGCTATCCCTCCCAGCTTGACGTTTAATTGTTCCTGGGAAGACCAGGATTCTGAAACAGAAAGCACAACAGCATCCTGTAATCCGTATTTCGTACAGAGATTTTGCGCAATTTCCTCATCCAGAGCCTGCTGTTTAGGGAAAGTAAATTTCACATACTCTTGCGCAATGGCTTCATCAATCAAACGTGCAACTTTGAAGCGAGACAGACCGAGTTCTTCAGCAATTTCTATCTTCGTCTTCATTTCAGAGAAGTAACGCTTAACAACAAGAGAGTAGATAAAACGAGGGTCGTAGTTACGAAGCTTTTGATTTTTGTTCTGCTTTGGCATACCGGTTATCCATGCAAAAGTGGTGGCATCACAAATCAATATTTACTAATGACTTCATTGCTCAAATGTTTTACTCAAAAGTGTACACTTTTTTTGGCTCATCAGATAGGCATGTTTGCGATTTACTCAACCATGGTGCTGCAGATCATTATGTAAAATCATTCTCGGCTTTGCATCATAGCCAGAAGACAAACAACAATGTTGAGGAGTGAAACATCCAGTAAGAAAATAATCAGATGCACTGCATTCCAGAAGGCTAACAACTCCGGATGAACAAAAACTGACATAGCCTCATAAGGACAACGTCTTCTGCCGAAACTACATGAAATACAATGGTATTGCCACAGTCATTTTTGTTGCCTCAACTTTTAACACATCGGCAAATCCGCGCAGATATATTATCTCTCCCTTAACCGATAATGTGGTTACAAAAAATTGATTCTTCCGCAACACGTATACCAGCTCATGCAGGATGACTGATGGTGTCGCGGCACGCCAGTGGAGATAGCGGTGAAAGATGACTGATTGATGTTCACTCGCTCCCGTAATGAAGGGATGGCGGGGATCTTCGTTGATGGCAATCCATATATGTTTTGCAGCAATAGTTTCCCCGTTTCCTCCTACCGTGAGGGCATCGAAGAAACGGGCAAAGTCTTTAATTATGCTAACCTTGTTTTTCCCAAATACATTTCAGTAGGATGGCTCTTTCCGGTTGATACAAGCCCAGCCAAACTTCCTGGTTTCGATTGACGTGTGTATATGCCTCCGCACGATTGTTTTAGGCAATACAGTCGCTATCGCTACATTGCCAAATTTTTGCATTATGTTGCACTTCAGCCAGCTTCGTTTTGGTTAAGATTCAGTAGTCTTGACTGAACTACCGCTTAATACCTTACTTATGCGTCTGACCCCCTCAGCCAGCATAGCGCGGGGGCATGCCAGGTTGAGGCGTATATGCCCGTCGCCATTACCGACAAACATCCCCCCCCCTTCAAGCAGTACACCAGCATACCTGGCAAAGAACAGGGTTATATCGCTCTGATTGCTAACATTCATGAGAGGAGATATATCAATCCAGGCAAGATATGTCCCTTCGGGTATCAAAAACCTAACCTGAGGATGGTATGTGTAAAGGTAGCTCTTCAAATAAAGAAAGTTTTCATCAATATAGTATCTGACCTGTGTCAACCACTCGTCACACTCGGACCAGGCGGCCTTGTTAGCTACGAGGCTCAGTGGAGAGATAAAATCATCATACAGTCGAAGCCAGTTTGCTCTTACGGAGGCATCGGGGATCATTATGTTTGCCAGCAGATTACCCGCCAAGTTAAACGTTTTGCTGGTAGACATGCAGGTGATAATTTTATGATTTTCAGGAAAAACTGACGCCGCGGGGATATGCCGGACGCCCGAGCGGGATAAATCACAGTGGATTTCATCAGAAATCACCCAAACATCATGCTTAATGCATAAGGCAATCATTCTCTGTAGCTCATCGTGTCGCCAGACGCGCCCGGTAGGATTATGTGGGTTACAGAGGAAGAAGACTTTAATCCGTTTCTGTTCATCACACAGAGCTTGTTCCATCGCCTCGAAATCTGGTGTCCAGTGACCTTGGTTATTTTTAAGCGGACATTCGACGACGCGACGACCGCTATAGTCTCCGGCTTTTTTAAACGGTGCGTAAGAAGGGGTCAGGATAAGGATGCTGTCTTCTTTATGGGTGAGCAACGGTACCAGTCGGTTAAGCGCAGGAATGATACCGGGGGAGAAAACAATGTTTTCCTCCTGAAACCGGTATCCGTAATTCCTTTCACACCAAGCCCCAAAAATATCATAATAATCCCTGTCATAAACGCGTGTGTAGCCGAGAATTTTTTTATCTAACCGGGAACGTATAGCTTCAAGCACCGGCGCGGGTGTGGAAAAAGCCATGTCTGCTACCCAGAGGTTTATAAAACCATTGGACGGCACTTCCGGCACAGTTCCTTCACAGGCACCAAACATATATTCGCGCCAGCCATCGACGGTTAAGCTATCTGTCCCTGTCCTGTCCACTACTTCATCAAAATCATATTTCATAGAGGTTACCCGATTAGTTTATTCACAGAAGTCATAGCCGCACAAAATTTTGCTCACGATCCGATATACCACGGTTTTAAAGCCTAAAAACCTGCTAATAGAGGGCGAGTCATGACTGGCACGTTAATGCCAGTACCGTGTTTTCTGACCCGGTGCCTTGATCACCAACAGAATTCCTGCAAGAACTGCCAAGGTTGAAAACGCCATTCTGAGGCTGAGTGACTCGCCCAGAAACGTTACGCCTCCCAGCATCGCCAGGCAGGGCACACTCAGCTGAACCGTACTTGCAGCAAAAGACTCAAGACGAGGTAAAAGTGAATACCACAAGACATAGGCTCCGGCAGAAGCACCGGCACCTGAGAATAATGCCAGGAGAATACCGATGCTATCGAAGTGCGCTCCCTGACTAATAATCGGCGATAACACCAGGGCAAAAGGCACAGCAACGATGAAATTTGCCGCAGTGGACTGCACAGCATCGGGAGAGCGCTTTCCGCAGAGGGTGTAGGCCGCCCAGGCAAGACCAGAAAGTGCCATCAGAACAGCGCTGCCCAGGGGGGGCGCTTTGGCTCCCGGTAAAAGAAGAGCAACCATGCCAGCTACAGCTAACCCAAGCCCCGTTGCTCTGGAAAACGACAGCCTTTCTCCATGGAAAAGACCATGGGCCACCATCGCCAGTTGCACAACACCAAATAAGAGCAACGCCCCCGTTCCGGTATCCAAATGGATGTAGGCAAGAGAGAAACACAGAGCGTAGGCCATAAGAAAGAACCCGCTTTTCATGCTCCAGACGCCCTGCTTTTTCCCCTCACGCCATAACAACAGTGGTAACAAGACCACCGCCCCGCTAATCAGGCGAAGGTCACTGAATGTCACCGGATCAATATGTTCGCCTTTCAACGCAACCCGACAGAGCACAGAATTGGCGGCGAATGCCATCATTGCTATCACTATCTTGAATCCAAAAGACCACACCATCAGCTTTACGCCTCAGAATTAACAAAATATCTTTTAATCTATCAATTAGTAGATAGAATGACAATATCTACTTTCGAGAGCCAGCCCCCGAAATGGCTGGCCCCTTAAGGTCATGCATGAAACATTGGCCTTTATCAATGCCAGTTTTATGTGTAGTCGTATACCCGTTCCTAACAAAGGAAAACCCATGAAGGATTTCAAAGAACTGCTCGAAACAGCATCAGATTACAACGAATTTGTTGGCAGCGGATCAGAAGAAGACCGCAACGCATTGCGGCATTTTGAAGTGCTTGCCAACAAGGCATTACCTGATGATGTCATCAGTAAGCTCTCCCAGCTTCCGGGTTCGTATAGCATTCTGGTTGCAGCTGAAATGTGGTGCCCGGACTGTCATAAAAACTTGCCCGTTATCCATGCCGTTGCCGCGTCAGCGCCGGCAATTCGTCTGGGCATCGTTACGCGCAATAAGGCGGAAGCCGTCTTTAAAGCCCACTTCGGTGTCGAAAAAGTCAAAATTCCGTTTGCGGTGATACTGGATGAAAACGCGACTCCGCTGGGGCAGTTTATTGAACGGCCTGAAAATGCTACCGGCAAGAACGGAGAAGTGATCGAGAGTTACAAAAACGGCGAGCTTCTGGCCGAGACCGCCCGTGAAGTGACTTCAATTTTTCCAGGAAAATAGGAGATCAACAAAGTTAAATTAATGAATCTCAACATTCAGGTAATAAGCCTGAATGTTGAGCAGTGCCAGGGAAATAATAAAAATAAACTCTAGCAACATTGATTTCAGCCCTGCACATAAGCAGGGCTTTTTTGCGCGTAAACAAAGCATGTGACGCAGTCTTCTATGTCAACCAAAATGGTATGCCCATTTATTCTATGGCCAACGACAGCACCTGCGGCTTCGCGATGCTTTTCTCGCCCTCTAAATGTAAGCAGAACTCCAGGCAACGATAATCCCGGCGACATATTCTGCATCCTGGGGATGCGTCAGAAGATGATCAGCTTCGCCCAGTGAGATAAAGCTTTTGGGGTGTCGGGCGGCTTTAAAAATTTTCTCTGCCTGTTCAATCAGCACGGTATCATCATTGGGAGCATGAAAAATCAGCAGCGGCTTATTCATGGTAAATACCTTTTCCGCTATTTTATGCTCCTGAATATTATCCAGCATTTGTTTTTTGAGCGTGAATACCCGCCCCGCAAGCTCGACCGGAAACGCGCCATGATTCCTGATATCTTCGATATTGTCTTTGAACAACCGCTGTACATGCGTCAATTCGCCTGGCGAACCAATAGTTACGACAGCTCTGGCCTCAGGAACTTTGGCCGCAATAGAGAGAATTGCTGAACCGCCAAGGCTGTGACCAATCAGCAGCGAAGGAGCCTCGTATTCCCGACGAAGATAATCTACCGCGCATAGCAGATCGGAAATATTGGATGAAAAATTGGTATTAGAAAAGTCGCCTTCGCTGTTGCCTAACCCGGTGAAATCAAAACGAAGCACAGCAATAGAATTTTCTGTCAGTTTCTTCGCAATGCGCGCAGCACCCTTCAGATCTTTCCCGCAGGTAAAGCAGTGCGCCAGCAGGGCAAAGGCTTTTGGATTTTCTGGCAATTCAAGCAACCCGGCAAGTTCCTCACCCTCTGCATTCTTGAAGGTAAATTTTAATTTTTTCATTGCGTTAACTTTCAGCATGACTGAATTACAAAAAAAATGGCTATGAGCCACCCCATCATGGGGTGGCTTTGCGAGGTTACGAGAAACTTATCTGCGAACGGCCATGATACCGGCATCGACATCCCAGATTGCGCCAGTCACCCAGGAGGCTTTGTCGGACAACAGGAAGAAGATGGTATTGGCCACATCTTCCGGTGTGCCGACACGTCCCAGCGGATGGAAAGCATTCAGCGATTGCATTGCGCCGGCAATGTCTTCTTTCGCCATGAAGCCTTCATAAATCGGGGTATGCACGATCCCTGGCGAGACAGCGTTCACGCGGATACCCGCGCTGGCCAGTTCAATGGCCAGATTACGCGTAAGCGCGTGTAGGCCGGCTTTGGCCATGGAATACGCGGAAGCTGGTGAGTCGCCGAGTGCGGCTTGCGCGCCAATAGATCCCACGTTCACGATAGCACCTTCACGGCCGTCGGCCAGCATGTTCTTCACCACGTCCTGCGTGATGAAGAAGGTTGCCCGGTTCAACATCAGGTACATGTCGTAATCGGCTTCCAGATGCTCGGTAAAGCCTTTCGGCATGAAGATCCCGGCCGCGTTGACCATTAGGCTAATATCGCGATGATTAGCATTAATCTCCTGACGAATGGCGTTCATGCCCTCTTCGGTCATCAGGTTTGCCGCAATTACGGACACGGAACCCAGCGTGCTCAGCTCTTTCTGAACCGCTTCTGCCTTGTCTTTTTTATTACCAGTCAGTACCACGCTACCACCGGCTTTCAGCACCATACGCGCCGTTTCGAGCCCCATTCCGCTGGTGCCACCCACGACAAGCAGTTTTTTGCCTTTAAAGTAATCGCTCATTTTGAACTCCGTTATTTGCAGGGTAGATGTGGCCGGCAGCTATACCGCCGGCTCGTTCAGGTTTCAGATACTGCAACCGTCAGCGCCACAGGTCTGGCCGTCGGTTTGTGCCAGTTCAGCCGCTTTTTCCTCCCAGACTTGCTTTAAAGCATTCAGGAAGTTGTCCGCAGATTGCGCGCCGCTGATGGCATATTTTTCATTGAGCAGGAACAGCGGGACACCGCTGACCCCGATCGACCGGGCATAGGCTTCATCTTCAGCCACCGAGGCACGGAAAGCCTCATTTGCAAGGGCATCTTCGGCATCGGCTCTGGACATGCCCACTTCGACAGCTAACGCAATGAGCTCCTGCGGTTCGAAAATGGAACGCCCTTCAGTCACACTGGCCTGATAAAACCGTTCTGCCATGGCGTCGCCCATATTGGCGTGACGTGCAGCAGCGAGCAGCGTGTGGGCATCTTCGGTATCGCCAAAGAGCATGGTGTCAAAGTTATACTGGAGCCCTTCGGCCTTCCCGGCCGTGCCCACCTGATTCATCATCAGTTCAGCCCCATGTTCCCCGCCAAACTTCTTGTAAAGGGCTTTGCGGAACGGCACGGCCGGCCGGTCGCCGGAGATACGGAAACTGTGGTGGCGGACCACGACCTGTTCCTTGTGTTCAAAGGCGGCAAGGCCCTGTTCGAAACGCTTTTTGGCAATCCAGCACCATGGGCAGACCAGATCTGACCAAATATCTATCGTAATAATCGGCTTAAGAGTTTGCATATTGGCTCCTGAATACCTCATGAATATCGTCTGACGGTGCCTCTTTATGTGGGCACCGCACATGCCACCATCTGAGTGACGTTAGTTGGCTTGCCAGGCGGGATAATCGGTGTAGCCTTTTTCCGGCGACCCCGTCACGCCGTAATACGTCGTGCGATCGCTTTCAGCCAGCGGCCAGCCGTTCTGCATTCTTTCGACCAGATCAGGGTTGGCAATGAACGGCACGCCAAACGCCACAAGATCCAGTTCGTCTGCCTCAAGGGCAGTTTCGGCAATCTCGCGGGTGAAGCCGCCGGCGGCAATAACCGTGCCCCCCAGAGCTTTACGGAACGCGGCCTTGAAACCGGCAGGAACCGGAGCCTGGGTATAAACAGGCTGATAATAGAGGTGCACATAAGCCAGCTCACGCTGGCCGAGGGCCGCAGCGATACTGGCCCAAATCTCTTTTTCATCTTCATAAGGTGCCAGGTCGTAAATACGCCCGAACGGTGAAATGCGCAAGCCCACCTTATTGCTACCAATAGCCGCAGAGATGGCATCAACCGTTTCCAGCAGGAACCGCTGACGGTTTTCCACCGAGCCACCGTATTCATCAGTTCGTGAGTTCAGTTCACTGCTGAGGAACTGGTCGAAAATGAAGCCGTTCGCCGCCATGATTTCCACGCCGTCAAATCCGGCCTCCATTGCCAGACGCGCTGAATGAACAAAGTCAGCAGTAACGCGGCGGACTTCTTCGGTTTCCAGCGCACGCGGCTGGCTTGGAACTACAGGACCCGGTTCGCCAGACTCGGTCAGCGCAAAGACCGTGGTGTTAACTGCCTGTACAGTACCGGCGGAAACTGGCGCGATGTTGCCAGGCTGAAGAGATGTATGAGACATCCGGCCCACATGCCACAGCTGAGCAAAAATACGACCACCCTTCGCATGTACCGCATCGGTCACTTTGCGCCATCCCTGAACGTGTGCAGCGTTGTAGATGCCTGGGGTATACAGATAGCCGCGCCCTTCCTCAGAAACAGGCATGCCTTCGGTGATAAGCAGACCCGCAGAGGCGCGCTGGGCGTAGTAAAGTGCAACAACGTCATCTGGCACGTCGTTCATTGTGCGTGTGCGGGTCATCGGGGCCATGACCACGCGGTTTTTTAACTGCATGCCTGACAGATTGTAGGGGGTGAACAACTTACTCATCGTGTACCTCGCAAGGCGAAAGAGAGAAAAGCCCCGCAGGGGCCGGAGTGAATACTTAGTGCGTCGGGAGATGAAGGTCGTTTCCCAATCTCATTAAGCGTATGCCCACACTATATCTATCTACTAGTTGATTGGTCAAGAGGGAAAGCACAAAACATGCTTTTACATTATCTCCGAAAGCGGACACGAGAGTGATGTGTGAAGGGAGTTGCCACACTTAGCACAGCCATCAGTCTGTGAAATCAGAAGGTTTAAATGCCAATCTTGAGCGCTATGGAGCTAAAAATGGCTGGCTCAGGGCGGCAGCAAGCCCTTCTCTAATCTTATTATCTGGATGATATTTGTTCCTATGGAGAAGAGAGAATGTCCAGACTTAACTTTACCATTATGAGTACAATATACCTCGCGTTGTCGAGCCAGGTAGCTTTAGCTGCAGATTTTACGCTGACAAGTCATGAGCTTGAAAAAAAATATTTCCCTGATGCCCAAACACTGAGTACACCTTATGGATTTGGGTGCAGTGGTGGAAACATTGCCCCCTCTTTTAACTGGAGCGGTGCTCCGGCAGGAACCCAAAGCTTCGCTCTTAAAATTTATGACAGGGATGCGCCGACAGGTCTGGGTTGGATCCACTGGCAGGTGGTGAATATTCCCTCATCCCTTCACTCGTTACCGGCTGGGATAACGGCGGATAATAAAAATCTCCCGCAAGGGGCTCTTCAGACCCGAACTGATTTCGGTATCCCGGGTTATGGTGGCCCTTGCCCACCGAAGGGCGAAATGCACCGTTATGAGGTCACGCTGACGGCACTTCGTGTCGACAAACTTCCGGGAATAACCGCAGACTCAACGCCCGCACTGGTCGGCTTTATGACAAAAGCGAACTCACTGGGCGAAGCGCACCTTCAGATTACGCAGGGGCGCTAACCCAGCCAGGTTGCCGATGGTCGGGCCGGAAACCCGGACCAGGCTGGGGCTGAACCCGAAGCGGGTTCGAAATCTTGCGGCAAACTTAGACGGATTTTCATAACCGACTTCTTGGGATATGCGGGTGACAGAAAGATCGGTCACCTGCAAAAGTGTCAGGGCGCGACACATGCGAATGTCTGTCACGAGGTGGGTGAATGACGTATTTTCGGCATGCAGATGGCGTCTCAGCGTGGTGGCGGACATACCAAATTCAGCCGCTACTTGCGCAGTATTCCAGTCTTGTGATATGTCTGCTGCAACGAGTTTACGGATTTTTATCGCAAGTCCGGTATGTTTTTTCAACGCGAAGAAAATGTGGTATTCATCCAGCCAACTCAACATTTCTTCCATACGCCTGGCCACAATACTTTCAGGTATGTTTTCAGTATCTGCAATGGCATCTGCAGTGTGATAAAAGGCCTTGCGAAAACTGTTACCAGGCTCCGCCATTTTATTTGCTTCGTTCATACTCATACGTGGGGCATGCATGAAGCAGTAGTTTTGGACGAAATCGGAACAGAAACTCAGCCATGATGCTTCGTACGTACCCGTTAAAGGTGATGGCGTATTGATAATATCAAAAGAGTCTCCCTCGCCGATAACCACTGCGTCACCAGCCTCCAGGTTTATCTCCCTTTGTGCCCAGCGTATTATTTTCCTGCCATGCCGGACCAGGATAATTGTGGGTTCATCAATGGTGATATGACGCATCATCAGGGGCTGCGTATGCTGCACATGCGCTGTACTCCCTACATTAATACGACTGGATAGTGTTCTTTCCATCATCGCCTTCCGAAAAGGAACAGGCCTGTCCTGTAGTCCGACATTTTATAGGTGGGCTTGCTTTTTATAAAGTAATCCCGTTTTTACAATACATCAGTTTTCTCACTGAGATGCTGTGAATATCATACTCCTCAGAACGCCTTTCATATAAGATGACGATTAGACATTGATAACTAAAGGCATTTTCTTCGCTTCTACACATTCTGTTGATGATAGCTTTTTTTGTTAAAAAAAAACTACCAACTGGTTGGTAGAATCAATATTAGGTTATATCCTACAGGAGTGAATTATGCGTGAATTAACTCTATACAATGAAGATAATTTTAGAGAAATCGAAAGGTATGAAGGAGTTGCTGTGGTACGCTTCTCTGCCCCCTGGTGCCCACCTTGTCAGATGAGCGAAGACATATTTAACCATTTTGTCGGACAGATTGAAAGCGACGTCAAAGTCGGCAAAGTGAATGTGGATCTGGCGCCGGTACTGACCACCAAATATAAAATTTGGGGACTACCGTCCGTACTGATGTTCAGGGACGGGCAGTTGGTCAAGCGTATACCGGGTGTGAAATCGGCAGGGTTTTATCAGCAAGCATTATCAGAGCTGAAAAAAGGGCAGTAATATCCTTTTATGTATGATTAAAAAGTCTCTTAGCAATCTGATGCCTCATCGACAAGCGGTTACCCCTCGCTCAGAGAGATAACCGCTGAGTTATAAAAAAGTCGACAAGTCAGCTTAGCGTTAGTTATTGTGCTGGAAGGCTGGCATTAGCGCTTTGTTATGGTCGATTACTTCATCCAGTGCATTTTCAAGCAGTTGCCCGCTTTTGATCAACGGATTGATGACCAAAGCGCGCCATGCCGTATATCGATTGCCACTGATGGCTGCCTCAATGGTCAATTGCTCAAAGCTTTTCATCAGTTGAATCAGGCGAAGTACATCTTCTGGGAAAGGTTCGACATTCAATGGTATAGGTCCTGAACGGGTGATCATTGAACTGACCTCAACCGCACAGTCATCCGGCAGGTCCGCAATCGCACCATTGTTTCGCGTATTGACATGCATGATGATGCGTTTGTCATTATATATAGCGCTCATCAATTCACATGCCGCATCCGAATAGTACTGCCCTCCCCGACCTTCCAGCGCTTTCGGTTTCTCGGAGAGTTCCGGGTTTCGATAAATTTCGAATAGCTCTCTTTCGAGCTCTTTTACTATCTCACCACGAGTACCTTCCCCTCGTGCTTCGCCAAGCTCCTGACGGTACATGTCGTCGCTCATGTAGTAATAACGCAGGTAGGGGCAAGGAATCATTCCCATATTCGCCAACAACCGATCCGGCCATTTGAAAGGAGGAATATTTTTTGGCACCAACGGATCATTCCCCTCTGAAATCAGATCAATAACCTGGGGAAGCTTATCCTTACCTTCATGATATATATGGCGCGCAAAAATGAAGTGATTAAGTCCCGCGACCTGCATGATGAATTCATTGATGTCACTGACGCCTAAAGCACTGGCAATACCCTTTTGCATGATAACAGGCACATTGCACAGCCCTACGGTTTTGACTTTACTGTATTTCAGTATCGCTTCGGTGACCATTCCCGATGGGTTGGTAAAGTTCAGCAACCAGGCATCCGGGCACAGTTGTTCCATTTCTTTCGCTATAGCCAATGCAATCGGGATAGTGCGGCATGCATTGGCAAACCCACCCAGACCATTGGTTTCCTGACCGATCATGTCATATTTCAGTGATATCCTTTCGTCGCTGATCCGCGCTTCAAGGCAGCCGGCCCTGAACTGAGAGCAAACAAAATCTGCACCGGGCAGTGCTTCTTTACGGTCAAGGGTTTCATAAACGGGAATATCCAGCCCATTTTTTTCCAGCATCCGTCGGGTTAGGGCCGCAATGATCGCCATTTTTTCACGACCATCCTCAATATCAACCAGCCATAATTCGCGGATCGGAAATTCATTTTGACGTTTGATAATGCCTTCCATCAGTTCAGGTGTATAGCTTGAACCCGCTCCAATAACCACTAACTTAAGACCCTTCATAAGATTATCCCCTCATTGTTGTTGTCAGGACGTCTGTTGGGTCAATTAAAGAGCACATGGGCTTAGTGGACAAACGATCAATTCCGGGGTATGCATTAATGTAAATAATGCATAAAAGAAATTTAGAAGGAAAATAACGAATGCTCGCTCAACAGAACATGCTGGCACTATTGCATACGTTTGAAACGGCAGCACTGCATATGAGCTTTACTAAGGCGGCGACTAGCCTCAATCTGTCGCAAGGTGCTGTTAGTCAACGCATTCGCTCTCTTGAATCCATGCTCGGATTCAGACTCTTTATCAGAATGACCCGAAAGCTTCAGTTAACCGATGAAGGGGAGCGTTTACTTGGCGTGCTCGCGTTTTCACTTAAACGCATCAGTGATGAAATAGAAGATATTCGCGTGCAGGGGTTGAGAGGAACCTTGTCAGTCGGCCTTCCACCTACCTTCGCTTTTCTCTGGCTGATGCCGCGCTTACCGGTATTTACCGAACGCTGGCCCGGCCTGAATATCAATTTCAGAGTAAGAGCCGGTCTGGTAGATTTTAATCTTGAACGGGTAGACGTCGCTATCTACTACAGTAATCTAAAATACCCCGACCTCTACTGCGAACGGTTATCTGAAGAGACGCTGGTTCCCGTCTGTATTCCATCTCTTGCAAAAAAAATCAGGCAAGCAAACCATTGGTTAGCTGAAGTCCCATTTATCCACACGTCTGAATCCGTTGATTCACAGAATGTTTTTTCCGAATGGCGAGAATGGTGCCGGGATTCTGGCAAAAACCTGCCTGTCGAAGATAATTTTTTAAGCTTCAACAACTGTCAGATGTCAATTGAAGCGGCACTCAATGGCAGCGGTATCATCATGGGCAGAAAACGACTCATTCGACATTTCCTCGATGAGGGCCGACTGGTTGCCCCTTTTGAAATAGAAATACCCGCCGGGCGAGGATATGACCTCATTATGCCCCGAGAAAACATTAACCGACCGGGTGTTCAGGCTTTGGCCGAATGGGTAAGAAATGTGTTTAACGAAGAATAAAGTCTGTTTTCGTTCTGATAAGGGTAATGTAAGCCATAACAGACCTAATCCCAAAAAGTTGGATGAAAATGTATGTCAGAAGTGAAAAAAGGGCAGTAATGCCCTTTTTTATTTTCAGCGTGATAAATATTACGCTTTCATTTGCTTAATCGCATCCAGCGTACGCGCTGAATAGACGACAGCAGCGCCTGCGTTAAGGTTGATTGCCACACCCAGGGCTTCAGCAATTTCTTCTTCTGTTGCACCGGCTTTGACGGCAGCTTCTGCATGAACAGCAATGCAACCATCACAGCGGGTCGTCACCGCACAAGCCAGTGCGATTAACTCACGCATTTTCGCGCCAAGAAGGTTGGTCTTATTACCGGCATTGCCCAGAGCCATGACGCCTTTTAACGTTTCCGGGGTCAGTTTACCCAGCTCACCAACACGTTCCATTACTTCTGAGCGATATTCATTCCAGTCTAACATGGGGTTATCTCCTGAATTATTTTCTTTTAACAATCATTAGGATCTGTTCAAGCGTATCGTTGAAAATCTCAGGCTTGTTAATCGCCCGGGAAACAACGCTGGCACCTTCGCATAAATTTAAAATAAGCAGTGCCATTTTTGATGGCAGCAGGTCAGCAGTCAGTTCCCCTGCATCAACGCCACGGCTGACAATCCTGGTCAACCAGGCAATCTGCATATCGAAATATTCGGTAGCCTGTACTCTGATATTCGGTGGCAGATTGGCCATTTCCGCAGACAATGCACAGCACAGTGGCATACGCGACGTGCGATAGCTCTCGATGAAAAGCTCCACGTAAGCGGTAAGCATCTGCACTACCGTATTCTCCGTCGCTTCAATCTGTTCAAATCGATTTTTGGTATCGGTATGGGCCTGAATCACCACTTGTTCGCCCAAAACGTCTTTGGTTGGGAAATGGTGATGAATACTGGCCTTGGTGATACCAATGCTCTTAGACAAATCGGCATAGCTGAATGCAGAGTAACCCCGTTCACGCATCAGATGGTCTGCTTCATTAAGAAGCCTTTCTCGTGTCATGACTGACATATAATCCTCATACCTGTAATCTACTAGTTGGTAGATTTTATCTGCAACGGATGTTCCCTGCAAGGGTCTTCAGCCAGGAACAACAATACAACCTTCTTCTGATAACGTGTTTTCATCCGGGGCTAACAGCCAACAAGTCGAGTAAAATGACTGGGTGCAGAGATTTTCTTCTTTAAGGTTTACCTGTTATACCAGGCGGGTATCAATGTTAACCGGATTCGCCAGGGTATCGTGGATTGGAGAACTTGCTGGCAGGGCGCGAACCATTTCTTCGAGCTGTTCACGGCTGGCCGTTGGGCTGGATAGTTTAACGCCAACTCGGATCCCTTTTGCCCCTTTACGAATTTTATCGTCAAGACCCAGGAAGCCATTCAGATCGATGTCAAAGTTCAGATCAAGGTCAATACCGTCAAGATCGATGCCTTTTTCTGCCGCCATCACGGTAAGCGTTGCGGTATAGCAGCCAGCAAGCGCCTGCAAAATGTACTCAGCAGGCCCCATACCGCTATCAGTACCTGACAACTCAGCAGGTTCATCGCCGACATTTACAAATTTGCCGGAGCGACTGGTATCAACCTGACCATTCTGAATCGTCGCATGAGTTTCCACCCGTACGGATACCCCACCGTTAGACTGACTCTTCATGTTAAACGTGATATTACCCAGTTCCGGATGCTGGCGAATAGCTTCTCGTGTATTGCGAATAACATTAGCGTCAGCAACAGGTTTTTTTGAATTAGTCATATTTACTCCTCAAAATATAATCAGAATTTAATAAATGGTTAAGTAAAACGAGACTCAACCAACTAGATGGTAGATTACACGCCAAATGAGATGTTGTCTACTACCTCTGACGCATTTATGAAACCCTAGCCAAATCTAAACGGAATTTAGATGAAGATGGCCTTGGTCAATCGCTCCACATCGCTTTATCGAAGGCAGTTTACGGTGATCAGACAAAACGCCTTAATACCATCAACTCAAAAAGCTCACCTTAACTCCCGGTCAGTTACCGTTATCCAGAGCTTTTCTATTACCCGTGCCGATGTCAGTTCATTCCCTCATTCCACCCTTCCGTTCGCCTGACTGCCAGTCATCTGACCAGCCAGATGCACTCGTGGTCACCGATTGCGATTAAGCCATAACAACGCTGTAGCTGTATAAATACACACCCAGCAGAGAATAAGCGAAGAAAAAAAACAGGAGTATGAGGAGTAAGAAAACAATATCGTATTTCACAATAAATACCCACTGTGGTGTGCGGACGCCACAGTGCCAGTTCTCCAAAGAGAGAATTCTGCCAGGGCATTCTGTAATGCAACACCCGATGACTCAGAAGGTGTATAGCACCCCAAAGGAAGCCGATGTTTCATTGTGCCGAAAGACAACCGGGCTCTTTTCCGCATGGCTGTCCAGCCAGGTGTAGTCGAGGCTGATTAGCGTGCCCCACGCCGCTGTAAACTGATGGCTCCATGTCAGGCTGCTGTCGGTGCCATAAAATCCTCCGGCAGCATGATACGGGGCATAACCTGTGCGCGCGCTCTGCCGGTCGCTGACACCGTAAACGGTATTCATATACCGGCTGTCACCAAACAGTGCCGCCGTGGAAAACGCTACGGTGTCGCTGGCGGTCTGTAGCGGAATGAGCGTGGCAGACGTCTGGTAATTCCCCCCCTGGCTGTCGCTCAGCGGGAGCGTGGCTCTCCCTTCCACTGTCAGCCAGGGCGTCACTGTCCAGCCCACCGCAAAGGCGGTGTTGACGGTAGCCCTGATGTTCCCCATGCGCCGGAGCTTATCGCTGCCGTCCCGCCAGTCCGAATTCCGGTCTGAACGACCCAGGTTATAGCCCAGGGTGTGTTCCAGGTAGAGGCCACTATCGCTCTGCAGGTCATAGCCTATCCCCTTTTGCGTATCCAGGAAGAATGCCCCGTCGCGGGCCTGCACCAGCGGAATTAGCTGCCAGCGCCGCTTGTCTGACCCACTGTAACGGGGCAGATTCTGACCGGCGAGGCCCACCGACATCATGGATTGCTGCGGACTGGCGTCATCGGCACGGGCGGTGGTCGCCAGACCGGTCAGCGCGAAACAGGTCATGTAAAGCATCAGTTTTCTGGTTATCATCGTGGCTCCTGAGCAACGGTTTGGGGACGACCGCCAGGCATGTGGCGTCTGTTCAGGGGCGAGTATGCAGTGGCAGTGTCAGTAAACTGCCAGGAATTTATGAAGAAACGGTCAAGGTGGCTGGAATGTCCGGAAATCGAATACTGATAATTGAAGATGATGCCGACGCGGCGGACGTGCTCAGTGCCTATCTTGCGCGTGAGAATTATGCGGTCAGCGTGGCGGGTGACGGGCCGACGGGGCTGGAAATGAGCCAGCGGCTGAAACCGGACCTTATCCTGCTGGATGTGATGCTGCCCGGCATGAACGGTACGGAGGTGCTGGCGGCGGTGCGCCGAAGGGGGAATATTCCGGTTATCATGGTTACCGCTATGGGTGATATCCCCGACAGGATAGGGGCCCTGCGTTACGGGGCGGATGACTACGTGGTCAAGCCCTACAACCCAGGAGAGGTGGTGGCCAGGGTGCAGGCGGTGCTGCGACGTATGACGCAGACGCCGGAAACACCCCTGCTGCGCTGGCTGGGGCTCGAGGTGGATACAGCGATGATGACTGCCGGCGTCAGGGATGAGCGCGGAGAGTTCGCAGCACTTATGCTCACGCCGACAGAGTTCAGCCTCCTGGCGACCCTGATGCAGGCACCGGTGCGCCCCTTCTCCCGCCAGCACCTGCTGGAGCACTGCCTGCCGGAGAGTGATGCGCTGGAGCGCTCGGTGGACACGCACGTCTATAACCTGCGCAAGAAGCTGGAGACTGCAGGAATTTCCGGCGTGCTGGTCAACGTGCGCGGTGTGGGCTACCGGTTCTCTCAGCCATGAACACGTTACAGCAGCAGACCCTTTGGCGCTGGATTTGCGTGCGAATTCTGGCGCTGGCCATCGGTTCCGTGGTGGTGATTGCCGTGTGCATGTGGCTGCGTTTTGCCGTGCAGAACCTGTGGAACCTGCACCGTATGCCGTCCACCCTGCGTGATGAATTTATCCTCCTGCGCGCACATCCTGAAACCAATCTGGCCCGCTTTCATGAGATTGTCGACACGTGGTGGGGCGCCAGGTATTCCGACCCTTCCATTGCCTCTGCGGACTGGCTGATGGTCGGTATACTGGTGGGGGTGATGATACCGTTTATTGTCGTCCTCGGGCTGCGGGCGGCCCGTCCGCTCTCCCTGCAGTTCAGTCGCCTTGCCGCGGCAGCGCGCGCCGTTGCTGCTGGCGACTTTAGTGCCCGGGCGGTGCAGGTGGACAACGCGCCGCTGGAAATGGCCCGCTTCACGCAGGACTTCAATACCATGATGCAGCAGCTGGCACGCTATGACCGTGAGCTCAGGGCCTCCCACGTTGCGATGGCGCATGAGCTCCGCTCTCCGCTGACGGCGGCCATCGGCCGACTGCAGGGTATGATGGACGGCGTCTTTACGCCCGAGTCCCGGCAACTGGCGATGGTCATGAAACAGCTTCAGCTGCTCAGCCGCCTCACGGATGAACTGCACCTGCTGTCGCTGGCGGATGCCGGGCAGCTCATGCTGAATAAAACGCAAACCGATCTCACCGCCCTGTTGCGCGAGCGGACGGCCTGGCTTGGGCCACAGGCGCAGGCCGCCGGTATGATCCTGAGCGTAACCTCCCATGAACCCTGCCTGTCCCTGGCGGACCCGGTCCGGCTGGGACAGGTCATCACCATCGTGCTGGAAAATGCCCTGCGCTATGCGGCTGAAGGCGGGGAGGTCTCGGTGTCCGCACAGGCGACCCCTGAGGGGGCCCGGATGGTGTTTCGTGACCGGGGACCGGGCGTGCCGGCGGATTTTCTGACGGTGATGTTTGAGCGCTTCACCCGGGGAGAGTCGTCGAGGGCGCGCCACTCGGGCGGCAGCGGGCTGGGATTATCCATCGCACGGGGTATCTGTGAGGCTCACGGGGGAACCATTCACGCCGCGCCGGGAGAGATGGGAGGGCTGGTCATTACCGTCACCCTGCCGGCACATCACGACCGGAAATAATTCGCGCTCTTGACCCGTTCTTGACGCAACGCAGGCCGTATCTTGACAGAGCGCCGGTGTAATGGCGGCATCTTTGTTCAGGAATACGGCCATGACGGAAAACCTCCCCGAATTCACCGACTGCATGCGGCAGGCGCTGCGTCATCTTTTCACGACTGCGCCGCTAAGCGCGCTGTTGCTGCCGGTGTGTCTTCTGCTTGCCGCCTGTGGGGACAAGCCGGAAAAAACGGTACCGCCGCGCCCGGTTCACACCGTGAAGGTTCCCGCACCTTCGGTTGCCGGAACATTACGGCAGACCGGTGAAATTCGTCCGCACGATGAGGTGCCCCTCGGGTTTCGCCTCGACGGACGGCTGCTGACCCGGTCCGTGGACGTGGGTGACCATGTCGCTGCAGGACAGATACTGGGCACGCTGGAAAACAACACCAGTCAGAACCAGCTGAACAGCGCGCGTGCCGACCTTGAAAGCGCGCGGGCGGCGGAGCAGCTGGCGGTACTTAATCTCCGGCGAATGACGCAGCTGATGCCTTCGGGTGCCATCGCGCGCGTGCAGCTGGATACGGCCCGGTCAGACTGGCAGGCCGCCGTGGCCCGCCGGCGCAGCAGTGAGGCGGCCCTGAATACCGCCCGGGAGAATCTGAACTGGACGCGTCTTGTTGCCCCGGCCACCGGTGTGGTCACGCAGGTCAGCGCCGAGCCCGGCCAGGTGCTCAGCGCCGGTCAGGCGGTGGTGACGCTGGCGGTGAGCAGCGGACGTGACGCCGTGATTGACGTGGCGGACCCGCAGGCGTTTTCGCACCCTGCTGGCAGTTTCAGCGTGTCACTACTGGCTGATCCGGCTGTGTCGGTCACCGGTACACTGCGTGACATCAGTCCGCAGGCCGATGCGCAGACCCGGACCTGGCGCGTACGCGTCATCCTCGATAACCCGCCGCCGGCCATGGCGCTCGGTGCCAGCGTCCAGGTCGAACTGGCGGGTACCGGGCCTGCCGTGATGCGCCTGCCCTCCGGAGCCCTGACTCGGAGGCAGGACATCCCGGCGGTGTTTGTGGTGGACGACGCCTCCCGGCGGCTGCAGCTACGGCCGATTACGCTTGCCGGCTTTACGGCATCCGACATCCTGGTCATTGCCGGCATCCGGCCGGGGGAGCGGGTGGTGACCGCCGGCGTCAGCAAACTGCGTGAGGGAGAGGTGGTGGCTTCCGGGGAGACGGGCGAATGAGTCACTCCTCCCTGAAGCAGACCTTTAACCTGTCGGAGTGGGCGCTCAGGCATCAGCAACTTATCACCTTCCTGATGCTAATGGTGATGGCGGCCGGCATCCTGAGCTATGAGCAGCTCCCGCGCAATGAAGACCCCGCTTTTACCATCAAGACCGCCGTGGTGTCCGCGCAGTGGCCGGGGGCCACCGTGCAGGATACGGTGAATTTAGTGACTGACCCGCTGGAGAAAAAACTGCAGGAAATTCCGTACCTGGACTATGTAGAAAGCAACTCGCACGCAGGGAAGGCGGTGATATTTGTTAACCTGCGCGACGACACGCCGCCCGGAAAAGTGGCAGATATCTGGTATCAGGTGCGCAAGAAAATGGTGGACGTGACCTCCTCGCTGCCGGAGGGGGTGCAGGGACCGGCGGTGAATGATGAGTTTGACGACACCTTCGGCACAATTTATGGCTTTACCGCCGAAGGGTTCACCCCGCGCGAGCTGCGCGACCGGGTTGAGGACATCCGGCGCAGCCTGATGTCACTTCCGGACGTGGGAAAAATAACCCTGGTTGGCGTGCAGGAGGAGCAGTTAGTGGTGTCCTTCTCGCCCCGTCAACTGGCGGGCATGGGGCTGGATTTGCAGCAGGTGAGCGACACCCTGAAGGCACAGAACGACGTCGTGCCGTCGGGCACACTTCGCACGGACCGGGAAAATGTGGCTCTTCGGGTCAGCGGGGCGCTGACCTCGGAGGATAGCCTGCGGGCGGTCACGCTGCACGTGAACGGGCGCTACATTCCCCTGGCCGACATTGCCACCGTCCGGCGTGAAACGGCTGAGCCCCCCGCGCCGGCGTTCCGGGTGAACGGTCAGCCGGCCATCGGGCTGGCCGTATCCATGGCCGCCACCGGCAACATGCTGGAATTTGGTCATACCCTGAACGCGCGGATGCAGGCCCTCGGTCAGCAACTCCCGCATGGCATAGAGATGGTGAAGGTGGCCGACCAGTCGGCGGTGGTCGGCCAGGCGGTGAGCGGGTTTGTTCGCGTACTGGCCGAGGCGGTGGTCATCGTGCTGGCCGTGTCGTTTGTATCGCTGGGCCTGCGGGCCGGCCTGGTGGTGGCGGCGGCCATTCCGCTGGTGCTGGCCATGACCTTCACGGTGATGCTGCTGTGCGGCATCGGTCTGCAGCGTATCTCGCTGGGCGCGCTGATTATTGCCCTGGGGCTGCTGGTCGACGACGCCATGATAACCATTGAAGTGATGGTCTCCCGTCTGGAGGAGGGAGACTCACGAAGGCAGGCGGCGACCAGCGCCTTCAGAACCACGGCTTTCCCGATGCTCACCGGCACCCTGGTGATGATTGCCGGGTTTATTCCGGTCGGCTTTGCGGCCTCCAGTGCCGGGGAATACTGTTTTACCCTGTTTGCGGTGGTGCTGATTTCGCTGCTGTGTTCGTGGGTAGTGGCGGTACTGTTCTCCCCGCTGACAGGCGTCTGGATATTACCGGCACAACTGCGCAACGCGCACGAACACAAGGCGTCGGGCCGGCTCAGGCGCGGTTATCACCGTCTGCTGCTGCTGGCCCTGCGTCACCGGCTGATGACGCTGGCCTCGGCACTCGGCCTGCTGGTTCTGGCCGCGTATGGTACCACCTTTATGCAGGGGGAATTTTTCCCGGCCTCGGACCGGCCCGAACTGCTGGTCAGCCTGACGCTGCCGGCAAATGCTTCACAGACTGAAACGGCCCGGCAGACCGTCCGTCTGGAGCAGGCGTTGCTTCACAATCCAGACGTGGACCATTTCTCCGCCTACACAGGGTCGGGTGCCATCCGCTTTTATCTGCCGATGGATGTCCTGCTGGACAATGAGAATACCGCCCAGCTGGTTGTGGTGGCGAAAGACCTTGAATCCCGGGACCGGCTCAGGCAGCAGCTTGTCACCCTGCTGGCCCGGGAGTTCAGTGACATCACCACCCGCGTCTCGCCACTGGAGCTCGGCCCACCGGTCGGCTGGCCGGTGAAATACCGCATCACCGGCCCGGATTATGCGCGGGTGCAGACTGTCGCTCATTCCCTGGCCTCAGCTCTCGGTAGCAGTCCCGTGACACGTGAGGTGAACCTTACCGCCGGCGAGCCGCAGCGGGTCATCACGTTACAGGTGAACCAGACGGCCGCGCGGGCGGCGGGGCTGTCTTCAGAAAGTATTGCGCAGGCGCTGAATGCCATCTGGTCGGGCAGTACCGTGACCACGGTACGCGACCATAACCGGATGATTGACGTGGTGCTGCGTGCGGATAACGCCGAGCGGCAGGACCTCTCGACGCTGTCCGGAATGCTGCTGACGAATGACCGGGGAGATAAAATTCCGCTCGGCCAGGTGGCCACTCTGACATGGGGTGTCGACGACCCGGTGATCTGGCGGCGACAGCGTCTGCCGTATATCACCGTGCAGACGGACCTGGCTCCCGGCATGCGTGCAGAGGTGGTATCGCAACACCTGTTGCCGGCAGTGAACAAACTTCGCTCGACCCTTCCGCCCGGCTACCATATAGAGGAAGGTGGCACGGTGGCCGAGTCGGACAAGGGTAACCGCTCGGTGTATGCCGTGCTGCCGGTGACCCTGTGCGCGATGCTGATCCTGCTGATGATACAGCTGCAGCGCTGTTCCCGGATGCTGCTGGCGTTGCTGATGGCCCCGTTCGGACTCATTGGTATCGTGCTGGCCATACTGCCGACCGGTACGCCGATGGGCTTTGTGGCTCTGCTGGGGATTATTGCGCTGGCCGGGATGATAATCCGCAACGCAGTCATTCTTATCAGCGAAGTGGATGACAATAAGAACAAGGGCATGGCCGGTGATGATGCCATTATTGCTGCAGCAGAACACCGTGCCCGCCCGATATTGTTGACCGCCAGCGCAGCCATACTGGGGATGATCCCCATCGCGGAACAGGTCTTCTGGGGCCCGATGGCTTACGTCATCATCGGGGGACTGTTTGTGGCAACTCTGGTGACCCTGACCGTTCTTCCGGCGGCCATGAGTTTGGTGATTCAGCTTGAACAGGCGACTATTAAGAGGAATGAGGAATGAATACATCTCCGGTCCCCTCATAATTCGACGCCCGGATATGTGACAAGTTTCGTATTCATTGACGGAGACAGCGCTGCGACTACGTTTTTCACCGCCATCCAGGATAAGGCGCGTTAACAATTAAATACGTAGTATTTTTCTTATAGAATACTTTCAATCGCTCTCGTACTGCCACCAAGTAAGAAAAAATATTTTATATCATGGATCTAAACGTATCCCGCATAATCGTGCCAGTCACATTTAGAGATCATCCGGCATAATCAATCTGCCAACGAAGGAGATCGCTATGCATAAAGCCCGTTTTACTGAGCATCAGATGATCGCTGTGATTAAGTCGGTTGAAGCCGGACGAAGCGTTAAAGATGTCTGCCGGGAGGCCGACCTCACGCGGGACCTGTGACACTTCGGCTCAGGTGATGGGCGAGATCACGCTGCTGTGATTGTGCATCACCGGCTGCTCCAGGCAGCTGAGCACGGCTTCCGCTAGCTCTCGCAGGATGAACGCGCAGAGTCTGGTATCAAGCATCTACGTCCTGTTCAAAGCTTACCCCGTCCGTTGTCGCTGATAACGCCTTCACACTCCGTCAAAAAATCAGGAGAAGTTTTTCCCAGCAGGGGGAATGTAATCCAAGCCAGGCAGACGGGACGCAGAATGATGCTGTCCTCTTCCCGGACGATCTCCAGCTCACCCACTCCCTCAAAATCCAGATCGCGGGGCAGGCGAATAGCACGGTTATTGCCGTTTTTAAAAATAGATACGATTCTCATGTTATTTCTCTCCCGGCAGAGTGGAATGTGGAAAATATCCGGTTTGATGTTCCTGACAGCGGATGTGTTCAGATGCAGATGCATGGCATATCCTAGTTCCACTCTTTTTCTCCACAGATCCGAAAAAAAAAGATAGTTCCGGATCTCTTGTGGTAACCGATTTGGAGAAATTAAAGAGGCTTTAGCTGGTAAGAATTTTCTTCAGGAGGGGTAACCGTCTCTGTCACATCAGTTTTGGCATCATCTGTCACCTATACCGTAATGGTGAAAAAATCTGTTAGGCCGCATTCTTATGTTGAGAATAAGTACCTATGTGCTCACGCATATGTGCTTGTAAAGGTTCGTGCTAACTATTAGGTTATGGTCTGTACTGACGGGTTGCGTAATCGCAGAGTTCAATTTCTGATAGGCATTTTAAGAGGAGATCACAGTGAAGCGATTCCCGAATGGCTCAGACTGGCGTAAATGGGATCTGCACGTGCATACCCCTCAGTCATCACTTGAAAATCAGTATGGGAATGACTGGGATGCTTATCTTTCTGCAATTGAAGCATTTAGTGACGAGATCGCTGTCATGGGCGCGACCGATTACTGCACCATTACCGGGTATGAGAGGCTGCTCTCATATCGTGCGCAGGGACGGATAGCCAATATTGAGGCCGTTTTTCCTAATATAGAATTTCGCATCACGCCAGAGACGCAGAAAGATAAAGGTGTGAATATTCATCTAATTATTAATCCGGAAGATGTTGGTCACGTTGACAAAATAAAACATGCCTTGGGCCGGCTGTTTTTTCGTTACGACGGGCAGAATTACTCCTGCAGCGATCAGCAATTAACTGAGTTGGGGATTGCGGTGGCAGGGCTGTCCTCTCCCGAAAGAAATCTGCGCGACGGCATTAATCAGTTCAAGCCCTCTTTTGACGCCTTTGAGGACTGGATTAGGGGTGAAACCTGGCTGCGGGACAATGCTATCATCATCGCATCTAACAGCTCAGGGGATGGAATCTCTGGGCTACGTGACAACGGTCTTCTTGCTATCCGGCAGAATATCTACCGTCTGGTGGATGCGATTTTTTCAGGTAACCCACAGGATTGTGAGTATTTTCAGGGCCGTGGCAGCGACAGCAGGGCTGAGGTCATCCGTAAATACGGCAAGCTACTCCCCTGTTTTCACGGCTCGGATGCACATGGGCTGACAAAAATCTTCCGTCCCGACCAAGACCGTTTTTGCTGGATTAAAGCCGATCCTACTTTTGCGGGATTAAAACAGGTGCTTTACGATCACACACGTGTCAGGATCCAGAAAACGTCCCCCCATACAAAAACACCCTATCAGTATATTAAACACGTCCGCTTTACTGACCGCAGCGGCCAAGCACTTTTTTCAGACCAGCCCGTCCATTTCAGTCCCGACCTGAATGCGATCATCGGCGGGAAGTCTTCAGGAAAATCTCTGCTGCTTTACCACATGGCGTGTGCTATCAACGCCAGTGAGGTAAGCGAGAAAATGAAAATTTCAGGACAGGCAGTCTATGGCGACCTTAATAGTCTCGATGTTGATGTCACGTGGGGAAACGGGGAAGTAAGTTCACTGCATGATGACGAGACCCGGCCTGTAACCTATATTCCGCAGTTGTATATTAATCATCTTGCCGAACGCAGCGGGCAGATCCAGCTTAATCAACTAGTCGAGGAGATCCTGCACCAGAATAATACTTTCAAAGTTTTCGCCGTGGGAAATGCCGCGCAAAGGGAAGCGTCGATACGGGCCATAAAAACCAGAATTGATTATCTTAACGAGTTGCGCAAAAAATATAGCGAATGCGGTAAGGAAATGGAGAAATATGGCACGGAAAAGGCTGTAAGCGATGAAATCCATCGGCAGGAAGAGAGGATAGCCCAGCTAAGGAAGCAGGCATCGTTTACACCGGAAGAAGAAAAACAGTATTTAGCGCTGAGACAGCGCACAGACACCCTTCACTCCCGTCGGCGCGCAATAGATGATCTTACCGGTGCAAGTAGCAGCCTGAAAGAAAGCCTTAAGCGATATGCCGGTAGCTCGATACAAAGCCTTACCGATCAACTCAGGCTGGACTCTCCGCTGCCTGATAATTCCTCCTTTCTGGAGAAAAGCCTCCGTCAATTGGAGGCCAGCCTGGCAGCAGCCGTCAGTGACTTCATTTGTCTCCACGAGGCCCGTTTTGACAGCATCCCTGCCAAGCTGAGGCGGATAGACACCGAAAATGCGGCCAAACAGGAAACGCTGCTTCCTTTGTCGGTAAAAATTACCGATCAGGAAACGCTCAAAGCGGCCACAGCTGCGCTGGAGAAGGAAAACGAAAAGCTTAGACAGCTACAGCAATTGTCTGAACGACGGAAGTCCATTTTACAGGAAGGCAATGACACTAAAAGTCAGCTCCAGACAGAATATGCGCGCCTGACTAGCCTTTACCAGGCTTACGTGAACGAGCTCAGCAAGCCTGAATATCACCCAGCAGGTGAAATTAGCGTGACCGCTCGCATATCCTTCAATGCTGAGAAGTTTGATCGCTTCACTGGCTGCTTTGACCGGCGAGGAAACATAAACCTTCTGCTCGGCGACCTAACCAACCCAAAAGGCGGCTACGCATTTTCCGCCAACAGGCATGCGGACACGATAGCAAGCATCTATGAACGGTACCGAAACGGGGGCGTTGCACCCGCTCTTCGTAAGGGTATTGAGGATTCTGATATTCTGAATTACCTCTATGATGACTGCTACTTGATTGATTTTTCAGTGCGTTACCGGGGAGATGATATTGTGCAGATGTCGCCGGGCAAGCGAGGTCTTGTACTGCTCAACCTGATCCTGCACCTGAGCAATTCACGACACCCTATCCTTATTGATCAGCCTGAAGACAATCTCGATAACCGGACGATTTATTCCCAGCTCAATGATTTCGTGAGGCAGCGAAAGGCAGACCGGCAGATCATCATGGTGACGCACAATGCTAACCTCGTTGTTGGAACAGATGCCGAATGCGTGATTGTTTCTAATCAGAGTGGCCAACGTTCGGGCATTGAGAACAGTGAGTTTCGGTTTGAATATTATACTGGCTCACTAGAATGCTCGTTCACCTCGCAGGACGATTCTGGCCGTCTGCACACCCGGGGCATCAGGGAGCACGTTTGCGAAATTCTGGAAGGGGGGATCCAGGCCTTTAAGGAAAGAGAGCGCAAGTATGGCTTGTAGACTTAAACGGCGCTTCAGTTCTTGCCGTGCTCTGCGGTTTCGGCAAGAACTGACCATAAACATAATCCCCATAACCTGAAACTTTCGCCACGCGCTGTGTGTACTGCCCCCGAAAGTAGGACAAATTAAACGAGGCATTTGATAAATGGGTATAAGATGGCTCAGCATTTATCTTTTGATAATAGATAATTGAATCGCCACGGGTTTAACAGACACCTCAGAGTCATTTAAGATGACTTAAAGAGAGGTGCCCATGAGCGGTAAACGTTATCCCGAAGAGTTTAAAATTGAAGCAGTCAAGCAGGTTATTGATCGCGGTCATTCTGTTTCCAGCGTTGCAACACGTCTCGATATCACCACCCACAGCCTTTACGCCTGGATAAAGAAGTACGGTCCGGACTCATCCACTAATAAAGAACAGTCAGATGCTCAGGCCGAGATCCGCCGACTCCAGAAGGAACTGAAGCGGGTTACTGACGAACGGGACATATTAAAAAAAGCCGCGGCGTACTTCGCAAAGCTGTCCGACTGAGGTACGCCTTAATTCGTGACAACTCCCGTTGCTGGCCTGTTCGTCTGCTCTGCAGGGTGCTGGATGTTCATCCCAGTGGCTTTTACGCCTGGTTTAAGCAACCGTATTCTCAGCACCACCAGGTAGATCTGAGACTGACGGGACAGATCAAACAGTTTTGGCTGGAGTCCGGTTGCGTTTATGGTTATCGCAAGATCCATCTGGACTTACGGGATAGCGGGCAACAGTGCGGAGTGAACAGAGTCTGGCGACTGATGAATCGTGCCGGGATAAAGGCTCAGGTCGGGTTCCGGAGCCCTCGGGCACGCAAAGGCGAGGCCAGTATCGTGTCACCCGACAGGCTCCAACGACAGTTCAATCCGGATGCTCCGGATGAGCGTTGGGTAACGGACATAACCTACATCAGGACTCACGAAGGCTGGCTGTATCTGGCCGTGATTGTTGATCTGTTCTCACGCAAAATTATCGGCTGGTCAATGCAATCCCGGATGACAAAGGACATTGTCCTGAACGCACTGCTGATGGCTGTATGGCGGCGTAATCCTCAAAGACCGGTGCTGGTTCACTCGGACCAGGGCAGTCAGTACACAAGCCATGAGTGGCAGTCGTTCCTGAAATCACACGGCCTGGAAGGGAGTATGAGCCGTCGCGGTAACTGTCACGATAACGCGGTTGCAGAAAGCTTTTTCCAGTTACTGAAACGCGAGCGGATAAAGAAAAAGATCTACGGAACGCGGGAAGAAGCCCGCAGCGATATTTTTGATTACATCGAAATGTTTTATAACAGTAAGCGTCGGCATGGTTCGAGCAATCAGATGTCACCGACAGAATATGAAAACCAGTATTATCAACGGCTCGGAAGTGTCTAGATTATCCGTGGCGATTCAGTCCAGATAATCAGGATTCATTCAAAATAACCATTTTAAGGCATTGGCTCTCTGAAGAAATGAGCCTGTTCAAAGATTGAATGACGCGCTAAGAAGGGCCCGCTCATGGCACAAAGCGGCCTCAAAGGGTGGCCGCAATGTCAAAGGTCAGTAAAAGCACATTCAGGGTGAAAATGATGGATGCCGCTTCATCGCCGATTCGCCGTGAGGATGATTAATCCATTTTTAGCAATAGTAAGCTATTATTTCTTCCTTAAATACAATAATCTTTTATTAGCAACAATCCGTCACTTTTGGTAACTCTCATGCAATAATCAATCTTCTCCTCCGCAAGGATCCGAAAACTTCCAGTTCCGGATCTCCGTGAACCCCACCGGCGCGCAGCGGCACCGGAACACAAGATATGCCACTATTTAATCTGCGGTTTCTTCTATATGTTGTGTTTATCCCCTGCCCCGTGACCGTCCCCTCACCACCGGAAAAGTGCGGTGTGGTTATTCCGCGTACGTGGTACACTTCCGGAAAGTTTAAATAAACCAGAAAATCGGATCTGACCGGAACGGTCATCCGGTAATTTAACAGCGTGGCTGTATGTCTGCTTATTATCAGTCTGGAAATGATGACGGCAGGGGAAAATCGTACATTGCGATAATCAGATGCATGAAGAATGGCGGAGAACATGATTGCCATACGGAATTATTAATTAAGGAATCAAGATGCCGAGTAATACAGATGAGAATGAAACTAACTACGGTTTGTCCGGTTTATGGAATGATCTGTCGGACCATAAGTGTATCTGGTATCACCGAACAATCAGCTATGGATACGAAGTGGTTCATGTACTCGATAAAGATGGATGGGAGATCGCACTCTTGAATAATGCCACCCGTCGCTGGGGAATCAGAACATGCTCCCCGCTAAGATGGTATCCGCTGCCAGACGATGCCATTCCATACGAGTTCCAGGGGGATGAGGAATTAGACAGTGCCCTTCTGGATTCAATCGACACGACTATCGAAGGTGGTTTCAGGGAGATATCTGACTGAATCAGCAACAAACAAATCACGGGCGGGATTTATCAATAAAGGGACACATATGGCTGACTGGTTTATTGCGACTGAAGGCGTGAAGGTGGTGAAGGAAGGTGCCAGCCTGTGGCCGCAGATCATTACGGCGGTTTCGTCGATAGGTGCAGCCTTGGGTGGCGTGGGTCTGACTCATCATTTTACCCGTAAGCGTGAGGAAAGAACTGCATCTGCGAAACTAGAAAGTGAACGCCTTTATATCAGTACCGGTCTAGTTTTTTTGCTGGAGCGATTTGCGCAGCGTTGCTTACATGCAGCACAGGATGAAGGTGAACGTGATGATGAGGCCCGCATCACTGCAAACTTTCAGATCCCCGAACTAAGTTTTGCCTCAGTCGCTGGGGACTGGCGATCCTTACCTCAAGCTCTCTTATACCAGATTCAGCAACTTGAGGTTCTCAGGGAAGAGGGCGTTTCGGCAGTGAGCTCTGCTTTTATTGAAAGCTCCCCCTATGACGACGATGGTATTGTTGAGCTGAACAATCAGGCCAGCCGCCTGGGAATAAGAGCTATCCACCTGTCCCGCCAGCTCAGAATACTGAACTCAATGCCTGATGATCGGCTTGAAGAATATTCCTGGTCATTATGGCCAAAGTTGTGTATTGCCAGGGGGAGCGCTCTTGAACGGGTTATCAGATACGCGCATCACCGCGTAATAATGCCCGTTATCCAGGTAAAAACGACTTCCTCCTCTGCTCAGAAAGGTAACTCACCATGACTTTGCCCGCTGTCTCTGGTTTTCTCTCTGCCCCAGGAGGCATGGCATCGATGCAACTGCCGGTTGCTATTGACTATCCGGCAGCACTTGCTCTTCGTCAGATGGCTCTGGTTCAGGACGAACTGCCAAAATACTTGCTGGCGCCGGAAGTGAGCGCCCTGCTCCACTACGTGCCAGATCTCCACCGCAAAATGCTACTGGCAACCCTCTGGAATACCGGCGCGCGTATCAATGAAGCCCTGGCGCTTACGCGTGGGGATTTTTCGCTGGCACCGCCCTACCCTTTCGTGCAGCTGGCCACGCTCAAACAGCGGACCGAAAAAGCCACCAGAACGGCCGGCCGTGCTCCGGCCGGTAGCCAGCCTCATCGTATCGTTCCACTTTCCGATCCACAGTATGCCAGCCAGCTGGAAATGATGGTGGCCACCCTGAAAATTCCGCTGGAGCGCCGTAATAAACGCACCGGCAGAACCGAGAAGGCACGGATCTGGGAAATCACAGACAGGACGGTCAGGACTTGGATAAATGAAGCAGTTGATGCGGCTGCCGCCGACGGGGTGACGTTCTCAGTGCCGGTGACCCCGCACACGTTCCGCCACAGCTACGCGATGCACATGCTGTACGCCGGTATTCCGCTTAAGGTGCTGCAGAGCTTAATGGGACATAAGTCGGTCAGTTCGACTGAGGTCTATACGAAGGTTTTTGCCCTGGATGTGGCGGCACGGCATCGAGTGCAATTTTCAATGGCAGAGGCTGATGCTGTTGCAATGCTGAAAATCAGATAACTAAATTTTTTAACGTTTACAGACAGTTGTAACGAAACCCACTTATCCGATAATAAATTAATCTTGCGTTACGTGAAAACTGACAGGGTACATAGCCGGAATTCACGTAGCACACTTTAGCTCTTCTTCATTATTTACCTTCTCGTTCCGATCCTGCTCATCTTGGCATTACCCCATTTAACCAGAACGCATTTCACTGTTGCCGATAGCCCATGGGGTTGACTTTGCGACCGCGGTCGCACTCAGAAGGATGGCCACCTTAACCGTCGCCCCCCTGGCGTACCTCCTCGCCTCCGAAGTGAAAGCCCTGCTCTTCTATATGCCGGACCTGTGCCATCACATGCTGTTCTCCACTTTCTGTAACACGGATGTGCGGATCGGTGAATCCCGGACGCTGACCCCGAAATCCTTTGATCTCGACGGGTTAAGACCCTTTGTGAAAGTACCGGGCTCAGGGCATCCGGCCTGACGCACAATATTGACTGAGTGATGAAGGGAAACATATCGCAGTGAAGATGTTCAGCAGACTGCCCGCTTTCCCACACACCGCAGTCAATATCAATACCCCGGTAGGCGTATCCGCATATCGCAGTCAAGGCGGGCAAAACCTGAAGGTGATGATGAATCAGTATAAATTGACTGTGGTATGCAGAACGCATACCACAGTCAACAAACCCTAGAACGGCATATCTCAGTCATTTTCCGGTTTCACGCTGGCGAGCGCTTTTGCCAGTTTCTGAGGATCAATACCTGCAGCCTTCAGGGCTTTAATCACTTCGTCATAGTTCTGCTCAGGTACTTCCTCTTCCGGCTCACGGGGAACAACGACCTTGCTACTAATGAGTTTAGGATTACGGTAATGCACGCTGAAGTAGGTGGCCCGGCCGCGTTTGAATTCAGTGTAATCCAGATAGCCGATATCCTTCAGCTGCGCCATGGCTTTGCGCACCGTGTGGTTCTGCGTGTAGAGGTTAGATGTTAGGTTGAGTCTGTCTCGCATACGCTTCATGGAGATAGGGGCCGGATTCTGTGGCAGGCTTTCGATGTAGGTATAGAGTGCCTGTGCGGATTCCTTGCGCTGCAGGGCATCGATGGCCTTCAGACGCAACAGGACCCGCCTGTCCATTTGATAAAGCTCAAAGAGCTTGGGCTCTGCCCTGATCTCCACAACATCGGCAGTGATGTCGTAATAGGCTGACTGAACCAAGTGCGTAGTCCACCCTTTCGTTTCACTCTGAAACTTGAGGGTTACGGATGCCAGCTTGAACAGGGAGTTGCTGATCCTGTCGCGCATTTTCTTGTTAGAGCGCCGGGAGTCAAAACCACACATTTTAACGAACTCAACAAAAGACAGCTTGAGCGTGTCGTCCTTGACGCCAAAATCATACATTGAACGGATGATCCCAAGCCAGACTTTGAAGTCCGTATCCATATCGAGGCGCGATCCGGTGATCCTGACATCGGTATACCCTTCACTCCGGGCAATGGACAGCTGTACGAGCTCCTCAGTCGCATCCGTGACGTTTTTGCGGTTCGTCTTACTCCTGGAGGTTGATTTCAGGGTAGGAACGAACAAACCAAGCCTCATGAGCGCAACAGGCTGAACAGTACTGGCGCTGTTGACATCCAGCTTAACAACTTCGCCCGTTGTCTTGTTGACCTCCTGAAGATTCAGGGGTAACTCATTATTTTCCATAGCCATTTTATTAACCCGCGGTTATCCACAAAGGAAAGTATATACGCATATCACAGTCAACGGAAATACATACCCCAGTTAATACAATTGCATACCGCAATAGGTGATCCCGCACATAACAGTCAACATACCACACACCACAGTTAATGTAGACAGTCTCCGGGCTCAGGCGTAGCGGGGCGCTGCACGATCCGGGGATCTCTTTTTGATCTCACCATGATCTCCTTAAGGATCAATTACTGGATCGAAATATGGAATAACTGACAGCATCCCGTACATATGGACGACTGACATGACACAATATGAATCCTGGTACAACAACCCGGTAATACAACACCCTGAAAGTCAATAATATTGACTGTGATATGCAGAGAAATGCATTTCATTACCCTTCCCTGTTCCTATTGTGATTCATACCGCAGTCAATAATCTGCATACCGTAGTCAATTCCTCACCATTCAGATCCATTCGGTGGATCTTCGTTAGCTTCAGAGCGTCAGCCACACCCTGCTAGTAATCAGTGATTCCGCTTCCTCGACGCATGCGCCTGCGTGCGCACGCTTTCTGCGGCGAGCGGATTATATTGACTGAAGCATGCGGCAACCTTCAAGCGGATGCTGAACGGAATACGGTTGCATTTTGATCAGCTTTGCAATTTTTGAGACGGTTTGCAATTTTAATGTTGCTTTGCGCCTTTCACCAAGATTTAATAGATTAATGCAAAGATGATAACAAGGAACAGAGAATGGGACTGATGGAAACGCTTGACCAGTGCATTACGGCCGGTCATGAAATGACGAAAGCAATCGCGATTGCACAGTTTAACGATGATAGCCCGGAAGCCAGGAAAATTACCCGTCGCTGGCGTGTGGGTGAGGCCGCCGATCTGATTGGCGTTTCTTCTCAGGCAATCCGTGATGCAGAAAAAGCAGGACGCCTTCCCCATCCTGATATGGAAATGCGTGGACGTGTGGAGCAGCGGGTGGGCTACACCATTGAACAAATCAACCATATGCGGGATGTATTTGGCACCCGTCTGCGCCGTCCTGATGACAGCGTTCCGCCCGTCATCGCGGTGGCAGCACATAAAGGGGGTGTCTATAAGACATCGGTATCTGTCCACCTGGCACAGGATCTAGCGCTGAAAGGGTTGCGGGTACTGCTTGTCGAAGGGAATGATCCACAGGGCACAGCCTCCATGTACCACGGCTGGGTCCCTGATTTGCATATCCATGCCGAAGATACACTGCTGCCTTTTTATCTCGGTGAGCGCGATGATGCAGCCTATGCCGTCAAAACCACCTGCTGGCCGGGTCTCGACATCATTCCGTCATGCCTTGCCCTGCACCGCATTGAGACAGAGCTCATGGGAAGGTTTGACAACGGAAAACTGCCGACAGAACCTCATATGATGCTTCGCTTGGCCATCGAAACGGTGGCTCATGATTATGATGTCATTGTTATCGACAGTGCACCGAACCTCGGTATTGGTACCATCAATGTCGTCTGTGCTGCTGATGTACTCATCGTGCCAACGCCAGCAGAGTTATTTGATTACACCTCTGCCCTTCAGTTTTTTGACATGCTGCGCGATCTGTTAAAAAACGTGGACCTGCAGGGTTTTGAACCTGACGTCAGAATTCTTCTGACCAAATACAGCAATAACAATGGCTCACAGTCACCCTGGATGGAAGAACAAATCCGCGATGCCTGGGGAAGCATGGTACTGAAAAATGTTGTACGCGAGACCGACGAAGTCGGTAAAGGTCAGATCCGTATGAGAACGGTATTTGAGCAGGCTATCGATCAGCGCTCATCTACAGGAGCCTGGCGAAATGCGCTGGCTATCTGGGAGCCTGTTTGTAATGAAATTTTTGATCGCCTGATTAAACCTCGCTGGGAGATCAGATAATGAAACGTGCACCAGTCATTCCAAAACATACCGTAAAAGATATCCGCCCCGAAACTGAACAGTCGGCACCCGCTGCACCGATGGTTGATTCATTAATTGCACGGGTGGGAGCCATGGCCCGCGGGAATACCATTCTGCTTCCGGTTTGTGGTCGGGAAGTGAAATTTGTTCTTGAAGCCATCCCGGGCGAGAGTGTTGAAACGGCATCAAGAGTCTGGTCAGGTAATGAACGTGACCAGGAACTACTGACCGAAGACGCGCTTGATGATCTGATCCCCTCTTTTCTCCTGAGTGGTCAGCAGACGCCTGCGTTCGGACGACGGGTAGAAGGTGTAATTGAGATTGCAGATGGCAGTCGTCGCCGTAAAGCCGCCATAATGACATCATCGGATTATCGCGTTCTCGTGGGCGATCTCGATGACGAACAGATGATGTCGTTATCTAGGTTGGGTAATGATTACCGCCCAGTCAGTGCTTATGAACGGGGTAAGCGCTATGCACAGCGGTTGGAAAATGATTTTAACGGCAATATCTCTGCTCTGGCTGAAGCTGAGAATATTTCCCGTAAAATCATCACGCGTTGCATCAACACAGCCCATTTGCCAAAATCAGTGGTTGCCCTGTTTACTCATCCTGGTGAACTTTCCGCCCGCTCAGGGGAGGCGCTGTACAAAGCATTTTCGGGAAAAGAAGCTTTATTGTTGCAACGGACACAACAGCTTCATGAGCAAAAGAAAGCGGGAGTTATCTTTGAATCCGAGGAAGTTATTGGTTTACTGACGGATGTTCTGAAAGAGCCATCAGGTAAAAAAGTTAATCTTAATACCCGTCATCAATTTGTACCTGGTGCGACAGCCCTATACAAAGGCGATAAGGTGATTTTTAATCTCGATAAATCTCGTTTGCCTGCCGAGTGTATCGAGAAGATAGAAAACATACTGCGCGACCTACAAAAAGTTTAGCTTGTTTAATGATACAAGCGAGCGTTATCGTTAATTTCCAATATCCTTAATGCGTTACATGCTGCTTCGAAATATATACATCCGGAGCAGCTATTATCTGCACTATAGCCCTGAGCTGTTAAAAAGGTCTGTTTTCTTCTCTCAACCTGATTGTTACCATAATTTAAAATCTAGTTCCTGCTACTTTTTCTTAACTAGTTCCACGGTTCACCCCTCAACCTGCATATTAGAACTCAGACGCTAACCCATCCCGGAATACTGATTCTACACACCAGATTAACTGGGACCATGGTCCCACCTCCTACTTACGTGTCAGAACTCACCCGTCAACCCCGCCCGGAATATCGATTCCACACACCGGATTTAACTGGGACCACGGTCCCACCTCATACTTGCGTGGCAGAACTCACCCGTCAAACCCCACCGGGAATATCGATTCCACACGCTGGATTTAACTGGGACCATGGTCCCACTCTGTTCAGTTGTTTCTATCACAATACCGATTTTGAGATTGTTACAGTGATTCCTGTATTCGGCGCGTAAGAAGATTATGTTCGTTTTGTTCCCTGGTGCTTCCTCGCTCACTCGCGGGCTTCGCCATGTCGTTCGGCTGCGGCGAGCACTACTGGCTCTCTCTGAAAGCAGAATTTATCTGATCCTCGCAACGGGAATATCTTTCCAGCGGGTGGTGTACGCAGGGGAGAGCATATTGCGTTTCATTTGCCATGCAGGCGCAATCCCTCGTCCGGCAAACCAGACCTGTCCCAGACCGGAATGATTAATGCCATCGAGAACCTTCATCAGCTCGGCGCTGTGAGGACGTGGTGGACGGTCGTCGAACAGCTGCAGCTGCGAAACGCCGGAGCCGGTGAAGTCATTCAGCATCACACCGGCTTTGGCATACCGGTGCCCGTCCTTCCAGATTTGCTCCAGAGCCGTTGTGGCGGCCGCAACGATGTCCCGGGTGTCCTGAGTGGGGGTAAGCAGTTTCTCCGTGGCCACGTTGCCGTAGTAAGGCTCTTTAACGGCGAACGGAGACGTTTTGATGAATACGGAAATATGCCGGCAATACTGGCGCTCTTTACGCAGCTTTTCTGAGGCCCGCTCTGCATACTGACAGACAGCCTGCCGCAGCGAATCGTATTCAGTGACCTTCTCGCCGAAGCTACGGCTGCAGACGATCTGTTGCCTTGTTGGCGGGGCTTCTTCAAGCGACATGCAGCTTTCCCCGTTCAGTTCGCGTACTGTTCGCTCGAGAACGACGGAGAAATTTTTGCGGATAAAGGCCGGGTTCGTCAGGGCCAGATCGAGCGCGGTTTTGATGCCCAGAACATTGAGCTCGCGTGCGATACGGTTTCCCACGCCCCAGATCTCTTCTACCGGCTGCAGTAAAAGCAGTTTCCGCGTTCGCTGAGGATTCCCCCGGGTCAGGGCGAGCACGCCACGAAACTGTTTCCACTCCTTTGAGGCCCACTGGGCTGATTTTGCCAGGGTTTTCGTCGGTCCGGCGCCCACGCCAATGGTCAGACGGGTACAGTCATACACGTGCTGTCGCAGCTGCCGGCCGAAGTCCTCCAGGTCCATGCAGTGCTCCACACCGTTCAGATCGAGGAACATCTCGTCAATCGAATACTGTTCCACCCTCGGAGCCAGCTCCTCCAGGCAGCTCATCACGCGTGCCGACATCGAGGCATAAAGTTCATAGTTGCTTGAGAACGCGTATATTTTTTCCGGATACCTTTCGTTTTTCATCTGAAACCACGGCGTGCCCATTCTGATCCAGGGCTTTGCCTCGGCACTTCTTGCGATTACGCAGCCATCGTTGTTACTGAGCACTACTACCGGCTTTCCTTTCAAATCCGGGCGGAAAACACGTTCGCAACTGGCATAAAAGCTGTTCACATCGGCCAGGGCAAACATCAGTACATCTCCCTCGGGCGGTGGATGATGTGCGTGACGACACCAAAGATATCCAGATCGTCCGGGTCGGGATAAATCGGCGACCAGGCGGCGTTCATGGGCTGCAGGGTCAGTCGTGGCGTCAGCAGCAGCCGTTTGACCGTAAACTCCCCCTGCACGCTGGCCACAACAATATCGCCATGCCGGGGCTTCTCGGCACAGTCCACAACCAGCAGATCGCCATTGTACAGGCTGCCGTCGGCCATGCTGTCTCCGCTGGCGCGAAGGTAGTAAGTCGCGCTCGGATGCCGTATGCAGTAATCATGGAGATCCAGATCGGATTCGACATAGTCAGCTGCAGGGCTGGGAAAACCGCAGCTGGCAAGGTCTGCAAACAACGGATGGGCCTGTGGCGGGAGTTCTTTCCCGGTGCTGAAAAGCTGCAGTTTCATCTTTCCTCCTGATGTCTAAATATACTGGTTATCTATACAGTATATTTAACAGCGTGAGGATAATCCAGATCGCCTGCGCCATGAACAGAGTGAGTAACCTAAGCTACTCAAAATGTTCGTAAATATCTTTTTGATTCTTTAGTATTGCTCATAATGAGAAATAAGGCTTTTATTTTTCCATTTTGCTCTTATGATATGTATCAAATTGAGTTTAATTGACGGAGCATAATGATGAATATTTACTGCGATGATGGTTCAACTAATGTTAAGCTGGCATGGTTTGAAGGAAACGAGCTGCAGACCCGGGTTTCTGCTAACTCCTTCCGGCATGGCTGGAAAGTGGCGGAGTTCAGTGCTGCAACGTTCAACTATCAGGTGGGCACGCTGAAATACACCTGGGACAGCGTCAGCCGGGATGCCATCCCGACAACAAACGTGGAATATCAGTACGGTGATCTCAACCTGCTGGCCGTGCATCATGCGCTGCTGAACAGCGGACTTGAGCCGCAGCCGGTGAGCCTGACCGTGACGCTGCCACTAAGCGAGTATTATGACGGGGACTGCCAGCGGAACGAGGAGAATATCCGACGCAAAAGGGAAAACCTGATGCGTGAGCTGGTTCTGAATAAGGGCAGAGCATTTACCGTAACGAACGTGAAGGTGATGCCGGAATCACTGCCGGCGGCGTTCTCCCGTCTCGCGGAGCTGAAGCCCGGACCCGCTGAGACCACCCTGATTATCGATCTCGGCGGAACCACGCTCGATGCCGGCGTGATTGTCGGACAGTTTGATGATATCAGTGCGGTACACGGCAATCCGTCTGTCGGCGTTTCACAGGTCACTCGCGCAGCTGCAGGCGCGCTGCGGGCTGCAGACAGCGAAACCAGCGCGCTTATTGCTGACACGGTTATCCGCAACCGCAATGATCGTCAGTATCTGCAGCGTGTGATCAACGATGCCGGAAAAATTGATGATGTACTGAACAAAATTACAGAGGCAATCACTTCCCTGGGCGCGCGTGTCACCAGTGAGCTGACGGCCTTCAGGAACGTAAACCGGGTATTCCTGGTCGGGGGAGGGGCATCCCTCATTGAAGAGGCTATCCGTCAGGCCTGGCCTCTGGCTCCTGATCGTATCGAGGTTATAGGCGATCCGCAGCTGGCGCTGGCCAGAGAGATTGCCCTTTACAATAAAGAGGACTAAACGTGCCGGACGGCCAGTATTCTTTCTATCTGCACAGCGACGATCGCACCGACATTGTGGCGATGGCGACCATCAGCACCATCTCACAGCCCCTGCGCGGTGACTTCATCCGGACCGCCGCCACCGCCGGGGCGGTGATGTACCAGACGGATGCCCGTTTACCGGCGCTGATCCCGGTGTTCTTTGACGGGCATCTGAGCGCCATCCGGCTTTGCGCCGTGATGGCCCTGGTCTCCGGAACCTGGTCTTCACTCTCAGGACTTCCTGATGAGCCTGATGGTGGCGTGGCGGCTCTGGCCATGTCACCGGATACGGAATACCAGCGCCGGCGTTACACCCTGACGCTTCAGGATGACCGGAGCAGTGAACGGGTTGAGCGTGTGCTGACGGGTGTGTCATCGCGCCTGCGTGGAGAGCTGCTGAGAAACCTGATTATCACCGGTCTGGCCCTGCATACGACCGCGCCGGAGCTGCCGCGTCTGCTGGCCAGCATGCCGGTACCGCCCGGCACGGTCAGCGAGCTGCAGGTTCTGGTTCAGCAGATGGCCGGTACGGCTGGCGTGAGTAAAGCTGCAGTACCGGAGAAACCAGCAGAGCCTGCCGCGCCGGTAACCGGTGAAGCGACCAGGATAAAGAAAAATATGCGACGGGCTTTCGGAGACTAAAACATGTCAGTGATTAAACAGAAGGCAGAGCAGTGCATTCATAACTTTCTGCGCGCCCGGAACGTGCCTGAATCTCAGTGGCCGGATCTGGTTAAGAAGACCGGCAGGGGAATGATACTGGCAGGCGTGGCCGTTGTGGTTCCCGGCGTTCTGGCTGATAACATCTCCCTGCCGGTGACTATCGCGATGCAGGTCTGTTACGCCTCACTGATCGGCCTCGGGGTTCTCCTGGCGTTTGACGAGAAAAAACCAAAGGGGAGGGGATGAATATGAACATTAACCTGAAGGAAACGGTATGAAGCTTGAAGAACTGTCAGGAGACGAACGCACACTGGTTATTTTGGCACTGCAGGCGCTGCACCGTGAGAGACTGAGCGCATCAAATGCCGTCTTTTCGGTCTGTAGTCTGGCCGGAAAAGAGCAGCCGCCGGAAGATATTTTTGGGCTGCGTGAAGTTCAGGATGCGCTGAGACGTATCGGTGCTGCACCTGCGCGTTAAATCCGGCTCCTACACTTCAGAACTAAAAAACGGCAGGCTGATATCGTGTCCCTGCCGCCAGACATTACCTCGTTTTTATCCTCTGCCTCACCCTCCTGAATAAAAAGGAAGTCGTTTCTCTCCGCCTGATTGCCGCCAGCCGGCGGCGTGTTCAACGCCGTGCCTTCACGCTAACCCGGCCGCTGCGGTCGCAAGGGTTTACGTTGTCTCCGTCCTTGTATGATCAGTATGACAATGAGAAACGTATACACTCATTGTGATTTACCTGATGTTGCAGCACGTTCTTCGTCCAGGGATATGAGCCCGAGGGTGAGCACCATTGCGCAACATCAGTCTCAGTATTAGCCCGAACAATTGCCTGGGCGTATAACGAGCCCGTATCTGCAAGGCAGGGAGAACTGAATATGAGTGATAAAACCATTGTTGGTATAGATGTAGCCAAGAACACTCTGGAAGTGGTTATCGACACTACCGGGCACTTGCTACATCTGGAAAATTCAGCTTCGGGAGTTCATGAATTACAGAAAGCACTAAGCGGGCTTACTGTAGCTGGAGTCGTCATGGAAGCTACAAGTCGGTATCATTGTACTGCTGAATTAATGCTAAGTGCATCGGGTTTGCCAGTCGCTGTAATTAATCCTCGTCAGATAAAAAACTTTGCCAGAGCCATGGGTAGGGTGGCAAAGAGTGACCCAATCGACGCGAGAATTATCTGCGAATATGGTCGGCGCATGACCCCACAATTCAGGCCGATAAAAAGCGAGCAGCAACAGGATTTGGCCATACTGTTGATGCGTCGGCGTCAGCTGGTTCAGAACCGTGTAATGGAAACCAACCGTCTCAAGGAACTATGTGGTGTTTATATTGAGCAGGGAATCATGCGGCATATTAAATGGCTTGACGCTGAGATTGATATTCTGGATGCCGAGATTAAGCTACGGCTACGCCAGGATGATACTTTGGCTATGAAACGTAAGCTGCTTGATAAGGTAAAAGGTATAGGGCCAATAACACAGGCCACTCTTTTGATACAACTTCCGGAACTCGGCTCGCTTACGCGTCGACAGGTTTCAGCGCTGGTTGGGGTTTGTCCTTATGACAGGGACAGCGGACAACTCAGGGGAAAGAGGGCGATCTGGGGAGGGAGGTCAGGTCTGCGCGCGACTCTCTTTATGGCTATGCTTTCAGTAGTGCGTTTCAACCCCCAAATCAGGGCTTTTTACACTCGATTACTTGCAAGGGGAAAGCCCAAAAAGGTGGCTCTTACTGCTTGTATAAGAAAATTTATCACCATACTCAATGCAATGTTTCGGGATCAAAAAGACTGGATTTATGAGGGCGCTAACGGTCTAAACACTTAGTTATAAAATTTCTTACACTCGCCTGAGTCAGAACGATTTTATCAGGGGGATCCCTGAGAGTCCGCTTTGTGCCAGACTCGGAACTTGCTTATATCGTGCTATTTTAGTTTGTCGAGAGCATGTTATCCATTCCTCGCTCAAAGCGAACCATCCTGGATCCTTAGAGTGTTTTATTTTTTACATTAGACCCCAGCCGACGGCTCCGAAATGCCGCTTCTGGTGAGTCGGCTAAGCTTATTGGCCTGCCGGTTACTGCAGTCGTGTTGAAACCCCGGCAACGCCGGGGGGGAAGGGGGGACTAAGTATAATTACTGAGATGACTCTTATGTCTTGAATACACAGTCACTAATCTCACCTTTGATCAATATCATTTTGTTCAATAGTTGATCTTCCTACAGAAGTCTGCAGTTAAATGTTCTTTTTCAGAGATCGTCTGGGAATTAAAAAAATTTTGCTCTTCAGTTTAACTGATATCTGACTGACATTATTTTTGATTTGATATTAATATCAATTATTTAAATACAAATGAGTCGTTAATGAATTTCAGAACCTGTAATAATCACTGTCTTCTTGAACAGTATACTCTGACGTGATAGTTTCAAAATATTACTGTTATTTGGGACGAATCTCATGGCGACTTCTGTATTGGCTAACTGGCATGGTCATGATTATCAGGCTCGATATTTCTGGATTGAGGCATCCAGACTTAAAAATCCCGATCAGGGTTTCGTATCAGAAGTTTCCTATGAAGCCGACGGCCCTAAAGCTTTTGATGACGTAATTACACGTTATAACCCTCCCCGCCGCAGCACTGGGCCCGAACGAATTCAGGCCGATTACTATCAAATCAAATTTCACGTTACACAGGCTACAAGTTTTGGTTTTGAAGACCTGATTGACCCGGCCTTCATTGGCGCTAAGACCTTCTCAATTCTTGAAAGGCTACAAGAGGCAAAGAGCACTGCGCCTGCCAACTCTGCTTTTAATCTTGTCACGACAGATCGAATTATTGATGCAGACCCACTTGGTGAAATAATCAGCAATGTGGATGGCTCATTACGACTCGATAAACTGTTCGATGGCACGACTGACATTAGCCGAAAGGGAAAGGTTCGCAAGCTCTGGCGTGAACATCTCAAGCTCTCCACAGACCAGGAACTGGAGCAGGTGCTGACAGGGTTTTACATCCATCAGTCACAGCCCACACTTGAAGCGATGCGTGAAAAAGTTAATACCTGCTTCCAGATCATTGGCCTGATTACCTGCGAAACCAGTTCTGACTTTCGGTTCGATGCAGTTGCTCGTGCTTTACGCAGTCAGGGACGTTACCGATTTACACGTGAACAATTCACAGCCCTGTGCGTGGAAGAAAACTGGCTCAGGGCGGAACCACCTGAAAACTTCAGAAGTGTTGCGCTGCGCTCCTTCAGCGATGGGCCACTGGACATCATGGATGCGCTTCCGGAACACACACTATCTCTGCTTTCTCTCTTCGAAGGTCGATTTCCCTCCCCAGGCATTGAGTGGAATGATGTTATTAAGCCCCAAGTAGAAACCTTCCTCACAGGTATAAGGCAGACGGAGCGTAAAGTTCGGCTGTATCTAAACACCCACAGCTCCATTGCAATGCTTGCCGGAAAATGTCTTGGTCACAAGTCAGGCGTAGAAATCGAACTGGTCCAGAAAGGGAGATCGGGCGACTCTATCTGGTCTGAATACGAACCCCACAACGAACCTGCTGCGGTTATCGAGATCGAGACTATCGGAACCGGAAGCGATGTTGCAGTAGTGCTCAGCATTGCGAGAAATGCGCTGCCAAAAGCGCAAGCTTACATACTCGCAAATCAGCCTGACATAGGACGGATCATTCATGTCACCCCTGCAAACGGATACGGGCAACGATCTGTGAAAAACGGTTCACATGCCGTAGCGCTTGCCGAACAAATATCCGATGCCGTCACGGATGCAAATTTACCGGTTGAGGCAAGCCTGCATATTTTCAGCGCTGCGCCAAATGCCGTTAATTTTTATCTTGGCCAGCACACCGATTTTCTGGGGACATGCGTCTTTTATGAGTTTGACTTTCAACGCCAACGAGATGGCTCCTACCTTCCTTCATTTAAGGTTTAATCATTATGGAACTTCAACCTCAGTTCAACGAATTTTTAGCAAATATCAGGCCGACTGATACACAGAAGGAAGACTGGAAAAGTGGTGCAAGGACACTGCGCGAGCGCCTGAAGAATTTCGAACCACTCAAGGAAATTGTCGTATCAACGTTCCTGCAGGGCAGCATTCGTCGTTCAACGGCAATCCGTCCGCTCGGCGATAAACGCCCTGATGTTGATATTGTCGTGGTTACCAATCTTGACCATACCTTGATGTCTCCCACTGATGCAATGGATCTGTTCATCCCATTCCTCGACAAGTATTACCCGGGTAAATGGGAAACTCAGGGGCGCTCTTTTGGTATTACCCTCTCCTATGTCGAACTGGACCTAGTGATCACCGCCATCCCTGAGTCAGGGGCAGAAAAAAAACATCTTGAGCAACTCTATAAGTCAGAGTCAGTTCTGACTGTTAACTCTCTGGAAGAGCAAACTGACTGGCGCCTGAATAAAAGCTGGTCCCCCAATACGGGATGGTTGTCTGAGAGCAGCAGCGCGCAGGTAGAGGACGCCCCCGCTTCAGAATGGAAAGCGCACCCGTTAGTGCTACCTGACAGGGAAAAAAATGAGTGGGGCCGAACTCATCCTCTCGCGCAGATCAGATGGACCGCTGAGAAAAACCGCGTTTGCAACGGTCACTACATTAACCTTGTCAGGGCGGTGAAATGGTGGCGACAACAGAACAGCGAAAACCTGCCGAAATACCCTAAAGGCTATCCGCTGGAGCATCTGATTGGTAATGCGCTGAATAATGGAACCACCTCAATGGGCAAAGGTCTTGTTCAGCTGTTGGACACTTTTTTGTGCCGTTGGGCAGACATTTACAGCCAGAAAGGTAAGCCGTGTTTGCCAGATCACGGCGTTGAAGAGCATGACGTGATGGCGCGCTTATCAACCGACGATTTCTGTTCATTTTATGAGGGTATTGCGGGGGCGGCGGAAATTGCCCGTAACGCGCTGGCCTCTCAGGATCCTCAGGAAAGTGCAGAACTATGGCGTAAACTGTTCGGAGCCAAGTTTCCTTTACCCGGTCCTCAGGGCGGCGATCGCAATGGCGGATTTACAGTGCCAAGTAAACCAGCGGAACCACAGAAAACCGGGCGCTTCGCTTGAGTACAGTCATTCAGCAGGTGCCACGAGAGCTGCAGGCAGCGTTCACCCTTATCAATAATGATCCCAGGATGCGGACGAACAATGCCTGGGTGCTTTCTGCTGACAAGAGATGGTCGCTTAAATTCACCGCCAGGCTTTCCGTACCCGGCTCCAGCTTCATGCCAGACCACAGCGTCTGGCATCTGGTCCTCTGGCAGGAAGAGGCTCAGATACGCATAGAGGTCTATCCCGATAAATCGGAAGGTATATCTGCAACGTTTCAGCACCAAAACTACAACTTTTCGGATGCGTCTACCCGTGGATGGACATCAGGAAATCCGTGCCTTGAGAATACGCCCGCCGCATTTGGTCGTAACTTATGGGGGCAGGAACCCGAAGCATTACTCGACAGAATCAGATGGCGACTCAGCAGGCTGCTACTCTGGATTGACGCCGCTGCACAGGAAAAACTGGTTACAACCGGGGATGCTGTTGAACTCCCCGCCTTCCCCGGTCAGTCACCCTTTACTGTGATCGGTTTTAGCGAACAGACTGATGATCTCCCTTTCTGGACATCGAAAACAGGAGAATGGGGGTTTGCAAGCAGCACTGGATTGCCTGGTGCGAGCGGTACCCGCTTTTTGCGTGAGTTTTTTGATAACAAAGGAAAGCTAATCCGGACAACCAAATGGTCCCCGTTCATGCGCAGAGGCACGAGAACAACGAACGCTGTGTGGTCTGTTTTGCCTACACTCCCCGTTCTGGCTCCTTGGCAGGCACCCAGGACCTGGCAGGAGCTCAGCCATTGCTTCGCACAATGGGGGTTATCACTGCCGGACCTTTTTTCAGATATTGGGCGTTCTGTCAGAGCCCTGCGCAAGCAACGCGCGCCCGGATTACTCTTGCTGGGTTTTCCGCTGGAAAACAAAATTGGAGATGAGCCAGCGCGTATTCACTGGCTGGCGCTGCGTCTGACCGGTCTCAGTAATACGATGACAAAGCGCCCCGGATTCCGCCCAACGGAACGGAATCGCAGAGCTTGGGATCGCGAACAGCCACTTTCACAAGAGCCCATAAGGTGGGTGAGGACGCAAAACTGGGCTGCCGACCAGCTCAGAACACGTGGCGAAGCAGCCAACGACATTCGCAGTAAAAAGGTGCTGATAATCGGTGCAGGCTCACTGGGCAGTATGATTGCAGAAAACCTGATGCGCATTGGTGTTGTCAGCCTCGGCATTCTGGACGCAGACCTCCTACAGACCGGAAATCTTAGCCGTCACGCCCTGACAATGACGTCAGTTGGCCATAACAAAGCGGCCGCGCTGGTTGAGCATCTGAATCGTATTCTGCCTGACGCAAGTGCACGTTCATTCAGCTGCGCGTTTCCCCCTGAGAGTGAGGCCGCAAAAAACTCACTGCGTCAGTACGACGTGATCATTGATTGTACCGGTGATGATGGCGTTCTTAAGTCATTGGCGGCATTTGACTGGCAAGGTGAAAAAATATTTATCAGCCTGGCTATGACATGGCGGGCTGAAGGTTTATTTGCGTTTGCTGCCAGTGAAACAACGTTTCCGGTTACGGATGCTTCCAGCCGCTTCGACGCCTCGGCGTCACCTGAGATCAAGATAGATGAGGCGAGAATAGAAGGCATCGGGTGCTGGCATCCTGTATTTCCGGCCCGTGCCGATGACGTACAATTATGGGCGGCCGTCGGTACAAAATTCATTTGCCGGGTGGTCAGTGCGCCAGGGAGAATCTATGAATATTTTAAGCAGATGCCTGATGGCACTGTTGAGAGAGAGCCGCATGAGTATTAAAGATGTGACTTTTTCGAGAGAGGGTGCGCTTTATACGGTCGTTATTAGCTCCTCAACCATTAAGCAAATGGTTTCCGAATGTCTTAAAGCTGGCGTAAATGAAACTGGTGGCATTCTGATTGGCTCATACAGCGAAGACAGTTCTAAGGCAATGATCGTGGAAGCTACGACCCGTCCAACGGATTCACTCGCTGGACGGACGACATTTCAACGGGGCGTCAGAGGGCTGAGGCCTTTACTTCATGCTCGATGGAAAACGGGATTGTATTATGTTGGTGAATGGCATTTTCATCCAGGAGGCTCACCCGAGCCAAGTGGCGATGACTTCAGGTCCATGATAAGCATTGCAGCGAACCCTGACTACCAGTGCTTGGAGCCTGTAATGATTATACTTGGAGGGGATCCGGCAGGCTCATACAGTCTGAGCGCCAGTGTATTCCCAAGGGGAGACGCCCCCATCAGACTGCGAGAAGTACTGATTTAATATCCGTCCCCTTTGTTTTTCATCAGAGCATAGTATTCAGGCCGAAACGCCACTTTTGCGGCCCGTCGGAGCCGCACTCTGCCGATTCGCGCAGTCGACAGATACTTAGGCTGGCCAGCGAACCGAGGCGTTCATTGTGTGCGGCGCCACTTAATCATCGGATCCATGAACGATTTCCGTTGAGATTCTTGACACAAACCACACACGCTTATAAGACCGATTTCCGGAACAAGAAAACGCGGGATTACAGGAACGGTCGCTTTCAGAGCGACCATTACCAGACTATAAAGCCTGTGTCATTACTATCTGCACCGCCGTTGATTCAAAAAGAATGCTGCCATCACTATCCGCATTTCGCTCATAACAGACATTCATCGCCTGCAAACACTACGCGTCTTTTAAACATCTTTCCTGTTTGACATCAAACACAACTGCTCACCCGTTCGCACCCTTCACGGTGCATTCAGCCCGTGAAGGCTTTGCGCTGCGGCTTGCGGCGTCGCCCCTGTGTCCTCCGCTTTTCGCCGGTCTGTCGTGTCGTCACGGCGATGCCGGAACCGAGAATATGTTAACCGTGGAGGATCTATGAACCAGACCGTGACCTGTGATGCTGTTCGTCTTGAGGGTGCGCAGCGCCTGACTTTCCTGCCTGATTTGTTTGGCGGCGATTTTATGACGTCCGAGGCGTCCGTGTACGCCTACGCCCAGCGCTACTGCCCCGAGTATCAGGAAGGATTCTGGCAGTTTTACCGGCTGCCGGATGGGGGCGGATTTATGGCTCCGGATGTGGAGAGCCTGACCCTGTGCAATCCGGATAACTGGTTTGAGCAGATTGTCAGCGGGGAAGTAGCGGGGATCATCCTCACGGCACTGGTACTGAATCACCGTAGCTGGCACCACAGCAACCATGACCATGAAGAACTGTGCAGCCACTTCTGCCGTCGCTATGAGCAGCTTATGGCATTTGCTGACACCCATCCGGAAAGCGCCACCATCTGGCGTGCCCTTGACTGACCACGGGCGGCGATGCCGCCCGATAAAAGGAGAAAAACATGATTGGTACAGCAAGAGAAATTGCCCTTGAAATGTTCAGACATTCCGACCTCGATGGCGAGAAATACGTTTTCGCCTGCTGGAATCGAAATGACATTCGTTGCGTCTGCCTTGACTGGGATTTAACCGATGAGGAACTGGATGAAGTCTTGCGTCGGCTAAGTTCCTGCCTTGAAAGCGGCGCGGATATCGGCCAGATACGGGCGATAGTCGAAACCATGCTCGATGAGCGACGCGAGACGCGAACCGTGACTATTCCCGCGAAATCGCTGGCCTTAGTCATGCAGCTTGCAGGACGGGAGATGCAACGTATCGCCGTATGCGCGGAGGATGGCGGCGGATCAGCTGAAGAAACCCTGAAGGAAGAAAATGACGTCATGATGCGCCTGCGCGCGGCGCTCGATGCCTGACAGAAAAGCCGGAGGCATTGCCTCCGGAAACAGAACAAAAGGAGAACACCATGCAACTGTCACCGGAAACCCGCAGCATCCTGCGCCAGTATAAAACGCTCATCAACGAGCGACGTCGCGAATCAGGGCTCAGGCCCGTAACCACAGCGAAAGTGCTGGATGAGATCTGCGAATCGGCAACCCGCCAGTGCGCGGTCTATCTATGTGGCCACTTCATCCTCCAGGGCGGGCAGGGCGACGGGCAGTAATGCGGCAGGGCGGGGCTGATGCACCGCCTGTACGCGCGCGAAAAACCCTGTCATCCCTGCGGGCTGACGGGCGGCAGGGGAAGCGCCTGCGGCGCTACCCCTCTTCGCCCTTGTGTGATGTCAGAGCACAGCTGAAGCACAGCATTGTGAGGGCAATATGTCACGGATACGCTCCTGAGTGGAGTGGAGTGGAGTGGAGTGGAGTGGCGTGGCGTGGCGTGGCGGCTCTGAAACCCGATCAGCAAATTTCCGACAATAAAAATCAACCCCAGTCTGGCCCCCTTCGGCTCCCGGTCAGCGCTGCTGTCCGGTCGTCGAGCCCCACTCCG